>Ga0164242_10002591_pt1 | contig 20940 bp, 16 predicted proteins | sample OricomgcompostMG_FD_108783 | JGI IMG/M metagenome (GOLD analysis project Ga0164242, IMG submission 108783) | Miracle-Growth compost microbial communities from Emeryville, California, USA - Original compost - Miracle growth compost (MG) ... | reverse complement strand
TCCCGATCCCCGCTACGGGCCCGCGGACCGTCCCGACCCCGGCGGGGGAGAGCGGTCCGGGGGCCCGCCCGGCATGGGAACGTCGGGGAAGAGGCGGAAGGTGATCCCGGTCCGCACGCACCGTCGCCGCACCGTCGCCAGAACCGCCAGCACCGCTGCGCCCAGCCGGCTCGCGCCGCTGACGTCGACGATCAGCTCGCGCAGGCCCGGCCGGCTCGACAGCAGCCCGAGCAGGCGGTTCTCCAGCTCCGGCGCCCGGGACAGGTCGAAGTCCCCGGAGAGCACCACCCGGACCGCCCCCTTCTCACCACCCGCGTCGGCGATGCCACCGGCCCTCATGACGCCCCCGGCATCGCCGCCCGCGCCATCGGCGCCACGGGGCCGGGCTGCGCCGTCCGCTGCGGCCGTGCGGTCGTCGCCGTCCACGATGCGGATCCGCCCGGAGCGGGCCCGCCGCGCCCCGGCGCCGTCCGGGCCGTCCGGGACGCTCTGGCCGCCGGCGTCTTCGGCACCGTCCCCGCCGTTCACGAAGTGGACCCGCCGGTCCCGCACCTGCCGCGGACCGGCGGCGCCGGCGGCGCCGGAGGGTCCGCCGGGCGCGGCGGGCGAGGGCCCGGCGCCGTCCGGGCGGCCCACGCCGGAAGCCTCACCGGAGGCCGGGGCCGCGCCCCGCAGGGTCGCGGCCAGCCGGTCCAGCCGGCCGTCCAGCTCGTGCCGCGTCGCCTCGGGCAGCTCCAACTCCCGCGCGGCGGCGTCGACCAGCAGCCGCGCAAGCCGGTGGACCTTCACGTTGGCCCGCTGCGACTGCCAGATCAGCACCGCGAAGGCGGCCTCCGCGTCCAGCCCGTACAGCAGCATCAGGATGCCCCGCGCCTGGTCGATGACCTCCTGCGAGGCGCGGGCGCGCAGCACCTGGCGCGTCGCCTCGCGCCCGACCTCACGCGCCCAGACGCCCGTCGCGTCCACGAAGAAACCCCGGATGACGCCCACCGCGCCGCCCGAGGTGGCGCCGCCCTCGCCGACCACCAGCAACCGCGCCTCCTCACCGCCGGGGTGCGGCAGCCGGCCCTGGACGGCGAACGGCTGCCCGTCGGCCAGGCAGCGGGCCAGCGCGGCACGGACGGCGGGAACATCGTCCGGGTGAATGCCGCGCAGCACCTCCTCCGTGGTCGACTCCCGTGCTTCCGTGGGGAGTCCGAGCAGGGCGCAGGCCCGCGTGGAGCAGCGCCACCGCCCGGAGTCGGCGAACAGCGCGAACGCGCCCACCCGGCCAGGGGTTGGTGCTGAGGAGTCGACCCCGTGGTCGACGGTGATCTCGTCGGCCATCGCCGGTCAGCCGTTCCCGCCGCCGATTCCGGATGGGCGAGCGCAGGCTGCCCAGCGGACCGCGGCGCGCGGAGGGCGGCCGTCGAGCACGGCAGGGGACAGCGATGAGGGAAGGGGGGACACCAGTGACTCCGGATGACCGTGACGAGACGACGCCCGCGGCCGGAGACCCGAACCGGGCCCGCTCGCGGACGTGCCACCACTCCTACGGGTGACAGGGCCCCCACTTCCCGAAGGCCACCGCACATCTTAGACCGGCGCTCTGACGATCCGACGATCTCGGGCCGGGCCGCGCGCCGCGAACCGGCACCGGCCCGCGCCTCGGGCACGCCCCGGCCCGCGCGCGACCTTCCGGCAGCGGGCCTGCGAGGGGTCCTTCCGGGCCGGCCGGCGACCGCGCCACCGGTCAAGGAGGTGACGCGGTGTGCGCTGCCGAAACGACGACGCCCCCCACGGTCGCGGGGGGCGTCGTCGGCGCAGCGGGTGCGACGAGCGCGCGTCAGGGGTGCTGCGGGATGGTCGCGATCTCGAGGAAGAACGTGTCGATGCCGCGCACCGCGGCGAGGAAGTCGTCGAGGTTGACCGGCTTGGTCACGAACGCGTTCGCGTGGTGCAGGTAGGCGGCCGCCACGTCGTCCGCCGCCGAGGAGGTGGTGAGCACCACCACCGGGATCAGTGCCAGCTCGGCGGAGTCCTTGAGCACGGCCAGCAGCTCGCGCCCGTTCATCCGCGGCATGTTGAGGTCGAGCACGATGAGGTCGGGGCGAGGGTTGGACGCGTCCCGCAGGTACTCCAGGGCGGCGATGCCGTCGTCGGCGCGGACGATCTCCCGCGCCATGTCCTCCTGGGTGAGCGCCTCCTCGATGAGGAGGGCGTCCGCGGTGTCGTCCTCCACGAGGAGCACGCGGTGGAAGTGGTCCGGCGCGGCGGCGTTCATGGCGGTTCCTGGTTCCTCGGCGGGGGTCGACGGTTGCGGATCATCGACGGGGATCTCTCCCAGAATACGGCCGCCCCGCCGCGTGCCGGGGACCACGGCCGCCCCGGAGCCGGTCGCCCTGCCAGGGCGGGGCCGCGCACCGGCCGTGTCCGGGGCCGCGCCGCGCCCGGCGCCACTCGCTGTAGCATGACCCGGCCGCAGCCCACCGCGGCAGGGCGCCGCTTCCACGGCCGCCCCCTGGCACGGCCGCAGCGCCGAGGAAGCGGAGGGAGACCCGTGTCCTACGACGACTCAGGAGGGGGCCCCGCCGGGATATCGGTGGCCTCGTCCACCGCACCGCCCGGCACTGTCAAGGGCTGGACCACCCGGCGCTGGGTCACCGCCGGCATCACCGTCACCGCGGTGCTGCTGGCCGTGCTGGCCTCCCTCGGCGCGTGGGTCTTCGCCCGCTCCAGCAGCACGTCCGACCACCTCGTGTACACCACGACGCCCGCCCTGATCACCGCGGCCGAGCTGGAGCAGAGCCTCACCGACGAGGAGACCGGCTCGCGCGGCTACGGCCTCAGCGGTCAGCGCTCCTTCCTGCAGCCCTACCAGGACGGCCTGAAGGACGAGAAGGCGGCCGTCGCCCGGCTGCGCGTCCTGCTGCCGGCCGGCTCGCCCGGCGCGGACGAGCTGACCCGCACCCTGGCGGCGGGCGAGGCATGGAAGGCGAGGTTCGGGCGCCCGGTCGCCCAGGCCGCGCCGGCCGACGCGGTGGGTGTCGCGTCCGCGCGGGCCGACTCCGGCAAGACCGCGTTCGACTCCTTCCGCACCGCCTCCGCCCGGCTCCAGGCCACGCTCCGTGACGATCAGGCGCACGGGCGCAGCGAGTTGGCGCGGGTGCGCACCGAGCGGAACTGGATCTTCTCACTGATCGCCGCGGTCGTCGTCGCCCTGCTCACGCTGATCGCCGTCGGGCTGCGGCGGGCGCTGACCGCCCCGCTGGGGGACCTGACGCGGGACGTCCGGCGGGTGGCGCGGGGCGAGTTCCGGCACGTGGTGCGCGGCTCGGGTCCTGCCGACCTGCGGCAACTGGCACGGGACGTCGAGTCGATGCGCCAACGCCTCGTCGACGAACTGGCGTTCACCGACGCGGCCCGCGAACGCCTCGACGAGCAGGCCACCGACCTGCGCCGGTCCAACGCCGAGCTGGAGCAGTTCGCGTACGTCGCCTCGCACGACCTCCAGGAGCCGCTGCGCAAGGTCGCCAGCTTCTGCCAGCTGCTCCAGCGCCGCTACGCCGACCAACTCGACGAACGGGCCGGGCAGTACATCGAGTTCGCCGTGGACGGCGCGAACCGCATGCAGACCCTCATCAACGACCTGCTGGCGTTCTCCCGGGTCGGACGGCTGCACACGGACTCCGAGGGGGTCGACCTGGAAGAGGTGTTCGCGCGGGCCGGCGAGGCGATCAGCATGGCCGTGGAGGACACCGGTGCCGAACTGGTGCACGACCCGCTGCCCCAGGTGGTGGGCGACCGCACCCAGTTGGCGATGCTCTTCCAGAACGTGCTGTCCAACGCGATCAAGTTCCGCCGGGCCGACGTCCCGCCCCGGGTGGAGGTCTCCTGCCGGCTGGAGGACGGCTTCTGGCGGTTCGCCGTCACCGACAACGGCATCGGGATAGCGCCCGAGTACGCGGAGAAGGTGTTCGTGATCTTCCAGCGGCTGCACACCCGGGACGCCTATCCCGGCAACGGTATCGGCCTGACCCTGTGCAAGAAGATCGTGGAGTACCACGGAGGGGCCATCGGCATCGACACCGGCTACGACCAGGGCACCCGCATCACGTTCACCCTGCCGGTCGCCGAGCCGCACCACACCGCGGGCACCCCGCATGAGGCGGCCGCCGCAGCGGGGGCCGGCAACGGTGCCGGGGCCGCCGGGCGGGCCGGGAACGGGGCCGCGTGAGCGTCAACGACTCCGTGCGGGTGGGCGCCCAGCGGGGCCCCGACCGGGACCCCGGCGCCGGTCCGGTGCCACGGGACGCGCCGTACCACGTGCTGCTCGTCGAGGACGACGCCGGGGACGCGCTGCTGGTCGAGGAGTACCTCGCCGACACCTCGCTCGACCACCGGCTGCGCTGGACCCAGACCCTCGGCGCCGGCCTGGCCGCCGCGGCCGAGGAGGCCCCGGACTGCATCCTGCTCGACCTGCACCTGCCGGACGCGGCCGGCGTCGACGCCGTCGTCCGCCTCAGAGCGGCCCTGCCGGACGTGGCGATCATCGTGCTGACCGGCCTGGCCGAGGGGCGCGCCGGCAGCGACGCGGTGGCCGCCGGCGCCCAGGACTACCTGGTCAAGGGGCAGGTCACCGGGGAGCTGCTGGAACGCTCGCTGCGGTACGCCGTCAGCCGCAAGCACGCCGAACTGACCGCGTCCGAGCTGCGGTTGAAGGAGCGGCAGAACGAGGAGAACAGTCGGCTGGAGCGCGGTCTGCTCCCCACCCCGCTGCTGGACCGGGCCCCGGTCACCGCCACGACGTGCTACCTGCCCGGCCGCGAGGGCTCGCTGCTCGCCGGCGACTTCCTGGACGTCGTGGAGACGCCCGACGGCACCGTGCACGCCGTCATCGGCGACGTCAGCGGGCACGGCCCGGACGAGGCGGCCATCGGCGTGTGCCTGCGCATCGCCTGGCGCACCATGGTGCTGGCCGGCCACGCGCCGCGCGACGTGCTGGCGATGATGGAGACCATCCTTGCGGCGGAACGTACCTACGAGGCGATGTTCGCCACCGTCGCGACGCTGTCGCTGCGGCCGGACAGCGGCCGGTGCGAGGTGACGCTCGCCGGGCACGACGCGCCCGTGCTCATCCAGGACGGGCGGGCCGAGCAGACCGCGGCGGTGCCCGGCATGGCGCTGGGCATGATGCCGGGCCAGGCCGCCTGGGAGACGCTGCGGCTCACGCTGCCCGCTCACGCGTCGCTGCTGCTGCACACCGACGGCCTCACCGAGGGACACGTCGGGCCCGGTCCGGAACGCCTGGGCACCGACGGGCTGTTGGCCGTGATCCGCACGGCGCCGGAGGACGGCGGCCAGGCCCTGATCGACCACCTCGCGTCCACCACCCGGCGCATGGACGCCGGCCGCCACCTCGACGACGTCGCGCTGCTGCTGCTCAGCTGGTAGCCCCGGCGCGCCCCGGGCGCGGGTTCGGACCAGAGCCCCTCCGCCCGAAGGCCACGGCACCGGTGACCCGGCCTCGCGCGAACAGCCCGCCGGCGGGCCGTTCCGTCACGCCGCCGGCCTCACTCGCCGGAGCGATTCGCCGTCACCGGTAGGTGTGATTGGCGTCACAGCTCATTGACGAGCGGGGAAACGGCCACGCAACATGGCGGAAACCACTTCCGTCGGAAGGGGTGTGCCAGGCGCGAACTGTAAACGTTTACAGTTCTGTTGTCGGCTCAATGACGTGCCGGTTCCCAGGGAGAGGACAGCCATGACGACTTCGTCAGGGCCGCCGACGGTGGAGACGATCGCCGCCAGAGCAGGGGTGTCGATCGCCTCGGTGTCGCGGGTGCTGAACGGCCACGGGGGCCGCCCCAACACCGTGCGGCGGGTCGAGCAGGCCGCGGCCGAGCTCGGCTACGTGCCCAACGGCGTGGCCCGGTCCCTCAAAGGGGGCCGCACCCGCCAGCTGACCTTCGCCATGCCGGACGTCGGCAACCCCGTCTACGTGTCGATGGTCCGTCAGATACAAGCGGTGGCCAAGCCGCGCGGCTACCGACTGCTGCTGCACTCCACGGACGCCGTGGCCGAGGACGAACTCGACGTGGTGCGCAGCCTCGCCGACCGCACCAGCGACGGGCTGATCCTCGTCCCCATCCGGGTCACCGACGAACACCTGACCGCCCTGGCCGCCGCCGCCCGGCCGGCCGTCGTCATCGGCTCGCTGCCCGACGACGCGCCACTCGACAGCGTCCGCGCCGACTCCGTCACCGGCGCCGTGCTCGCCGTGCGGCACCTGCTGGAGCGCGGCCGGCGCCGGATCGCCTTCGTCAACGGTCCCGCCGACACCGTCCCCGCCCGCCACCGCGACGCCGGCTACCGCGCCGCGCTCGCCGAGGCAGGCATCCCCTTCGACGCGGGCCTGACCGCCACCACCGACTTCGGCATCGAGGCCGGCGCCCGCGCCACCCGCCGGCTGCTGGACGCCGACCCGGGCATCGACAGCGTCTTCTGCGCCAACGACCAGCTCGCCCTGGGCGCCGCCCACGCCGCCCACGACCGCGGCCTGCGCATACCCGAGGACCTCGCCGTCGTCGGCATGGACAACAGCGAACTGGCCCGAGCCGGCCACCCGGCCCTGACCAGCGTCGACCTCGGCTCGGCCGAACGCGGCCGGCTCGCCGCCGAGATGCTGCTGGCCCGGCTCGACGGCGGCGACCACCCGGTGCGGCGCGAGACCGTCGCCGCCCGCCTGGTGGTGCGCGGTTCGACCGATCCGGCGGCCCCCGCCGGGTACGCCCCCGCCACGTCGCCGGCCGCCGCGCCGGTCCGCCCGGTGGCCGCCTCGTGAGCGCCGGGGCGGTCCTGCGACCGCGCCGGGCCCCCGGCAAAGGCGCGGGCACCCCGCCGCCGCGCACCGCCGCCGCCCGGCGGCGCCTGCTCGGCCTGGACCGGGACGCCTGGTTCCTGCTGCTGCCCGCGCTGATCCCCGTCCTCGTGCTCAGCGTCGGACCGCTGGTCTACGGCATCGGGCTCGCCTTCACCGACGCCCAGTCGGGCGTCACCCACTCCACGGCGTTCACCGGCATCGACAACTTCAAGGAGCTGCGGCTCGACTCGCTGTTCTGGCAGTCGTTCCGGATCGGCCTGCTGTGGGCGGTGTGCGTCACCGTCCTGCAGTTCCTGGCGTCGCTGGGCCTGGCGCTGCTGCTCAACCAGAACCTGCGGCTGCGCTGGCTGGCCCGCACCCTCGCGCTGGTGCCGTGGGCGATGCCCGAGGTCGTCGTCGGCATCATGTGGCGGCTGGTCTACAACCCGGACGCCGGCATCCTCAACAACACCCTGCACCACCTGCACCTCACCGACGGCACCACCGACTGGCTCTCCAGCCTCTCCCTGGCGCTGCCCGCGGTGATCGTGGTCGGCGTGTGGGCGGGCATGCCGCAGACCACCGTGGTGCTGCTCGCCGGGCTGCAGAACGTCGCCCCCGAACTGCACGAGGCCGCCAGCCTCGACGGCGCCGGCCGCTGGCGCCGCTTCACCACCGTCACCTGGCCCGCGCTGAGGCCGGTGGTGCTGTCCATCACCGCGCTCAACTTCATCTGGAACTTCAACTCCTTCGGCCTGGTCTACGTGCTGACCAGCGGCGGCCCCGGCGGCAAGACCGAGCTGCCGATGCTCTTCGCCTACGACGAGGCCTTCCGCTACGGCCAGTTCGGCTACGCGGCGGCCATGGGCCTGGTCATGGTCGCGGTCGTCGCCGTGCTGCTGGCCGTGTTCCTGCGCAACCGCCTGAAGGAGGACGACCAGTGACCGGCACCACCACCCCGCCGAGCGCGCCCGCGCCGGCCGCCGCACCCGAGGGTGCCGCCCCCGCGCCAGTGCGCCGCGGCGGGTTCGGACGCCGGGCCGGCCGGTTCGGCCAGTACGTGGCGCTGCTGTGCTACCTGGTCTTCCTCGCGTTCCCGCTGCTGTGGCTGATCTCGACCGCGTTCAAGTCCCCGCAGGAGCTGGGCTCGGTCCACCCCACGTGGCTGCCGAAGCACCCCACGCTGGACAACTTCCGCACCGCCTTCGACGAGCAGCCGCTGCTGCACTCCGCGCTCAACAGCCTCATGATCGCCGGCGTCGCCGCCGTCGTCTCGGTGGCCGTCGCGGTGCCCGCGGCCTACGTCATGGTGCGGTTCCGCTCCGCGGTCAGCCGGGCCGGCACCGGCTGGGTGCTGGTCAGCCAGATGTTCCCGCTGGTGCTGATCATCATCCCGCTGTTCATGGTTCTCAAGGGGCTGCACCTGATCGACTCCCGATTCGGCCTGGGCCTGGTCTACGTCGTGTGGACGCTGCCGTTCGCGCTGTGGATGCTCCAGGGCTACGTCAAGGCGGTGCCGGTGTCGCTGGAGGAGGCCGCCGCGATCGACGGCTGCAGCCGGGCCCGCGCCCTGCGCAGCGTCGTGCTGCCGCTGCTGGCCCCCGGGCTCGTGGCCACCTTGATGTTCTCCTTCGTCACCGCCTGGAACGAGTTCTTCTTCGCTCTGGTCCTGCTCAAGTCCCCGGAGAAGCAGACGATGTCCGTGATCCTCACCCACTTCCTGGGCGCCGAGGGCGCCGCGGACCTCGGCCCGCTCGCCGCCGCGTCGGTGCTCGCCACCATCCCCAGCCTGCTGTTCTTCGCGCTGCTGCAGAAGCGGCTGGTCGGCGGCATGCTCACCGGGGCGGTGAAGGGCTGATGCGCCGCCGTACCCTGCTCACCGGGGCCGCGGCCACCGCGGCCGCCGCCGGGGCCGCCCCGCTGCTGTCGGCCTGCGGCTCGTCGGCCGGGTCGGGCACGCCCCGGCTGGACTTCCTGTCACTGGCCTGGCAGGAGGAGTCGGTCAAGGCCAACAAGGCCCTGGTCGCCCAGTGGAACGCCGCCCACCCCGAGGTGCAGGTCCGCTACGTACAGGGCAGCTGGGACGACGTCCACGACCAGTTGCTGACCTCCTTCGAGGGCGGCGCGGCCCCCGACATCATCCACGACGAGGGCATCGACCTCACCGACTTCGGCTCCGGCGGCTACCTCGCCGACCTCACCCCGCTGCTGCCGGCCTCGCTGAAGAGCCGCATCCCCGCAGCCACCTGGGACACCGCCCGGTTCGACGGCGCCCTCTACGGCGTGCCGTTCCTCCAGGAGCCGCGGGTGCTCATCGCCAACCGCACCCTGCTGGAGAAGGCCGGCATCCCGCTGCCGTCCGACGACCACCCGTGGACCTGGGCGCAGTTCGAGGACATCACCCGCGAACTCTCCCACCCCGGCGGCGGCTCCGCCCAGCGGTACGGCACCGCCTGGCCGATGAGCTCACCGGTCAGCGTCACCCTCAACCTGTCGCTGACCACCGGCGGCCGCATCCTGTACAAGAACGAGCACACCGGCCGCACCGAGGTGCGCTTCGGTGCCGCCGACTCCGCGTTCGCCGAGATGGTCCGCCGCCAGGTCGGCACCGACCACTCCGCCCCGTCCAGCGCCCTCGCGCTCGGCGGCGGCGACGTCCTGCCCGGCTTCTTCGCCGGCCGCTACGCGATGCTCCCGCTGGACTTCTCCTACCGCCAGCAGGTCCAGCAGCAGGCGCCCAAGGGCTTCGACTGGGTGACGCTGCCGCTGCCCGTCGGCACCCGCGCGCCCGACGGCGGCCGCGCCCAGGGCGTCAGCCCGCAGACCCTGTCGGTGGCGAAGTCCTGCAAGCACCAGCAGGCCGCCGTGGAGTTCATCGACTTCATGACGCAGACCCCGCACCTGGTCCGGCTGGCCCAGGGCGACTGGATGCCGCCCACCGGCACCGCGGCCCTGCGCGACCCGTCGCTGAACACCGCCGCGCTCGGCTGGGCCACCGGCATGTCCGTCGCCCGCTACCTCGAGGCGTCCCCCGCGCTGGGCATGCGCGGCTACCCCGAGTGGTCCGACAAGATCGCCACCCCCGCGCTCCAGCAGTACTACAGCGGCGCCATCGGCCTGGACTCGCTGCGCGGAAAGCTCGTCCGCGACGGCAACCGGGTCTTCGAGCGGTACCGCAGCTGACCCCCGCGACCACGCTCCCCGTAGGCCCACCCCGCGAAGGAGACCCGCATGCATCCCGGCCACCGCGCGCCGGCCCGCCCCCCGCCCCGCAGCCGGCAGCGGCACCACCCACGCTCCACGCAGCAGCACTCACCAGGAAATGGCACGGCATGAGCACCCCTCCCGCCTCAACCGCCCGCTCCGGCAACGCCCCGGACGGGGCCGGCGACCCACCGATCCCGGCCCCGGACGGCGCCGCCGGCCCCGCCCGGACGCCGCGCGGGGAACGGCCCCGGCCGGCCCCCGGCAGCCGTCGCGACCGCGCCCGGGGCGCCCTCACCGGTCTTGCCGTCGGCGACGCCCTCGGCGCGCCGGCCGAGAACATGAAGCCGTCGCAGATCCGCGAACGCTGGGGCCGCATCGAGGACTTCACCAGTGACACGCCGGCCGGCACCGACGACACCGAGTACGCCATCCTGTCCGGGCTGCTGCTGGCCCGGCACGGCGCCGCCCTCACCGCCACCGACGTCGAGGCGGCCTGGCACCTGTGGATCGCCGACCGCGACGAGGGCCCGTTCCGCGGCGCCGGCTTCAGCGAACGCGGCACCCTGGAGAACCTGCGGCGGGGACTGGCCTCGCCGATCACCGCACAGCACCGGCACGCCTGGAGCGACGGGCTGGCCATGCGCGCCGCCCCCTACGGCGTGTTCGCCGCCGGCCGCCCGGCCGAGGCGGCCCGGCTGGTCGCCGTCGACGGCACCGTCAGCCACGAGGGCGAGGGCATCTACGGCGGGCAGGCCGTGGCAGCCGGGGTGGCCGCCGCGATGACCGGCGGCGACTGCTCGGCCGTGATCACCGCCGCGCTGTCCGTGGTCCCCGAGGACTCCTGGACCGCCCGGTCGCTGCGCCGCGCCGTCACCGTGGCCCGCCGGGTGCGGCTGGACACCACGCTCACCGTCCTGGACCGCGAACGCGCGCTGCGCTCGTCCGTCGTCATCGGCGGCTACCCGTGGACCGATCTCGCACCCGAGGCCGTGGGCCTGGCCTTCGGGGCGTTCGCCCTGGCCGGCGGCGACTTCGCCCGGTCGGTGCTGACGGCCGTCAACATGGGCCGCGACGCCGACACCACCGCCGCCGTCGCCGGAGCCCTGGCCGGCACCCTCGGCGGCTACGGGGCCATCCCGGAACGGTGGGCCCGCGCCGTCAAACCCGTCACCGGCAGCTGCCTGCCGGCCATGGCCGGCTACCACGTCCGCGACATCGCCGACCTGCTCGCCCCCGACGGGCCCGGCGCCGGCGCCACCGCGAAGGCGGCGTCATGAGCGGCCGGACCCGTACGGCGCCCGCACCCCGCACCGCCCCGCCCGCGGCGGACGCCGGGTGCGCCCCGCGCGACCGGGTGGAGGGACTGCTGCTCGGCCTGGCCGCGGGCGACGCCGCCGGCTGGCCCGCCGCACGGCACCGGGCCGCCCGGATGCCGGAGTGGACCCGCCGGCTCACCCGCGAACTCGACACCTTCGCCGAGCAGAACGCCACCACGACCCTCCCGGTGCCGATCGCCCTCAACCAACCGCCGGAGCCGCTGCGGCTCGGCCCGTCCGACGACGCCGAATGGGCCGCGTTCACCGCCCAGTCCGTGCTGTCCGCGCGCGGCGGCCAGCTCAGCGACCTCAGCCGCGACCGCCGGGTACGGGCCGCGGTGGACCTGGCGTGGACCTCGCTGGCCGCCGAGATCTCCACGGCCGCCGCCCGCGCCCTGGAGGTCGAGTCGGCGCGCATACCGTTGCGTGCCCGCATCTCCGTCCGGGCCGGCCTCGGCAACCTCGCCACCGGGCTGCGTCCCCCGGCCACCGGCCACGACAACCCGCACTTCTTCGACGACGCCGCCTGCGGGCGCGCCTGCGTGCTGGCCGTCGTCCACCCCGGCGACCCGGCCGCCGCCGCCGACCTCGCCGAGTACGACGCCCGCTACACCCAGGACGAGGACGGCGTGCACGGCGCCCGCGCCATGGCCGCGGCCGTGTCCCTGGCGCTGACCGGCGCAGCGGCGGCCGAGTGCGTGCGGGCGGCGCTGGCCGAAATGCCGGCCGGCTCCGAGATCTCCCGCAACGCCGAACACGCCGTGGCCCTCGCCCGCGGCGCCAACGCCGCCGAACCGCCCGGCCCGGGACGGGCGTTCGGGCTGGTGCCGCTGCTGGAGCACCAGATCGTCGACCACGTCTACAGCTACGGCATCGCCGCCGCCGAGACCGTCCCGGTCGCCCTCGCCCTGGTGCTGGCCGCCGACGGCGACCCCGCCGTGGCCGTCCCCGCCGCCGCCTGCCTGTCGCGGGTGGCCGACTCCGCGCCCGCCCTGGCCGGGGCGCTGGCCGGCGCGCTGCGCGGCACCGGCGGCCTGCCGGTGTCCTGGCGGGACGCCTGCCGCACCCTGGCCGGGTGCGCCCTGCCCCGGCTGGCCGGCACCGACCTCGTCGACCTGGCCGACCTGCTGGCCGGCGCCGACGCCGAACCGGGCCGCGCGGCCGCCCCTGCCCCCGACGGGGCGGCGGGCGCGCCCCGACCCGCTCCCGAACCGGTCCCGCCCGCCCCCGGCTCCGGCGCCGAACCGCACCGCCCCCGGACCGCCGCCCCCCGCGACCCCGCCCCCACCGCAACGGAAGGACCCGCCCACTCATGAAGCCCACGCTGGAGGACCGCATCACCGGCTGCCTGGTCGGCGCCGCCGTCGGAGACGCCCTCGGCGGGCCCGTCGAGGGGTGGTCGCCCGAGCAGATCACCGAGCGGCACGGTGGCCGGGTGCGCGGCATCGTCGGACCCTTCTACGAGGAGTGGCGCACCGCCCGCCCCATCGCCCCGTACCACAAGGGCGACGGGCACGTCACCGACGACACCCTCATGACGCACGCCCTGATCCGGGTCTACACCACCGTCCGCGACCACCTCGACGCCTACAGCGTCGCCGACCACCTCGTGCCCGACCTCATCGGCACCCCGCGCTGGATCCCCGAACTCGAGGCCGAGGCACTGCCGTTGCAGCGGATCTTCCTCGCCGAGAAGTGGATCGTGGCCCGGCTGCACTACGGCCACGTCGACCCGCGGGAGGCGGGTGTCGGCAACATCGTCAACTGCGGCGCCGCGATGTACATGGCGCCGGTCGGCGCGGTCAACGCGGGCAACCCGCGGGCGGCCTACGCCGAGGCGCTGGAGGTGGCCGCGCCGCACCAGTCCTCCTACGGCCGAGAGGCGGCCGCGGTGTTCGCCGCCGCGGTGGCCGCCGCGTTCACCCCCGGCGCCACCGCCGCGTCCGTGGTCGAGGCGGCGCTCTCCCTCGCCAAGGACGGCACCCGCGCGGCCATAGAGGCGGTGTGCGAGCGGGCCGCCGGCTTCGACGACTGGGAGGAGGCGCTGGCCCCGCTGCGCGAGGCCGTCGCCCCGTTCGACACCGTCGGCCCCCGCTACCGCGAGCCCTCCCTCGGCGCCCGCCGCCCGTCCCGGCTGCACTCCATCGAGGAGCTGCCGATCGCGCTGGGCATGCTGCTCATCGCCGACGGCGCCTTCGCGCCGGCCGTGCTCGGCTCGGTCAACTACGGCCGCGACTGCGACTCCACGGCCACCATGAGCGGCGCCATCGCCGGCGCCCTCGGCGGCAGCGGCGCCGTCCCGGCCGAGTGGAGCGACGAGGTGGCCCGCGCCAGCCGGCTCGACCTGCACACGCCCGCCGCCGAACTCGCCGCCGTCGCCCGCGAGGTCTTCGAGCGCGACACCGAGCGCCGGCGCGCCCACGAAGCCGCCTTCACCGCCCTGGCGGAGCTGCGATGACACCCCTGCCCGCCGAAGCACGCCCCGGCGACGCACCGTTGCGGCTGACCTGGGTCCAGCCCGAGGACCTCGTCGGCCACGAGCTGCGCCAGGCCGAGCACGAGGGACGCGACACCACAGCCGTCCAGGAGCGCTGGCTGGCCGCGGGCGGCCACCTCGCGCCCGAGCGGGCCGGCGCCTCACCCGAACCGGCCGGCCCCGAACTGCGCGCCCTGGCCACGGAGCTGCTGGACGAACTCGCCGCCCAACCCAGCCCGTCGGCCGCCGATGAGCCCGCCGACCCGGACGCGATCCAGGCCGCCGCAGGACCGGCGCCGGCGCCCCGGCCGGTGGTGCGGCCCGAGGAGTTCACCGCCCGCCTGGAGGCCGGCTGGCTGGGCCGGGCCGCGGGCTGCCTGCTGGGCAAGCCCGTCGAGAAACTCCCGCTGGAGGGCATCCGAGAGATCGCCCGCTCCACGGGCAACTGGCCGCTGCGCGGCTACTTCACCGAAGCCGGCCTCGACCCGCGCGTCGCGGCCCGGTATCCGTGGAACCGGCGCAGCCGCCCCACCTCCCTCGCCGAGAACATCGACGGCATGCCCGAGGACGACGACCTCAACTACCCGCTGCTGGGCCTGATGCTGCTGGAGGCCCACGGCCACGGCTTCCGCACCCGGGACGTCGCTCAGCTGTGGCTGGACGAGCTGCCGGCCGGGCGCACCTTCACCGCCGAACGCGTCGCCTACCGCAACCTCCTGGCCGGTGTCGAGCCGCCGCACACCGCCACCCGGCACAACCCGTTCCGCGAGTGGATCGGCGCGCTCATCCGCGCCGACGTCTTCGGCTGGACCCGCCCCGGCGACCCCGCCGCCGCGGCCGCCGAGGCCTGGCGCGACGCCCGGCTCAGCCACACCGCGAACGGCGTGTACGGGGCGATGTTCGCCGCCGCTGCCGTGGCCGAGGCGGCCGCCGGCGGCACCGACGTGCACGCCTGCGTTGCCGCCGGCCTCGCCGTCGTCCCGCGCCGCTCCCGGCTGGCCGGCGCCGTCCGGCTCGGCGTCGACCTCGCCCGCGCCGAACCGGCCGGCACCGCCGAGGGGTTCGCATCCGTCGTCGACCGGCTCCACGCCTGCTACCGCGACCACCACTGGGTGGACGTGCTGCCCAACGCCGCGCTGCTGGCCGCCGCCCTCACCCACGGCGACGGCGACTTCAGCGCGACGGTGTGCCGGGTCGTCTCCGGCGGCTGGGACACCGACTCCAACGGCGCCACCGCCGGATCGATCACCGGACTGCTCGCCGGCTCGCCCGCCGCGCTGCCCCCGGCGTGGACGGCGCCGTTGAAGAACCGGCTGGCCAGCACCGTCGGCGGCTTCGACGGCACCGGCTTCGACGAACTCGCCCGCCGCACCGCCGCGCTGGCCGCCGGCGTCCCCAAGAAAGGCCACCGATGACCAGGACACCCCCTGCCGGCGGGCCGGTTCGCCGGGCCCGGATCGCCGTGCTCGGCAGCGCCAACATGGACCTCGTCGCCTACACCCCGGTGGCGCCCGCCCGCGGCGAGACCGTCACCGGCGAGGCGTTCCGCACCGTCGCCGGCGGCAAGGGCGCCAACCAGGCGATCGCAGCGGCCCGCGCCGGCGGCGACGTGGTGATGATCGGCGCCGTCGGCGCGGACGACTTCGGGCCCCGGCTGCGGGCCGCCCTCGACGACGCCGGCGTGGACACCGGCCCGCTGCGCACCGTTCCCGGGCCCAGCGGCATCGCCCACATCGTGGTGGACGGCGACGGCCACAACGCGATCGTCGTCGTCCCCGGCGCCAACGGCACGGTGACCGGCCTGGCCGACGGCGACGTGGCGGCCCTGGCCGGTGCCGGCGCGCTGCTGCTCCAGCTCGAACTGCCGCTGCCCGGCGTGCTCGCCGGCGCCCGCGCCGCCCGCGCCCACGGGGTGCGCACGGTGCTCACCCCGGCCCCCGCCCAACCGCTGCCGGACGACCTGCTCGCCGCGGTCGACCTGCTCGTGCCCAACGAGCACGAGGCCGCCGCGCTGACCGGCCGCACCGACCCGCGTGCGGCCGCCCGCGCCCTGCTGGAGGCGGTGCCCGAGGTGGTCGTCACCCTCGGCGCCGAGGGCTGCCTGTACGCGGCGCGCGACCGGGAGCCGCTCGCGGTGCCGGCCCGCCCGGCCAGAGCCGTGGACACCACGGCGGCCGGCGACACGTTCGTCGGCGCGCTCGCGGTCGCCCTCGGTGAGGGCCGGGCCATGCCGGACGCCCTGACCTGGGCCACGGTCGCCTCGGCGCTGTCCGTCGAGCGTGAGGGCGCGTCCTCGTCCATGCCGACCCGCGCGCAGATCGACGCCCGCGCCGAGCCCCTGCCCGCGCCCGTCCCGGACGGCCGCCGGGAACCCGTGCCCGACGCCGCCCGGTGACGTCCCGCCACCCTGTCACGGCCCCGACCGCGCACCCCGAGAAGGCGCAGCGCCCGCAACCGCAGCACCGAGAAGCCGAGGTAACCCTCATGCACGACCCGCGCACACAGCACCCGGCCCCGGCCGGGCACCCCGCCGCCGCGGCCCCCGCCGAGCCGTCCGCCCAGCCGTCCACCGGGGTGCGGGAGCCGGCCCGGGCACAGGTCCCGCAGCCCCGCACCGCCACGCCCGGCCACGGCGAGGACGGCGGCCCGCTGACGGGGCTGCGCGTCCTGGACCTGGCCACCCTGTTCGCCGGGCCGCTCGCGGCCACCCTCCTGGGCGACTTCGGCGCCGACGTGGTCAAGGTGGAGCACCCGCGCAAGCCCGACCCCTCGCGCGGCCACGGGCCCAGCAAGGACGGCGTCGGCCTGTGGTGGAAGCACCTGGGCCGCAACAAGCGCGCCATCACCGCGGACCTGTCCACGCCCGGCGGCCGCGAGGTGCTGCTGGAACTCACCCGGTCCGCGGACGTCGTCATCGAGAACTTCCGTCCCGGCACCCTGGAACGGTGGGGGCTGGGCTGGGAGGAGCTGTCGGCCGCCAACCCGCGGCTGGTGCTCGCCCGGGTCACCGCGTTCGGCCAGTTCGGCCCGTACGCGTCCCGCCCCGGCTTCGGCACCCTCGCCGAGGCGATGAGCGGCTTCGCCTCCGCCACCGGCGAACCCGGCGGTCCGCCCACGCTGCCGCCGTTCGGCCTGGCCGACTCCGTCGCGGCGCTGGCCACCGCCTACGCCGTGATGGCCGCGCTGGCCGGCCGGGACCGCACCGGCGCCGGACAGGTCGTCGACATGGCCATCATCGAGCCGATGCTCGCCGTCCTCGGCCCGCAGCTCATCTGGTACGACCAGCTCGGCTACGTGCAGCCGCGCACCGGCAACCGCTCGGCCAGCAACGCGCCGCGCAACACCTACCGCACCGCCGACGGCGCCTGGCTCGCGGTCTCCTCCTCCGCCCAGTCCGTCGCCGAACGCGTCATGCGGCTGGTCGGCCGGCCCGACCTCGTCGAGCAGCCGTGGTTCGCCACCGGCACCGGCCGGGCCGCCCACGCCGACGAGATCGACGCGGCCGTCTCGGCCTGGATGGCCGCCCACGACCGGGAGGAGGCCGTCGCCGCGTTCGAGAAGGCCCAGGCCGCCGTCGCCCCGATCTACGACGTGCGGGACGTCGTCGCCGACCCGCAGTACGCGGCCCTGGGCACCGTCGCGCAGGTGGACGACGCGGAGCTGGGCCCGATGCGGATGCAGAACGTGCTCTTCCGGCTGTCCGGCACGCCCGGCGCGATCCGCTGGACCGGCCGCCCGCACGGCGCCGACACCGACGCCGTCCTGAACGAACTCGGACTGAGCGAGGAGCGGATCGCCGCCCTGCGTGCGGAGGGAGCACTGTGACCGCGCCCGCCCGCCTCGGCCCCAGCCGCGCCGAGACCGCCCTGACGTGGCTGTACGCGCCCGGTGACCGCCCCGAGGTGGTGGCCAAGGCACTGCGGTCCGGCGCCGACGTGGTCGTCGTCGACCTGGAGGACGCCGTCGCCCCCGACCACAAGGAGTACGCGCGGGCCGCCACCGCGGACCTGCTGGCCGACCCCGAGCCGGGCGGCCCCGCAGCCGGACCCCGCCCGGCACCCGCCGTCCACGTCCGTGTCAACGCCCTGGACGGCCCGCTGGTGGCCGCCGACCTCGCCGCCCTGGCAGGTCTGCCCGGGCTGCACGGGCTGCGGTTGCCGAAGGTCGCCTCGCCCGCCGACGTCACCGCCGTCGTCGCCCGGCTGCGCACCCTCACCGGCGGCCAGGGGCATGTGCCGGCCCTGTACGCACTGCTGGAGTCGGCGCTCGGCGTGGAGAACGCGTTCGCCATCGCCGCTGCCGACCCGGCCGTGCGCGGTCTCGCCCTCGGCGAGGCCGACCTGCGCGCCGACCTCGGCATCAGCGGCGAGGAGGCGCTGGTGTGGCCGCGGGTGCGGGCCGTCGTCGCCGCCCGCGCGGCCGGGCTCGCACCGCCGGCCCAGTCCGTCTACCCGGACGTGCGCGACCTCGACGGGCTCGACGCGTCCTGCCGGCGTGGCCGTGCGCTGGGGATGGTCGGCCGGGCCGCCATCCACCCGCGCCAACTTCCGGTGATCGTCCGGGCGTTCCTGCCCTCCCAGCGTGAAGTGGACGCCGCCCGCGAGACGGTGGCCGCCGCGGACGCCGCACCGGGCGCGCTGGCCCTGCCCGACGGCCGGTTCGTCGACCCCGCCGTCGTGGCCGGCGCCCGCCGGGTGCTGGCCCTGGCCTCGCGGGCGGAGGCGTACGGCTGAGACACACGGGTTGAGACACACGGGTGGGGCGCACGGCGGGGCCGTACGCGCTGTGACGCACGGGCTCACACGCACGGCTCAGCCGAGCGCGGCGCGGGCCACGGCCGCGGCGCCGCCGACGGCGGCCACGCCGAGCACCACCTGGCGGAACCGGTGGGCCGGCAGCCGGTCGGCGACCAGGGCGCCGAGCAGCCAGCCGACGGGCAGCGCGGGCAGGAACCGCCAGTCCAGCCGCGGCCCGCCGAGCGCGGTGAGGGACGCGGCGTTCAGCAGCAGGCCGAACACCTGGAGCGTGGGCGCGACGGCCTGCCGGGGCCAGCGCTCGTTGGCCGCGTACAGCGCGCCGGCCGGCCCGGACAGGCCGCCGAGGGCGTTCATGGCCGCGCTCACGATGCCGACCGCGCACACCCCGGCCGCCCCGCGCAGCGGCACCCGCACCCCCTGCCGGGCCATCAGCGCCGCAGCCCCGACGGTGACCAGCCCGGCCGCCGCGGTGAGCACCCGGGCGTCCAGCCGGTGCACGACGGCCGCGATCGGGGCCGTCAGCAGGGCCCCGCAGACCCCCAGCACCAGGGCGTCGCGGAGCCGGGCGTGCCGCCAGGTACGGGCCAGGATGAGCGCGCTGACCAGGCACGACAGCGTGATCACGGTACGCACCGCCGGACCCGACCCCAGCACGGCCACCAGCACCGGGGAGCACACCAGCGCGAAGCCGAACCCGGAGGCGGTCTGCGTCAGGCTGCCCGCCGCCACGGCGAGCCAGGCCACCACCGTCATCGCCATCCCCGCGCCCCCGCCCTCCGTGCCCGTCGTCCGCGCCCGCCAAGTATGCCGTCGCCGGGTCGGGTCCGCAGGGGGCGCGGCCCAGGAAGTGCGGTCACAGAACAATGCGGACGCCGAATAGTTCTGCCACCGATGTAATATGGAGGGGAGAGCAGGGCGGAACGAGGAGGAGCGGGTGAACGGTCACCCCACCGGGCCCGGCGTCCTGCGGGCGGGCTGGGCCTCCGTGCTGGTGCGCGAGCGCCCGCGGCCGGAGGCGGTACGGCAGCGGCCGGGCGCTTGGCGGCTCGCCGTCGCCACGGTCTGCTTCGGCGCCTTCATGGGCCAGCTCGACGCCAGCGTCGTCACGCTGACCTACCCGAGCCTGCGCGACCGCTTCCACGCGCCGCTCGCCGGCGTCGAATGGGTCTCCCTGTCCTACCTGCTCGCCCTGGTCGCGCTGCTCGTGCCGGTCGGACGGCTGGCCGACGCGATGGGCCGCAAGCTCTTCTACCTCTACGGCTTCGTCGTCTTCACCGCCGCCTCCGCGGCCTGCGGGCTGGCGCCGACCCTCGGCGCGCTCGTCGCCTTCCGGGTGGTGCAGGCCGCCGGCGCCGCGATGCTCCAGGCCAACAGCGTCGCCCTGGTGGCCACCAGCGCGCCGCCCCACCGGACCCGCACCGCGCTGGGCGTGCAGGCCGCCGCCCAGGCCCTGGGACTCGCGCTCGGCCCGACGGTCGGCGCGGCACTGGTGGCCGCGGCCGGCTGGCGGTGGGTCTTCGGCGTCAACGTGCCGATCGGTGTGATCGCCGTCGTCGCCGGCCACTACCTGCTGCCGCGTACCCGCAGCCGCACACCGGTCGCCTCGTTCGACGGCTGGGGCCTGCTGTGGCTGTCCACCGCGACGACGGCGCTGCTGCTCGGCGTCTCCGCCGCGTCCGGGCTGCCGCTGCCCGGCTGGGCGGCGGGGCTGCTCTTCGCGGCCGCGGCGGGGGCGGCCGCCGCCTTCGCCGTACGGCAGCGCCGGGCCGCGGCGCCGCTGGTGGACCCCGCCCTGCTGCGGGTCCGAGGCGTGCCGTCCGGGCTCCTGGGCGCGCTGTGCGGCTACCTGGTGCTGTTCGGACCGCTGGTGCTCGTGCCGGTGGTCCTCGGCGACGCCGGGTACTCCGAGGTGCTGACCGGTGTGGTGGTGAGCGCCCTGCCGGCGGGGTTCGCGCTGGCGGCCACGGTGGCCGACCGGGTGCTGCCGCGAGGCGTTTCCGACCGGGCCCGGTGCGGCGCCGGCGCCGCCACGGCTCTCGCCGCCCTTGCGGCCATGCTGGCCGCGCCCGCCTCGGCGGGCTGGACCGCGGCGCTGCTGGCCCTGCTCGGCGCCGGCCTGGGGCTGTTCACGCCGGCCAACAACACGCTGATCATGCGGGCGTTCCCGACGGCCTCCGCCGGCATGGCCGGCGGCCTGGTCAACATGGCCCGGGGGCTGGGCACCGCGCTCGGCGTCGCCCTGGTGACCCTGGCCCTCCACCTGGCCTCGCCGGGCCACCCGACCGGCGCCGACCACCACGGCGTCCTCGTCCTCCTCGCCGCGGCCCTGCTCGCCCTCCTCAC
>Ga0164242_10002590_pt1 | contig 20941 bp, 17 predicted proteins | sample OricomgcompostMG_FD_108783 | JGI IMG/M metagenome (GOLD analysis project Ga0164242, IMG submission 108783) | Miracle-Growth compost microbial communities from Emeryville, California, USA - Original compost - Miracle growth compost (MG) ... | reverse complement strand
TCGTCGCGCGAGAGCAGCGTGCCCGCGCCCCACAGCCGGTGATGGACGGGCGTGCCCTCGAGCGAGCGCACCGGCTGCGCCGGTGGCGGGGTCGCGGCCTGGTCGTTGTCGCAGTTGCCGCACGGCGGCGGGTAGTGCTCGCCGAAGTACGCGAGCAGTTCGGCACGGCGGCAATGCACCGACTCGGCGTACAGCCTGGCTGCCTCTATCCGGCTCGCGAGGATCGCCTGCTGCCGTGCCCCGGCGCGGTCCAGCCGCTCGACGGTGTCCGCGGCCAGTTGCACGATCGTCAGCCCGCCCGTGCCGTCGGAACTCAGTACCCCGATCTCGAGCAACTCGTCGACCAGGCGCTGCACCACGTGCTTGCTCGCGCCGGACGACTCGACCAGTTCGCCCACGGTCATCCGCGAACCGGAGGACTCGAGCGCCTCCACGACGGCGTGCACGGTGTCCTCGGGGATGCGCGCCCGCGCTGCGAGCAACCGCGGGATGCGGATCGTCCGCTCGTCGTAGACCAGCACCGCGTGCGCGGGGGCGCCGTCGCGACCGGCGCGCCCGATCTCCTGGTAGTACTCGTCCAGGCTGCCCGGAACGCCCGCGTGCACCACCGTGCGCACGTCCGGCTTGTCGATGCCCATCCCGAACGCGCTTGTCGCGACGACGACGTCCAACCGTCCGGTGAAGAAGCTGTCCTGGACGTCCGCGCGCTCGGCAGCCGAGAGCCCCGCGTGGTAGGCGGCGGCCCGCAGCGCGTCGTGCCGCAGCCGCTCGGCGATCTCCTCGCAGCGCGCGTGGGTCAGTGCGTACACCAGCGCCGGCGTGTCGGCGTCGAGCACGACCTCGACCGTGCGGTCATCGACCGCCTGCGCCTCGGGTAGGTGCGAGCGCGTGCGACGTACAGCCAGGCTGATGTTCGGGCGGTCGAAGTCGGCGACGATCACCTCGGGGTCGGTCATGTGCAGCTGGCGGGTGATGTCGGCCTGGACGGGCGGCGCGGCGGTCGCGGTGAGTGCGAGCAGCGGCGGACGCCCGAGCGCGGCGACGGTGTCAGGCAGGCGCAGGTACTCGGGGCGGAAGTCGTGGCCCCAGTCGCTGACCAGGTGCGCCTCGTCGATCGCGACCAGGGTGACCGCGCGGGCGCCGGACACCAGCGCGGCGTGGGTCTCGTCGTTGGCCAGCTGCTCGGGGCCGAGCAGGACGAAGTCGAGCGTGCCGTCCCGCAGGCCGGCGAGCGCGGCGGCTCGGTCGTGTGCGTGCTGGCTCGAGTTCACCTGCGCGGCCCAGACCGGTGACCCGTCCGGATGCGTCCGCGCCGACAGGCTGCGCAGCTGGTCGCGCTGCAGGGCGATCAGCGGCGAGACGACGACGGTCAGGCCGCCGCGGGCGAGGCCGGCGACCTGGTAGATCGCGCTCTTGCCGCTGCCCGTCGGCAGCACGGCCAGGGTGTCGCGCCCGCCGACGACTGCGTCCACCGCCCGGCGCTGGGACGGGCGCAGCCGGAACCCGAACACCGACCGCGTGAGGTCGTCGATCGGGTCGGTGGTCGTCACGAGAGCGACCCTACGGGTGAATTTTTCGATGATCTTCGCGCCGACCGGAATAACGGCGGTTGCCTCCGGATTGGTCTGGTCGTGGCAACGACAACTCCCACGACGGCGAGCTCCACCAGCAGCTCGACCGGACGTCCCACCGGCCTGATCCTGGCCATCGTCTGCGTAGCCCAGTTCATGGTCGTGCTCGACATCAGCATCGTGAACGTGGCGCTCACCGGTATCCAGCACGACCTGCACATGTCGGCCAACGGGTTGGCCTGGATCCTCAACGCGTACACCCTGACCTTCGCGGGCTTCCTGCTGCTCGGCGGTCGCGCGGCCGACCTGTGGGGACGCCGCCGGCTGTTCCTGCTCGGCGTCGGCCTGTTCGCCACGGCCTCGTTGCTCGGCGGCCTCGCGCAGAACGGCGGCGAGCTGATCGCGGCCCGCGCCATCCAGGGCCTCGGCGGCGCGGTGCTCTCGCCCGCGACGCTCACGATCCTGACGACCACGTTCACCGCGCCCGCCGCGCGCGCCCGCGCCCTCGGCATCTGGAGCGCCGTGGCCGGAGCGGGCGGCGCCACCGGCGTGCTCGCCGGCGGCATCCTGACCGACCTGCTCGACTGGCGCTGGATCCTGTTCATCAACGTGCCGATCGGCGTGGCCGTCCTGCTCGTCGCGCGGTTCGCGATCACCGAGTCCCGCCTGGACGGCGAGCGTCCCCGCCTCGACGTCCTGGGCACGCTGACGGTCACCGCCGGGCTCGTCGCGCTCGTGTACGGCATCGTCGAGACCGACTCGCACTCGTGGGGCTCCGGCCTGGTCATCGGCTCGCTGGTCGTCGGCGCCGCGCTGATCGCGTCCTTCTTGGTGGTCGAGCGGCGGCACAGCCACCCGCTCGTCCCGCTGCGCCTGTTCACCGTCCGCGCGGTCACCGGCTCGAACCTGATCATGGTCGTCGTCGGCGCGGTGATGTTCGCGCTGTTCTTCTTCATGTCGCAGTACCTGCAGGACGTCCAGGGCTACAGCCCGCTCAAGACCGGCTTCGCGTTCCTGCCGATGCCGCTCGCGCTGATCCTCGCCAGCCAGATCTCGTCGCGTTCGGTGCGCCGCGTCGGCATCCGCACGCTGCTGCTGATCGGCCCGGTGATCTCTGCCGTCGGGCTGATCCTGCTCTCGCGGCTGCAGACGAACAGCTCGTACGCGCTGCACGTCGGCATCCCGGGCGCGCTGATCACGTTCGGCATCGGCCTGGCGATGGTGCCGATCACGCTCGCGGCCACCGGCGGGGTCGACCGCCGCGACGCTGGGCTGGCGTCCGGGCTGATCAACACGACCCGGCAGATCGGCGGCTCGCTCGGCCTGTCGGCGCTGCTGACGATCGCGACCTCACGTTCGCACGCGCTCGCGTCGCGGGGGCCGGCCGTCGCGCAGACGCTGGGCTACGACCGGGCCTACGAGGTGCTCGGCGCGCTGATGCTCGTTGCCGCGCTGATCGCGCTGACCGTCCTGCGCCCCAAGAAGGAGCAGGCCGAGGACGAGCAGCAGGCCGCGCAGATCACCGCCGAGGACGCCGACCTGGCGGTCGTCGAACTGGGCTGACCCTCCGGAACCCGGTCTACCAGAACTAGAACGTGTTCTGGTAGACCGGTGCGGTGGCAGCGACCGTCAAGGGACGTCCCAAGGGCCTCGATTCGCCGATCGTCCCCCAGGCGATCAAGCTCTACTCGCGGGCCCAGGTGTGGGTGTTCCGCAAGACCGGCGGACGACTCGGCAGCAAGTGGCGCATCGGCTCGGGCTTCCGGCATCCGGTGCCGACACTGCTGCTCGAGCACCGGGGCCGGAAGTCCGGCCGGCTGTTCACCGTCCCGCTGCTGTACCTCGTGGACGGGCCGAACGTCGTGATCGTCGCGTCCCAGGGCGGGCTGCCCACCGATCCGCAGTGGTACCGCAACCTGGTCGCGACGCCGGAGGCGACGATCCAGATCCGCCGTGAGCGCCGCCCGGTGCGGGCCCGGACGGCCGACGCGGACGAGCGCGCGGCGCTGTGGCCGCGTCTGGTCGAGCTCTACGCCGACTTCGACTCCTACCAGTCCTGGACCGACCGCGAGATCCCTGTCGTGATCCTCGAGCCGCGCTGACCGGCGAGAACCCCCGGATCGTCGGGAATCCCGGTCCGTCCACGCCGGTTCGTACCGGTATGAGCGACAAGCCGATCCTGCAGCCCGGCCCCGACCACCCGATCACGGTCGAGGCGAACCCGCGCCGCGTCGTCGTGCGCCTCGGTGATCGCGTCCTCGCCGACACGACCGCCGCGCTGACCCTGCGCGAGTCGACGTATCCCGCGGTGCAGTACATCCCGCGCGCGGACGTCGACATGTCCGTGCTCGAGCGCACCGACAACGCCACGTACTGCCCGTACAAGGGCGACGCGTCCTACTTCTCGATCAACGCGGACGGCCGGCACCTCGAGAACGCCATCTGGACGTACGAGACGCCGTACGAGCCGGTCGCGCGGATCAAGGAGCACCTGGCGTTCTATCCGGACCAGGTCGAGCTCGTCGAGCAGTAGCGGCGGTTCCGGCGCCGTCGCGACCCGACAGAATGACCGTATGGACCTCGCGGAGCGCCTGCTCGAAGCCCACGTCGCACACCAGGTAGCCGAACTGCGCGGGCCCGGGTTCCCCGCGCTCGTCGAGGCGGAGATCGACCATGCGCTCGCGCGCGCCGCCGAGATCACGCTCGACGACGTCGTCGACCGGGTGCAGGTGAAGGCGGTCGCCGCGAAGTACGTCGCGTCGTTCACGCTGCCCGGCGCGATCCCCGAACTGGTCGGCGATCTCGCCGCGCGGCTGCGCGTCCACCCCGCGAACGAGGCGACGGTGGCCGAGGTGCTGCCGCGGCGGCACGTCGAGGCGCTGGTGGGCAAGGTCGCCGAGCTGCGTGCCGTGCGCGAGTGGCTCGCCGCCCAGATCGCAGCCAGCCCGGCTGTACAAGCGGGCGTGGCCGACTACCTGCGCTCGATGGCGACCGGTGCCATCGAGACGAACCGGCGCATCGCGTCGCGGCTGCCCGGCGTCGGCACTGCCTGGTCGATGGGCGAGAAGCTCGCCAACGTCAGCGGGGCCACGCGCGAGGCCGACCAGCGCAGCCGCGAGATCGCCGAGAAGGCCGCCGTGTCGCTGCTGCAGCGCTGGCGCGACAGCATGCTCGACTCGGTGACCGACGAGAGCGTCCTCACCGGGTTGATGGAGGTCTGGGACGGAGTCTCGGACCGTCCGATGAGCGCGGTGGTCGAGTCCCTCGGCGAGGACGACCTGATCGATCTCGTCGTCGTGGCCTACGAGGCGTGGCTCGAGCTGCGCGTCGGCGACTACCTGCCGTCGCTGATCGACACCGGCGTCGACTACTTCTTCGACACCTACGGGGCCTTCTCGCTCGCGGACCTGCTCGCCGAGTTCGGACTGGGCCGCGACGACCTGGTCGAGGAGGCCCTGCGGTTCGCCCCGCCCGCCATCGAGGCGCTGGCCGAGCGCGGGATCCTGGACGACCTCGTGCGGCGGCGGCTGGCGAGCTTCTACTCCTCGCCCGCGGCGCAGGCGATCCTGTCGTCGGTCACCGACTGACCGTCCCTACTGGGTCGGGTACTGGTTGATCGACAGGTCCGTCCCGTAGGGCAGCGGTTGGGTGATCGCGGCGCTGTCGGGGTTCAGCGCGGCGAACAGCCAGTTCCAGGCGCTGTTGTTCGTGGCGGACGAGCAGCCGCCCTTCTGCAGCGTGCACGCGGTGTACTCGGTGAGCGGGCCGTCGAACTGCAGCGGCGTGGCCCCGACCGCGGAGATCACGGCCCACTGCTTCGGCATCGCGGTGTTGTAGATCTGCGGCAGCACCGAGATCCGCGAAGGGTCCGCGCCGCCGGCGAGGTAGTTCAGCTCGGTGGTCGTCCACCCGTTGTTGCAGCTCGTCCGCGTCGTGAGCGTCTGCGGGCAGCCGTCGGCCGAACCGTTGAACACGAACGGCGCCGACGTGGCGCCGAGGTACCCGGTCAGCCACGCCTCGGTCTGCTTCGCGGTGGCGCTGAACCCCGGCTCCATGTCGTCGGCGCCGGCCACCGTGACGGTCGGGTACTTGGCCGCGTACGCCGCGACGGGATCGACGACGTCGTCCGCCCAGGCGGCACCGGTGGTCGCGTTCACCGTCATGTCGTTGTTCGTCCCGAGCGCGAGGACGAGCGGAGCGTTCGGCAGTTGCTTGCGGACGTACCCGTCGACGTACGCTTCGACGGAGCTGACCAGTTCGGGATAGCTGATCGTCTTCGTCGTCGCGGACAGCATCACGCCGCTGCCACCTGACTCCTGGCCGCCGATGTCCAGCAGGACGAGGTACGGGTGGCCCGCCGGGTCGTGCGCCGCGTCGAACTCGCCCATCGCGGTCATGGTCGCGGCGTCGGTCGTCGCGTTGCCGGTCAGGCTGGCGGTGCGCAGGTAGTGGCTCGTCGAGATCGGCGGCGGCCCGGGTGAGGCGGTGGTGAACGTGACCGCCGCCGGCGGCCCGGTGCCTGCCTGGTCCGTCGCGGCGACCGTGGCGGTGTAGGCGGTGGACGGTTGGAGACCGGTCGCCGTGTAGCTCGTGCCGCTGACGTGGATGGCAGTGGCAGTACCGATCGTCACGAGGTAGCCGGTGACGGGCCCACCGGTACCGGCCGGACGGGTCCAGGTCAGCGTTGCGGACGTGGTCGTGACGGTGGCGGCCACGTTCGCCGGCGCACCCGGCAGAGCGACGGCTCCGACCGACATACAGGTCGGCTGTAGAGAATGTCCGAGACCGACGTTCGCGACCGTTATGCAGAACGAGTGTGCGTCGGCCGTCGCGGACACGGTGACGCTGAAGCCGTGCCTACTGCCGAGCGCGGCGTACGTGGCGGGTGAGGAGGGCGCGGACGCGTCGGCGGTCACGGTCGTCGCAGGCCCGCCGTCCATCGACACGTTCACGGTGACGGCAGAGGTCGTGTCGGGGTCGACCGCCCAGCCCGCGACCGTCACGCCGGTCGCCGTGCGGGACAGCGATGTGATCGCACCGTCCGCGTCGTTGACGCCGGTGAGCGTCGCGCACCCCAGCGTCGCGTTGCTGCCCTTTCCGGCGTTGATCGCGACCACACAGACGCGGTGCGTGCCGTCGCGTAGCGGGACCTGCGCCGCGTAGCCGTGCTTCGGCCCGTAGTGCGGATGCGTCCTGCCGAACGACGCGTTGCTCAGGTTCGCGGTGACCGTGGCGTGCCGCCGGCCGTCGACGGTGACGTACACCTTGATCGCGGCCTTGGTGTCCGGGTCGATCGCCCAGCCGTTGACGTGCGCGTCGCCGAGGCTCACCGAACTCGTGGTGACCCGTCCGGTCGGCCGGTGGCTCGTCGCGGCTCCGGCAGGAGCCGCGGGCAGCACCGTAGCGACCAGCACCGTAGCGGCCAGCGTGGCCACGCGGAGCGCGACGCCGGCCCGCCGACCGTCCGGACGCACGCGCACGCTCCGAATGATCACGCACTGGAAGCGCCGATTGCGGCATTCGTGTTTCTCGCGCGCCGCGTACCCCTAGGCTCGGTCCGTGGATCTTCGGTGCAGCGCTGCGGCCACCGGTCGAGCGATCGCGGACGCGTGATGCTGGACGAGCTCGCCTTCACCGGCCCGGTCGACCGGGTCTTCCTCGACGGCGCCGAGTCCGGCGCGCTGGCCTCACCGCTCGCGGTGACCGACTGCGCGATCGCCGCGGTGGCAGCGTTCCTCACGGCGGCGGGCGAACTCGCCGAACGGCGCACGGGGCACCGTCCGGAGGTCTCGCTCGACATCGCGCACGTCGAGGCGGCGATGCGCAGCGAGGTGTGGCTGCGCGACGCGCACGATCAGCACCTCGCCGGCTTCGCGCCGCTCTCGCGGCTGTGGGAGTGCGCCGACGGCTGGGTCCGCACGCACGCCAACTACCCGTGGCACCGCACCGCGCTGCTCGCGACGTTCGCGATCGACGACCAGCCGGACGACGTGGCCATCACCCTGCTGCGCGACACGTTCGCGGCACTGCCCGCGGCCGATGTCGAGCAGGCGGTGCAGTCGGCCGGCGGCCTCGCGGTCGCCTCGCGCACGCCGGACGAGTGGTCGGCGTCGGGTCCCGGCGCGGCTGTCGCTGCCGATCCGCTGGTGGCGCTCGAACCGCTCGGCGCTGCCGGACGTCCACTGCCGTCGCCCGGTGCGCTACCGGCTTCTGGTGTGCGCGTCCTCGACCTCACCCGGGTGATCGCCGGACCGGTCGCCACCCGCATGCTCGCCGCGGTCGGTGCGGACGTCCTGCGCCTGGCCGACCCGGCCCGTCCCGAGCTGCCTCTGCACGCCGTGGACGGGGTGATCGGCAAGTCAAGCGCGACGCTCGACCTCACCTCGCCGGGCGGTCTCGACCGCCTGCACGAACTGCTGGACGAGGCGGACGTCCTGGTGACCGGCTACCGCCCCGGCGCGCTCGCCCGCTTCGGCCTGACGGCGGACGCGGTGCGCGAGCGGCACCCGTCCGTGATCGTCGCGAGCCTGTCCGCGTGGGGTGACCACGGGCCGTGGGGCGGCCGCCGCGGGTTCGACAGCCTGGCGCAGATCGCCGTCGGCATCGGGACGATCAGCGGCCACGGTCCGCGTCCCGGCGCACTGCCCTGCCAGCTGCTCGACCACGCCAGTGGCTACCTGCTCGCGGCGGGGGTGCTGGCCGCGCTCGCCCGGCGGGCTGCGGACGGCTCGACGTCGTCGGTGCGGGTCAGCCTGGCCCGCACGGCGAAGTGGCTGCTCGATCAGGGCACCGGGCCGGGCGCCGCGCCCGATGTCGACCTCGCTGCCACGCTCGCCGAGAAGTACGTCGTCGACCTGGGCGACGGCTGGCGGGGCATCGCGCCGCCGGGCGCGCTGGACGCCGTGCCGCTCGCCTGGCCGGGCGGCGCACCGCGCTACGGGGTGTCACCCGCGGCCTGGCCGGTGATCACCTCGCGCTGAACCGCGCGCTGGGGCGGTGTCGTGCGAGTTGGTCACCAGCGGTCGAGGTGCAGGACGCTGTCGAGCGGTTCGCGGGCGGCGGGCCGGAAGGTCTCGCCGGTGTAGAACGCGGTCGGGATCAGCGCGGCCTGGTGTACGCCGTCCGGTAGCCCGAGGATCTCGGCGACCTCCGCCTCGCGCGCCAGGTGCAGGGTCGTCCAGGCGGTGCCGAGACCGCGCTCGCGGGCGGCGAGGCAGTAGCTCCACGCCGCAGGCAGCAGCGAACCCCACAGGCCGGCCTGGTTCCCGGCGGGCAGCGGACGTCCGGTCTGCAGGCAGGGGACGACCAGCACCGGGACGTCGGCCATGTGCTCGCCGAGCCACGCGACGCTGTCGCCGATCCGGGCCTGCACGGGCGCCCGGTCGGGATCGTCGGCGAACAGCTTGGCTGCCGAACCGCTGGAGGCGAGGTACCGCTGGACCTCCTCGGCATAGATCCGGCCGAGCTTCGCGCGCTGATCGGGGTCGGTGACGACGAGCCACTGCCAGCTCTGCCGGTTCGATCCGGACGGCGCCTGCAGCGCGACCTCGAGGCATTCGCGGACGAGCTCGATCGGGACGTCTCGGGTCAGATCCAGGCGCTTGCGCACCGTGCGCGTGGTCGTGAGCAACTGGTGCGGCGTCAGGTCGGGCATGGGTCGATCATCGCGTACCCGATCGCGGTTGCTCGACCGTCCCGGCGGCGGCGCGGCAACCACGATCGGTCGATGTGCGACAGTCGTCGCGTGCTGCCGTCGACGATCACGACCACGGACTTCCACACCGGCGGTGAGCCGTTCCGCATCGTGGCGCAACCGCCGGTCCCGATCCCGGGCGACAGCGTCGCCGACCGCCGGGCACGGGCGATCGAGGACCCGGACGTCCAGTGGCTGCGGGCGGTGCTGTGCTCCGAGCCGCGCGGGCACGCCGACATGTACGGCGGGCTGATCGTCCCGCCCGACGACGGCGGCGCCCACCTCGGCGTCCTGTTCTGGCACAAGGACGGCTTCTCGACGGCATGCGGCCACGGCACGATCGCGCTCGGCGCGTGGGCCGTGCGCAGCGGCCTCGTGCCCGCCGCCGAGAACGGCCCGACGGACGTGATCATCGACGTGCCGTCCGGCCGGGTCACCGCCCGAGTCCACCGGCAGGACGGACGGATCGTCGCCGTCGACTTCGTCAACGTGCCGAGCTGGGTGATCGCCCGGGACGTCCCGGTCGCCACGTCACGCGGCGAGGTGACCGCGACCGTCGCGTACGGCGGCGCGATCTACGCGACCGTGCCCGCGGCGCAGGTCGGGCTCGCCGTCACGCCCGAGCACCTCGCCGACCTCATCGCGGTAGGGCGCGAGATCAAGTGGGCGCTCAACGACAGCGAACACGCGAAGCACCCGACCGACCCGCGCCTGGACGGCATCTACGGGACGATCTGGTTCGACGAGCTCGGCGACAGCGCAGGCGAGGTGCACCAGCGCAACGTCACGATCTTCGCCGACGGCGAGGTCGACCGGTCACCGTGCGGATCGGGGACGTGCGCACGCCTCGCGGTGCTCGCTGCCGACGGCCGGCTGGCCGACGGCGCCCAGCTGCGCCACGACTCGATCGTCGGCAGCACGTTCACCGGGACGGTGCTCGAGCAGGTCGAGGTCGACGGCCGCGCCGCGATCGTCCCGCAGGTCACCGGCACCGCGTTCCACACCGGCGACCACACGTTCGCGATCGACCCGGACGATCCGCTCGTGCCGGGCTTCGTGCTGCGGTGAGGTACGTCGGCGCCGAGGACGTCCTCGCGCTCGGCTATCGCGCGGCGATCGAGGCGATCACAGACGCGCTGCGCAGCGACTTCGACCCGGCCACCGACCCGGCGCGCACAGCGGTCGGCACGTCACACGGCCAGTTCCTGCTGATGCCGTCCGAAGTCGGCGCCTCCGCCGGGGTGAAGGTCGTGACGGTCGCGCCGGACAACCCGTCGCGTGGACTGCCGCGCATCGCCGCCGCGTACCTGCTCTTCGACGCCGAGACCCTGCAGCTGCAGGCGATCCTCGACGGCACCGCGCTGACGACGCTGCGGACGCCCGCCGTGTCTGTGGCGGCGATCCGGCCGGCCCTGCCGGATCGTCCACTCGACGTGGTGGTCGTCGGTAGCGGCCCGCAGGCGGCCGGTCACGCCGCCGCGCTCGCGGCCGTGGCCGAGATCGACCGGCTGAGCTACCTCGTACGCGACCCGTCGCGTGTCGCGCTGCCGTCGGTCGCGCTCGGCTCACCCGAGGCGCGCGACGCGCTCGCGTCGGCGGACGTCGTCGTCTGCGCCACCTCGGCCCGGAAGCCGCTGTTCGACTCGGCGCTGCTGCGCGGTGACGCCGTCGTCGTCGCCGTAGGGTCGCACGAACCCGACGCTCGCGAACTCGACACCGCGCTGCTCAGCCGGGCTGTAGTCGTTGTCGAGGACGCCGCCACCGCGCTTCGCGAAGCCGGCGACGTGGTGCTGGCGGTCGCCGACGGTGCGCTGACCGGCGACGACCTCGTCCCCATGCGGACGTTCGTGCGCGAGGGCGGCCGCCCCGACGGAAGGCGCCCCGAGGGACGGGTCGTCGTCAAGACGGTCGGCATGGCGTGGCAGGACCTCGTGGTCGCCGACGCCGTCGTCAGCCGGCTCGCCACGCCCTGATCGGCGTGGCATGCCGCGCCGCGCCGATCGCCGGCAGTCCGTAGACGTCCTCGATGCTGCGCAGCAGGGAGTAGTGCGTCAGGTGCTGCCCGTCATGGCGGGCCGGAATGCCGGCGCCGACGAGGATCGACGCGATGCGGTTGCCCGCGGCGCCGTCGTTCTCGTCCCAGGTCACGATCAGCACGCTGTTGTGCCGCTTCGCCCAATGCACGTACGCACCGAGGTGCGTCCGCAGCCAGGTGTCGCCCTGACGCACCGTGCCGTCGTGCATGTCGTGCATCAGATTCGGCACGACGAACGACACCGTCGGCAGTCGCGCGAAGTCGGCCGGGAAGGCGCTGAACGGCTGCCCGAGCGACCGGGGCAGTGCGCCGAAGTCCGTCCACGGCGCGTGCTTGCGCGCGTACTCGCCGGCGGAGCAGCCGGCGAACCCGGCAGACGGCAGGCTTTCGGCGTAGCCGCGGAAGCTCAGCCCCGCCGCGCGCAGCTCGCCGGCAAGCGTCCGCCCGCGCAGCCGCAGCGGGCAGGCGTCCGAGCTCACCCGGTGTGTGGACCCGGAGAACAGCGCGAGGTAGTTCGGCTCGCTCGGATGTGTGATCGCATGCATGTCGGTGAGGTCGAGGCCGGCGCGGGCGAGCGAATTCAGGTACGGCGCCTGAGCGCTGCCGAGGATCTGGTTCGCCGAATGGTTCTCCTCCACCACGACGACGACGTGCGCCGGCCGCGGCGCCGAGGCGGCCGCGCTGCTGCCGATGGACGCCGAATGCGCCGGCGGCGCTGCCGACCGGAACGACACCCCGCCGTGGGTCGAGCAGGCCGCGATGGTGAGTGCACCGAGCAGGAACGCGCCGAACACCGGGCGGGCGGACGTAGGCATGTGTGCACCGTTCCCACGATCCGGCGGGCGCTCCCCACCGGAACGTCCTAACCTCTCAGCCACGCGAGGTACCACCCGGATCCGGTCCTGACCGTACGCGGTCGCGGCGGAAGGAATCGAGTCATGGCGCTCAGGGTGAACAGCCGCAGCACGGCCCGACGGCTTGCGCTGGCCGCGGCGGCGGCGGGGCTCGTCGTCGCGACGACGGCGGTGACCGGAGGTGCCGCGTCGGCCGCCCCCGCACTCGCCGGCCCGCTGTCGCAGTCGCACGGCTGGATCACCGACTCCGCCGGGCGCGCGATCGTCCTGCACGGGCTCAACCTCGTCGGCAAGGTCGCGCCGTACACCCCGGACGTCTCGGGCTTCGGCGACGACGACGCCCGGTTCCTGGCGGACAACGGCTTCGACGCGGTGCGCGTCGGCGTCATCTGGTCCGCCGTCGAGCCCAGCCCCGGCGTCTACGACGACGCCTACCTCGCGCAGGTCGCCGCGACCGTCGACGACCTCGCCTCGCACGGCATCGTGTCGCTGCTCGACTTCCACCAGGACCTCGCCAACGAGCAGTTCGGCGGCGAGGGCTTCCCGTCGTGGGCGGTGCAGACCGGCGGGCGGCCGAACATCGCCGCGGGCTTCCCGTTCACCTACTTCGTGTCGCCGGCCGAGCTGCACACCTGGGACGCGTTCTGGGCGAACAAGCCGGCACCGGACGGCGTCGGGCTGCAGGACCACTACGCGGCCGCCTGGGCACACGTCGCCCGCTACTTCGCGTCCAGCCCGTCCGTCGTCGGCTACGAGGTGATGAACGAGCCCTGGCCGGGGTCGACGTTCCCGCTGTGCTTCGTCCCGCTGCTCGGCTGCGCGAACTTCAACCACACGCTCACCGCGTTCTACACGCGCGTGACGACGGCGATCCGCACGGCGGACCCGACGCGGACGGTCTGGCTCGAGCCGAACACGCTGTTCTCGTACTCCGACGCGCCGCAGTCCTTCGCCGGCGTGGATGATGCGGACCTCGGCTTCTCGTTCCACGACTACTGCGCGGCCGCGGAACTCAAGCTGAACGCCGCCTGCCCCGCGCTCGACTCGCTGTCGGTGGCCGCGGCCAAGCGCTCGGCCAAGCACGACGGCGTCCCGTGGCTGCTCACCGAGTTCGGAGCAACCAGCGACACCCAGCTGTTGGGCGAGATGACGAGCCTCGCCGACAAGAACATGCTCGGCTGGCTGGAGTGGGCCTATACGGGCAAGGACGACATCACCACGTCGGACACCGGTGGCGGCACCGAAGGTCTCGTCCGCGACCCGAGCCTGCCGCCTACCGGCGCGAACGTGAACACCGGGAACCTCGACGTCCTCGCCCGCCCGTATCCGCAGGCGGTGTCGGGCACCCCGACGGGCTGGTCGTTCTCGAAGGGGACGTTCACCGCCTCATGGTCGACCGCGATGGTCTCGGGTGCGGGGCGCTTCGGTGCCGGCGCCGAGACCGACATCGCGGTGCCGGCCGTCCAGTACCCGAACGGCTACGACGTCCACGTGACCGGCGGGACGGTCACGTCCGCGCCGAATACAGCCGTGCTGCAGATTGCGCAGAACGCCGGCGCGACGGCCGTGTCGGTGACCGTCACCCCGCACGCCTGACCATCGACAGATGAAACGCCTCGATGCGACCTGCGCCACGGGCATCTTGCATATATAACCAATCTAGTTACATTATGAGGGTGTCGATCCGGGGCGAGAGGAGCATCCGATGTCCGAGCTTTCCTACGAGTCGCTGCTGGTGCAGCGCGACGGCCTGACCCGCGACCTGCCCGAGGGCGGCGGCAACGAGGACCTGCGGTGGGTGGCCAACTCGGCCACGCTGATCTACGGCGACCGCGATGCCGTCCTCGTGGACACGTTCACGACCGTCGAGCAGAACGCGCGGCTTGTCGAGTGGGTCGCCGCGCACGGCCGCCGCCTGACCCACATCTTCCTGACCCACGGCCACGGCGACCACGCGTACGGCGTCGGCCAGCTGCTCGCGGCGTTCCCCGGTGCGAAGGCCGTCGGCACGGCGGGCACGGTCGCGGAGGCGCGGCTGCAGGCGCAGGACGAGTACCGGGACGGATTCTGGGGGCGCCTGTTCCCGAACCAGATCCCGCCCGCCGCCGTTCCGCAGCAGCTCGACGGCACGACGATCGAGCTCGAAGGTCACGTGCTCGAGGTGATCGACGTCGGCTTCACCGACACCAGCGGGACGAGCGTGCTGTGGGTGCCGAGCATTCGGCTGCTGGTCAGCGGCGACGTGGTCTACAGCCACACGCACATGTATCTCGCCGAGACGACCGCCGAGACGCGGCAGAACTGGATCGCGGCGCTCAACCGCGTCAAGGCGCTCGACCCGGCGCACGTCGTGCCGGGGCACAAGCAGCCCGGGGACGCCGACGACCCCGCCAACATCGACGAATCCATCGCGTACCTCGAGGACTTCGACGACGCCGTCGCGCAGACGTCCACCGCAGCCGAGCTGTACGAGATGATGTTGCGGAACCACCGCCGTCGGGCCAATCCCGGATCACTCTGGGGCGCGGCGAAGCTCGTCAAGGGCGCGGCACGGTGATCACCCGCGGCAGGAGGCGTGGATGAGCGCGAACAGCAGGCTGACGGTCGCCACCCACGCCCTCGAGTGGATCGAGATGAACGCCCGGCTGGGTGGCGGCCCGGCGACCTCAGAGGCGATCGCGACGAGCGTCAAGACGAACCCGGTGCTGATCCGGCGCGTTCTCGGCTCGCTGCGCGATGCCGGGCTGGTCGTGGCGCACCGGGGACGTCCCGGCGGGTGGACGCTCGCGCGACCGGCCGACCGGATCACCCTGCTCGACGTCCGTGCGGCCCTCGACGACGGTCCGCTGTTCGGGCTGCACACCTCGCCGCCGTCGAAGAAGTGCCCGATCGGCTACAGCATCGGCCCGGTGCTCACCGACGTGTACGAGCAGGTCGAGGCCGCGGCCGATCGCGTGCTCGCCGGCGTGACGATCGCTCAGTCGCTCGACGCGACGCTGGCGCAGTCGCGCCGCACGCGCCCGGACCTGGTGCCGGACGCGCTCGGGGCCGGCTGACCGCTCAGACGCCGAAGCGCGCCGCGTCCCTGACGAGCAGCGCGGCCTCGGCGGCCCAGCCGACCGGGCGCGGGTGGTACCAGGTCGCGGCGACCAGCGTCGAGAACGGCGCGACTAGCCAGCTGCCGGGCGTGGTGGACGTCCCGGGGTCGAGCCCATGCCCGCGGAACAGCCGGTGCGTGCTCACGAACGCGTACCGCGCCGGTGCGCCGCGGTCGAGGCGCGCGGTCACGGCGGCACCGACGCGGTCGGCCGCGTTCTGCAGCGCGTACAGCCGCCGACCGACGCGCACCGGGCCGTAGCGGTAGGTGCGCGAGTTGATCAGGTACGGATAGCCGAGCAGCACGATGCGCGCCGCCCTCGCCCGCCGGTGGATCGCGGTCAGCACCGCGCGCAGCCGGTGCCCGAGCGTCGACGACGCGCCGCCGTGCACGAGGGATTCCGCCGTGCCCAGCGCGTGAGCGCAGTCGGCCGGTGTCGTGCCGAGGATGCCGGCGAGGGACGGGCCGACCAGGCAGGTCGCCGCGATCGTCGCGAAGCCGCCGTCGTTGCCGCCGATCGTGAGGAACACCAGGTTCGTGTTCCGCGGCAGGCGGCGCACCTGCGCGGCACGGTGCAGCGGCCCGCGGCCGATCACGTCCGCGGTGACCGCGCCGCTGCACGCGAGGTCGGTGAACGTCGCGCGTACGTGGAACGCGCCGCGGTTCAGCGCGCGGACGAACCGCCCGCCGTAGTCCAGCGGCGACCGGAAGCAGGCAGCCGGCTTCGTGTAGTGCCCGGCGCCGTTGCCGGACGAGTAGGAGTCGCCGAGCACGGCGACGTGGAACGGCCGGGGTGGGACGTCCGACGTCGACACCGCGGCGGGACGGGCCGAACCGGGCGACGTGCACGCCGACACGAGCGCGGACGCAACGAGGGCGACCGCGGCGACCACGACCCTCGTCCGCACCCTGCCACGGTAGCCGCGGGGCGCGGGCCCGCTCAGGGCTGCAGGTGCGGATAGCGGTAGTCGGTCACCGGCAGGTGGTTGCGCTTGGTCGATCGCGGGCTGGCGAACCGGATCAGGTTCCAGACCGTCCCCGCCTTGTCGTTCGTGCCCGACGCGCGGGCACCACCGAACGGCTGCGCGCCGACCACCGAGCCGGTGGGCTTGTCGTTCACGTAGAAGTTGCCCGCGGTGTAGCGCAGCGCCTCGTCGGCCTGCCGCACCGCCGCCTCGTCCGACGCGAAAACCGCACCGGTGAGCCCGTACGGCGTCGACTCGTCGACGAGTGCGAGCGTGCTCTCCCAGTCGGCGTCGTCGTAGACGTAGGTCGTCAGCACCGGCGCGAACAGCTCGTTGGTGATGAACGGCGAGTGCGGGTCGTCGACCTCGAGGACGGTCGGGTCGACGAACCAGCCGACCGAGTCGTCGGTGTTGCCGCCGACGACCACCGCGCCCTCGCTACGCGCGCGGGCGAGCGCGTCCGCGTGCTTGGCGTGCTGCTTGGCGTTGATCACCGCGCCGACGTAGGTCTCGGTCTCGGTCGGGTCGCCGACGACGACCGACTCGGTCAGCGCGACCAGCCGCTCCTTCAGCGCCGGCCACAGGCTGCGCGGCGCGTACAGCCGCGAGGCGGCCGAGCACTTCTGGCCCTGGTACTCGTACGCGCCGCGGATGCACGCCGCGGCCAGAGCGTCCAGGTCGGCGGACGGGTGGGCGAGGATGAAGTCCTTGCCGCCGGTCTCGCCGACGACGCGCGGGTAGTTCTTGTAGTTCGCGACGTTCGCGCCGACCGTGCGCCAGATGTGCTGGAACGTCGCGGTCGATCCGGTGAAGTGCACCGCCGCCAGGTCGCGGTGGTTCAGCGCGACCTCGCCGATCTCGGCGCCGTCGCCGTAGACGATGTTGATCACGCCGTCCGGCAGTCCGGCCTCGCGCAGCAGCTGCAACGACAGGTGTGCGACGAGCGACGCGCTCTCGGCGGGCTTCCACACGACGGTGTTGCCGAGGACGGCCGGCCCGAAGGCGAGGTTGTTCATGCAGGTGAAGTTGAACGGCGTCACCGCGAAGACGAATCCTTCGAGCGGCCGGTACTCCGCCGAGTTCCACTCGCCGGGACGCGAGCCGGGCTGCACGGCGTACATGTCGAGCATGTTCTTGACGTTCGCGCGGATGAAGTCGAGCGTCTCGCAGGCCGCGTCGATGTCGGCCTGGTAGGTCGTCTTCGACAGCTCGAGCATCGTCGCCGCGTTGAGGCGCGCGCGCCACGGGCCGTGCTCGAGCATGTCCGCCGCCCGCAGGAACGGCGCGACGCGCTCCTCCCACGGCAGCCGTCCCCACCACTTCGCGGCGGCGAGAGCGGCGTCGATCGCCCGGCTCGTCTCGGCCGCGCCGGCCCAGTGCACCTCGCCGAGCTGCACCTTGTGCGCGTGCGGCGTGACGATCGGGACGCGCCGGCCCGTCCGCACCTCGGCGCCGTCGATCACGTTGGCGACGTCGAAGCCCGTGGTGCGGATCGCCTCCAGCGCGGCGGCGGTCTCGGCGCGCTCGGGCGAGCCGGGTGCGAACGACAGCGGCGGCGTCGGGCCGATCGGGAACAGGGCGGTGCGGGCGGCGGGTGAGCTCATCGCGACGTTCCTCGCTGTGGTGACGGTGGTGGTGACGGTGACGGTGACGGTGTCGGTCGGCATCCGGCGGCAGGGGCCGGGAAGCGTGCGCACGACGTTAGGACGGCGGACGGTCACGGGCTTCGGGCGCGGAGCGGAAACTGCCCGCTAGGTTTCCTACGATTGTCGAAACCTTCGAACGGCAGGGCCATGGCGGACGCACAGCAGCTGGTCGAGAGCCTCGCGGCGGCCCTCGACCGGTCGGTGCTGGTCGAGGACCCGCAGCACCATCCGCTCTGGTGGAGCACGCAGGGCGAGGTCGACGCCGTCCGGATGCGCTCGATCCTGCAGCGCGAGGCACCGCCCGGAGCGGCCGCGCTCGTCAGCCGGCTGGGACTGCCCGCGGCGGACGGGCCGATCCGCACCCCGGCGCTGCCGGACGTCGGCATGGACGAGCGGTGGTGCGTGCCGCTGCGCGACGGCCGCACGCTGCTCGGCTACCTGTGGGTGCTCGACCGGGACGGCCAGGTCGGTGCGGACGAGCTGGGCCCGGTGGTCGACTGCGCGAAGGCCGTCGTCGAGCTGATGAGCCGCGCCCGCCCGACCGCCGAGGGCAGGCAGCGCCGCCGCGACCAGCTCGTGGCCCGCCTCGCCGAAGCGCCCGACCCCGACGCGCTGCGCGAACTGCTCGAGCTCGAGGACCTGCCGCCCGGCACGACCGCGTCCGTCAGCGTCCCGCCCGCGAGCGGCGGGTGGCCGCTCGGCGGCGACGCGAGCGTGCACGCCGACCCGACGCCCGGGGCCACGCACACCAGCGGCGCACCCGTCCCGCTGCTCGAGCTCGCGGTCGCGGTCGAGCGGGCCCGCCGCACCGCGCAGGCGATCCGCGCCGGCGCCGTGCTGCCCTCGCCGACCTGGGACGCGCTCGGCGCCTGGCACCTGATCGTCACCGCGCCGCCGGAGCTCACGCCGGATCTCGTCCATCCCGGCGCGGAGCTGCTCGCCGCGCAGAAGCGCTCGGACCTGCTCGACACCGCGCGGTGCGTGCTCGACAACGGCGGGGACGTCACGTCCAGCGCCGAGCAGCTGCACCTGCACCGCACGACGCTGTACTACCGGCTCGAGCGCATCGAGGCGCTGACCGGCGTCAACCTGCGCTCGGCCGCCAGCCGGGAGGCGCTGCACCTGGCGCTGCGGCTCGCCGCCTACCGCGCGGCCGCGAATGCCGGCCCGTCCACCCGCTGACTTTCCTACGGATGTCGAAATCGGCGGCCCGGACTTCCGCTCCCGCGCCGAAGCCGGGGCCGTCCCGCGGCTCCTAGCCTTCTGCGCACCACGGCATCGCGCGAGGAGGCGTTCATGGCGCAGGAGCTGACTGCCGACGTCGTCGTGATCGGCGCGGGCGCGATCGGTGCCAGCAGCGCGCACCACCTCGCGGCGAGCGGCAGGCGGGTGGTCGTCCTCGAAGCGCTGGACGGCCCGGCGGCCGGCTCGACCGGGCGCTCGTTCGCGTCCATCCGCGGCCAGTGGGCCGACGAGCTGAACATCGAGCTGTCCTGGCGCAGCATCGCCGCCTACCGCGACTTCCGCGCAACGCACGGGACGGACGTCGGCTACCGCCCGTCCGGCTACCTGCTGCTCGTCTCGGCAGAGCTGTGGGACGCCCAGCTGCGCGCCGTCCAGCTGCAGCGCGCGCACGGGGTTCCGGTGCAGGTGCTCGCGTTCGGCGCGGCGCAGGAGATCACGCCGTTCGACCCGGACGGTCTCGGCGGCACGACGTGGGGGCCGGCGGACGGTGTCGTCGACCCGCACCTCGCGACCAGCGCCTACCTCGACCTGGCCCGCCGCGACGGCGCGACCGTGTGCTTCCGCCGGCGCGTCCAGGCCATCCAGGCCCATCCGGACGGCAGCTGGACGCTCGAGGCGGACGACGTCAGCGTGCACGCGCAGCACGTCGTCAACGCGGCCGGCGGCTGGGCCGGCGAGGTCGCGGCACTGGCGGGCCTGGACGTCCCGGTCGTCCACTCGCGCCGCAACGTGTACTCGTCCGCACCCGGCGCGCTGCCCCGCCCGCTGCCGATGACCGTCGACTTCACGTCCGGGTTCTACCTGCGCAGCGACGGGCCGAGGCTGCTGTTCGGCGGCGCGCGGCCGGACGAGGTCGACGGCTACCGCATCGACGTCGACTGGCCGTGGATGGAGACGCTGCTCGAACTCGGCGCGAACCGGTTCCCGTGGCTGGCGGACGTCCCGCTCGACCGCTCGGGCTGCTGGGCCGGCACGTACGAGAACACGCCCGACCACCACGGCATCCTCGGGGCGGCGCCGGGCGCGCCGACCTGGGTGAACGCGTGCGGGTTCTCCGGTCACGGCATGATGCAGGCGCCCGAGCTCGGCCGGCTGGTCGCCGAGCAGATCGCCACCGGCGCGATCACCAGCGTGGACGCCGGCGCGCTGCGCATCGAACGCTTCGCCGATGCCGAGGCGCGACAGTCCGTGGCGCTGGTGTTCTGAGATGGCCACGACCATCCGTCTCGAGATCGCCGCCGGCGTCGCGTGGCTGACCCTCGACGGCCCGGACACCCGCAACGCGCTCGACAGCGCCGCGGCACTCGACCTGGTCGCCGCGTGCGACCGCATCGACGCGGACCCGTCCGCCGGCGTCGCGGTCGTCACCGGCGCGGGCGGCGCGTTCTGCTCCGGCGCGGACACCCGGGTGCTGGACGGCCTGCGCACCGCCCCGCCCGACCGCGGCTACGAGGGCCTGGACGAGCTGTACCGGGCGTTCCGCCGCGTCGGCGAGCTGACCGTCCCCACGCTCGCGGTGGTGGACGGGCCCGCGGTCGGCGCCGGCGTCAACCTCGCCCTGGCCACCGACCTGCGCGTGGTGACCGAGCGGGCGCGGTTCGTGTCCGGGTTCGCGCGCATCGGGCTGCATCCCGGCGGCGGGCATCTGCACCTGCTCGCCCGCGCGACCGACGCCACGACGGCCGCCGCCGCCGGCGTGTTCGCCCGACCGGTCGACGCACAGCGGGCGGTCGCCACCGGGCTGGCGTGGGAGCTGATCGACACGGCCTCGATCACCGAGCACGTCAGCGCGATGGTCGCCCACCTCGCGGCCGATCCCGCGCTCGCCCGCGCGC
>Ga0164242_10002589_pt1 | contig 20959 bp, 13 predicted proteins | sample OricomgcompostMG_FD_108783 | JGI IMG/M metagenome (GOLD analysis project Ga0164242, IMG submission 108783) | Miracle-Growth compost microbial communities from Emeryville, California, USA - Original compost - Miracle growth compost (MG) ... | reverse complement strand
GCCAATGGGTATGGTATCAGGTCCGCGCTGACGGGCACCTAAACGAATAAATATCGGCGCATTGACGATATCGCGCATGGTGATATTGGTAATCGTCACATCTTCAATGGGTCCGCCATCCACGGATTCCAGGGCCAGGCCACGACTATAATCAAAAACACAATTTGAAATAGTTATGTTTTTAAAACCGCCATTACTTTCTGTACCCATCTTTATTCTGCCAGTGGTGGTTTTATCTGAATATTTGCTGTAAGTTCGTTTAAAAGTACCATCCATCAGTGTTCCCAGATCATAACCGCTGACCTGGCAATTGGTAATGGTCACATTTTCAGTTGGTTTGGCATAACCTAAAGCAAAGGAACTTTTAAGGCAGATGCCATCATCAAAAGGAGAATTTACGGTGCAGTCACTCACCCGTACATTCTTACAGCAATCAATATCAAAACCATCTCTATCCGTATCCACTTTTAGGTTATGAAGCGTCATATTATCAACGCCGGTAGCCAGTAAGGCAAAATGGCCACCGTGTAGTATTGAAATATCACTAATGGTTACGTTATAACAGCTTTTAAGACCAATTGCTTTATTTCCCCCTCCTTTCGGTTGATTCGTACTGCGTGTCAAACCCTTTCCCCAGATCATTCCTTGTCCTGTAATGGATATATCATGTAGCCCAATGCCCCATATCAGACTGTTTTTCCAGTGATTATGGCCAAAATCCTGGTAAGCGTCATAAGGGGTCTTGGGTTCCGGTGCGTCATAGCCGTTGCCGCTTTTTTCTTTGGCCCCTAATAATATGGCTCCCTGATCTAAATAAATCCCAATATTACTTTGTAACCTGATACTATAGCTTGCATAAATACCGGGCGGAAAATATATGGTTCCACCGCCTTTTTGCGCCGCTGCCTGAATGGCCGCATTAATAGCCGGCCCGTCAATGGTGACACTATCCCCCTTAGCGCCATAGTCCCGGACATTATAAAAGGCCTTTCCAGATTGAGCAATACCTTTGCTGCTGTAAAAAAGTCCGGTCAGCAGTAGGCATAGTATTATGCCAATAGATTTGAGTGTCCTGATTGTATTTTGTTTTATTTGCATCATCTTTTATTTTTGAACAACAATCCCAGGTTACATTTTTTTTGCATAACAATTGCACGCTGTTATTTTCACAAACATGTGCAAGTAAAACAATATATCTCCACGCAGAAATCCTACTGGGCAAGTTTTGCCCTGACTGCCTTGACCTCTGCTGCCTTTACCATTGTCGCTTTATTGCCAAAATCATTTCTGACATAAGTCAGTACATCAGCAATCTGCTGATCGGTTAAAAAATTGAGTGGTGGCATGTTATTGGAATAGTCCTCCCCATCTATTTCTACCCTTTTATCAAAACCTTTCAGGATAATTTGTATAAACCTTGCCTTGTCACCTAATACAAAGGAGGTCTTTATCAAGGGTGGATTCAGGTTTTCTACACCGCCGCCGTCAAATTGATGACAACTCAAACAATAAGCCTTATAAACTACTTTTCCCCTAAGTACTGCATTGACTGAATCACTATTCGGTATCCAAACTTCATTTACCCAATTACCGGGCACTTTAAGGGGCATTTTACCATTGCCAGCTTTGCGGTTTGATCCGACCGCTGTGGTTAACACAAATGCCAACAGTATAACCGGCGTTACGATCTTCCCTATTTTTTTCATAAGTCGATTAATAAGGTTTCTTTTAATTATGATAAGAAATTTTGTAAATCCTTCCTTTTACGTCATCGGTAACATATAAGGAGCCGTCTGGTCCTTCTGCCAGGCCGCAAGGTCGGTATTTTGCCTGCCTGGGAGAAAGAATATTATCGGTGCCTGCAAAATTATCTGCGAAAACTTCCCAGGGACCATCAGGTTTGCCATTCTTAAAAGGAACAAAGGCCACTAAATACCCGCCTTGCTTTTCTGGCGTCCTGTTCCAGGACCCATGAAAAGCAATAAAAGCGCCGTTTCTGTATTTTTGAGGGAATTGTGTGCCTTTATAAAAAAGTAATCCATTGGGTGCCATATGGCCCGGAAAGGCAACAATTGGATCAATGTATTTACCGGTCACTTCCTTTTTCCCATCACCGCCATATTCAGGCGCTAGCATTTGCGCCTTTTTAAATTGATCATAGTAAATATATGGGAAGCCTGCATTGTCCCCTTTATGGAGCATATACATACACTCTGCCGGAATCAGAGAAGAGGTTTTTTCGTCATAATACTGGGGAAACAGATCATGGAGCTGATCGCGACCATGCTGCATAACAAATAAGGTATTATTCGTCTGATTCCAGTCCAGTCCAACAACATTGCGTAGTCCAGTTGCGTAACGAACCCCCTGCCCGTAACTTTGATTTAACTGATCCGCTTTAAATTGCCAGATACCCCCTGCGGAGTCTAACAAAGGGCAACCGGGAATTCCCATGGATCCTGGCATCCTATCTTCGGTTTGGCAGGAGTTCAAAGGAGAACCGATATTCACATAAATATGGCCGTCATTATCCAGTACAATTGATTTTGTTTCATGCTGTCTGCCCATGACAAGACCAGTGACAATTGTCTGGGGCTGATCGGGTTGCAATACTTTACCAGCAGCATCCAATTGGTAGCGATAAACGGCATTATTGGAGGAGGCATATAAGTAACCGTTTTTCAGGTAGATGCCGGTTCCCCCATAATTTCCAAAACCACCAACCACCCGCGCAGAACCGTCCGGCTGCGCTGCTAAAACAAGAATGCCTTTACCGGCCTTTGGTTTGGCTAGTTTAACATAAATAAGCCCTTTATTTGTAACTACCAGATGCCGGGCCTTGGCTTTTAAATCCGCCACTACAATGGCGGAAAAATGCGCTGGAAGTTTTAAACCAGTAGTGTCGGCTAAGGCATGCCCTCCAAACTGGCCAGTGCTATGGGTAGCTGACAGGTGCGAAGTTTGCCTCGTAACGCCACATGGTGCGGCACTTGCCATTACTGAAAAAGTAAGCGTCAGTGCCACAGTCATCGCCAGGGCACTTAAGCTAAGTCCAGCGCTTCTACCCTGAAAGCTACGTTCTTGAAATAAAGATTTCATGTAAATGATATTAAATTTTGAATAGTAAATACCGATCAGCAGCCCGAAGTGGCTGCCCTGCATCTTTTCTATACCACCTCCCAGTTTTAAAGTTACTCAATATCCTCAATATTTCCATCAATTTTGCTTTATTCCATTTTGCTTTATCAATTTGTAAGCGACGATTGGTACCTGCTTTAAAAAAGGACTCACAAATTAACGTCAATTTTTAATAGCAGGCTATTAAGAAATTTACCGATTATTCAACAATAATAACATAAACCTGCAACGCCTGTATTACCTAATAGACGCATTGTCATTAAGTAATAATGACCAATGGGATTAATGGGTCGTATCACCCTAGCCTCCGGGAGGTATTTTTTGGAATAATTTATCTTCACACACCAGAAGCAAGCATTAAAGCCCACAGGCTTCCACCTGCAGGCTTTATGAATAAATGCATCCCGATATCTGCTTCCTGTTGTTTTTTTACCGCTGTTATTTATTGCTGCTATTTAATGCTGCTATTTACTGCTGTTTTATCGCAATAATGCTACTGCACACCACAATAAAGGTGCCTGCCCATGTAAATCTCCAATATTTTGTTTACGATCCAAATAGTATTGCCGGTCATTTTTCTTATTAGTGCCTTCACAGACATTATGAATATCGTTATTGGCATCAATAAATTTAATTAGCGCAAGCCAGGCTTTCCTGGCCGCTGGTCCATAACTATCTTTATCCAACCAGCCTTGTTTGACACCGGTAATAAAGGCATAGGTAAACATACCTGTTGCAGAGGTCTCTTCCCATGCCTGGGGATCATCAATCAATTGGTGCCACATTCCGCTGGGTGCCTGGTATTTAAGCAATTCCTTCATCATGGAAAGGTACCCTTGTAGGATTTTTGGCCTGTCTGGATGATTTTTGGGCAAAAACCGAAGCATCTCGGTCATGCCAACTGCCATCCAACCGTCTCCACGCCCCCAAAAGAAAGGCACATCGGGCGCATGAAAAAAAAGACCGTTGGGCTGTTGTAAGGAATCCAGATAATGTACCATTTCTTTTGCTGCCCGATCCAAATACACCTTATTACCTGTCGTGTGGTAGGCCTGGGTCTGAAGGGCTGTAATCATATACATATCATCGATCCACATACGCGTTTCCCAGGACAAACCCTTATTGTAATAATAGTAAGAGGTGGCGGTGGCTCTTTTGCCAAAAGGAGCCCCCCACTGCCGATCGGCTATGGAGGTTGCCAGTTGCAGGTATCTTTTGTCCTTAGTTTGTCGGTAAAGGGAAAATGGGACAATACCGAATACCGCATAATCAACATGGTCAGGTACAGGGATCATACTGGCTTTTTCGCCAAAAAGAGGTTCAAATCTTTTATTGAGCGCTTGCTGTAAGTGTTTATTTTTGGTGGCTGCCGCAAATTCAACTGCTCCAAACCAAGTACAACTCTCCGGATAGGTAATATATTTGGGTGGTGTAGTCCGGTTAAAATTTGAATGTGGCATTGCTACAAAATGGTTTGCTATACGTAGTCCGATTTCCTTAGGAGTATCTCCTTTAGGGAAATTTTTCAGGTAATTTTTACTTTTCTGTGCCGATAGTTGACTAATGTTTAGCCCTGTAAACAGCATGGCGCCTAACAAAATGAGGGCCCTTTTACCAAGTAAACCATTTCGCCATGGCTTCATCCTGACTGGGCAATTTAGATTTTGCTGAACTTGCATTTTCCTTTTATTTAATGATGAATAGTGATTTAATAATTGAAATTATCTCACTTGAATGTATCTTATGTTGATCGGTATAAACCGGGACTGCCATATGAAAGAACACAAAAAATTAAACGCTTTTTTAATTTCTATGACGCCAGTTATTCTTATTCAGTTTTCAAATAAATTAAAGATTGGCGCCCCTTCAATACCCAATATTGCTTAAGGCTTCTGCACCAAGTCTGTCTCGCAGTTGTGCCAGATAGAGACTCTTAGGTATGACTGATGTCCCATAGGCATCGTAAATACCTGCTGGAACATTGGGTGATTTATTAAAGGGCATCGGCTTATACATTTTCTTGCCGGTGCTTCCGATCACCCAATTGGCGCTTCCTGGCGGCATCTGATTCAAATAGCTAGCCGCCTGACAATTCCAGGCGACGGCCCAACCAACGGCCCAGCCGTGACCGGAGCCGTAGGCCCCGCGGTTCATAAAATCAATCCCGCCCTCAGGCACTTTGCAACCATCTACAAGTATGCCGGTCGCCCAACGCTGGTGGGGCTGTATCCAGCCTTTCCCTGTAAAAATACAATTCAGCAGTACAATGGGGCCGGTTACCCGTGCGCCAGTCGCAAAATAGAAAACATTATCTCCTTGAATAAAACACTGATTAAAAAGTAACTGCGTACCACCCACGCTAAGATCAGCCGGTTTAGCGGCTCCCGTTGTGGGCACTACATGTTCAATAAATACGTGGTCAAAGGTCATCCGCCTGCCTTTAATGCGAATACTGTTGACGGTATTTAAAATCCGGACATTTTTAACCCAGGCGTCCTGCACTCCCGATAGTAAAAGCGCCTGATCATGGTGCTCATTAATGGTTCCAGACTGCGGCCTCGCATAGATACTGAGATCAGTTATGCCTATATCTGACAATACATCCGTATACTGGATTTTCTCCACCCTTACGCCCGCAGGATCCAGATACTGGCCATCATAACTATCAGACAAAGGCACTTCAAGTGTCAGTTTTTTGTTATCAATGGAAGCTATCTGACGGTCTGTAAAGAGTTCTCCAGAAAGCCAGGTCTGTGGCTTATTATTTCGGGAAAGTTGATCCATTCCCATAAAATGAAGCCAGGCGGGTGTTACTGATTTTGTGATCCGGATCCAGTCCCCTGGTTTTAATCCAGCGGCATTTTGCACATCAATATAATCACTACCTGCCGGAACATAGCGATCTGTTATTTGAGTAGCATGCCCAAGTCCTTCAACCTTAATTTGTCCTCTTATTTCAATGGCAGTATGCGGTTCGCCCATGAGTTGAAGTACCGTTCCCCGCTTTTCACTACCACTACCGCTTAGCACAACACCATTATTATTTATTTTCAAGGGGCCATAACATTCAAACACACCCGGTGCCAGCAATACTGTACCGCGGTATCCATTTATAAGGGGTAATCTGCCCACCTTATCGATCGCAGCCTGTATAGCTAAGGCATTATCTCCTTTAACGGGCTTTAGCGTGATTTTAACCGGAACATGCGGCAAGGCGACGCCGCCACCTTTATACCCGGCTTTTGAGAAATCCATAATCCGGTCTCCTTTTGCGGTGTGCCTGTATAGCAGTTTACCTTCGGGTTTTCCGGATTGTCCTATCCTCTGGTAGACCCATTTGCTCTGCTGGAGCGGTTTTACCTTTGACTGCTGCGCATGCACAACGCAGTAATTGCAGCACAGCATAAAAATGATCAATTGTATTAAAATGCTTTTCATTTGATATGATATTGCGGTTTTAAGTTAACCCGTTTTGCCTTTCAACAGTGCATCATTGTATGTTGATTAACTCAACTTGTTCACCCTTTGCTTCAATTAGCTAATTTTTATTCTTGTGCATCATTTTTGATAGCCGAGGATCACTTTGCTTAAGAAAATCAGCCGCAGTTTTTTTTAGACGACTATCCAATAATGATTGTTATTGTTGCGCCTTACGGATACTAATCATCACCACGCCATGAGCAGGCACTTTTGCAGAGAATTTATCCGTAAACACGCCCAGATCCTTTTGACGCCACAGATCCCGAACAATGTATTTCCCTGAGAGTCCTAAATCAGCCCAAGTGACACTTAGCACCCTGGTTGTACCATCCGTACTATTGAAGAGCCCTACGGCCTTGCTACCATCGAATAAGGGCTTGGCAAGTACCCCACAGGAATCAATGCGACTTACGACAGTTGCCTGTCTGCCAAGCGGATCCTGATTCACAGCCAGCACTTCATCATTGGTTAAAAGGCTCAGGGTGAATTTATCCAGTTTTGTCAAATCGCAACCCAAAAGCAAAGGCACGGACTGTAAACACCAGGCGCTTAAATGGCTGTACTGTTCATCTGCAGTAAGCTTTGAAGGATGCGGGCTCTTGCCCCAGCCGACATACCCCACAATCATCATATCGGGATCATTCCAATGACCTGGTCTGGCATAAGGGGCCCATTTATCCTGAGTAAGCAGGCGACTTTTAAGGCTTTTCCAGTTATCCCGGATATCCCCGCCTGTTCGCCAGGCATTTGCATAATTGGATAAGGAGTCTATGGTTTTAAAAGGGGTAGAATTAGAAAGACTCAGTAAGATATCCCGGCCGCTTTCTCTAAGCAAATGGTACATTGCTTTCGTTTCAGGTAATTCATTGGGGTTCCAATCATATTTCAGGTAATCAAATCCCCAAAGCGCCCATTGCTGGACATCATTTTTCCAGAACTTATATTCACCAATCGCATAAGGAAAAAGCTTGCGATTTCTTTTGACGTCTACCGGGGTGGGTGTAAATAACCCTTCTTTATTTCTGGAGGACCCACCGATATGATGCCCGTAAGTCTCTACCCAAGGGGAAGAATAGATGCCGATTTTAAGGCCTAGGCCATGTATCTGATCGACTAGATTTTGCATATCCGGAAAAGTGGCTGAATCTGGCAGTATTCCATGAAATTTACCGCCTCGTTTGCCTTGCCAGACATCATCTATATTCATATAACTCCAGCCATGATCTATTAATGGAGAACTGGCCATGGCTTTTGCATTTGCCAGCACCAGTGCCTGGGTTACTTTGCTGGCATAAATATTCCAGCTGTTCCAGCCCATGGGCGGTGTTAAGTCTATCTCTTCTCCTACCACTAAAGTAAATCTGCGGGTATCTTTACCCACACTATTATTCGCAGCAAACTCAATTGTATAGCGTCCGGGTTTTGTTACTTTTCCTGAAAACTGACCTGTATTTTTATCCAGGTATACGCCTTTGGGCAAGTGTTTTGCTTTAAAGGTCATGGGTTTTGTTCCGGTAGCAGTTACCCGAAATAATATAGGATGACCAGGCCGAACACCGAATATCCTGGCACCATTTATCCGAGGTTCAGGACCTGGAACAGGTGTCAGAATATAATTAGAAAGGGTGTCAACAGCCTGCAATTGCGCCTTTGCTGGATTATAACCAAAACAACAAGCAGTAGCCATCACCAAAATCAAGGCAGGCAGTTTGAATAACTTTTTAATCATTATTTTGCTGTTTATATGTACAGTTCTGCTGAAATCTAGTTAAAAATAGGAACTACCTAATCAACAAGTCCAAACAAGTATAGTGTTAATCCAGGGCTCCTGTAGATATTGTTGAATTGCTTTTCGGGTGATAGGTTGTCATCTCACCCTGCACGACCAATTTAATAACGCTTGCAATGGGGTCCGGTGCTTTAGCTGGTAGCGTTAATACCAATCCCTGTTTGGACTTATTTGTGGAAATTACCTTGCCACTTGCTAAAAGACTGGCAGCAAGTACTTTATTTTTCAGACCGGGAACGATTAATTTGCCATCCGCCGGCCAATGAAAGACGCTCAGATATAATATGGTATTCCCTTTTTCCGCCTTTCGTGTACAGCGTCCCCAGTCAAAAGGAGGCAATGGGCTGGCATTTGTGGCATAAATCGCTTCTGAATTCACTTTCATCCATTGTCCGATTTCCCGAAGTCTGTCAACACTTGCCTCAGGGAAGGTACCATCTGGTTTAGGTCCAATGTTTAACAGGTAATTTCCGCCTTTGGACGCGATATCACATAGATTATGGATAAGCGTGGTATCTGATTTCCAGTTGTGATCTGAGGCTCTATAACCCCAGGTGCCATTCATGGTCATGCAGGTTTCCCAGTCCTTGCCATCTAAAGCGGCCGCATCTGGAATCTTCTGTTCAGGCGTTTTGGTATCCCCTGGAAAATCAGGTCTTTTCAGGCGGTCATTTGTAATAATCCCTGGTTGTAACTTTAATAAAGCCTGCAACTTTTCTGCGGCTTCCCTAGTCATATTGGTAGGGGTATCCCACCATAAAACGGATATCTTACCATAATTACTTAAAAGCTCTTTAACTTGCGGTACAGCCACACGGTCAATATAATCTGCAAAACTTGCGGTTGTCTGTAAGGGATCCCAATGACCATGATGGGCAGCCGTATAAGCATCTATTTTTGCGCTGTCTGGGTTGGGCCAGCCTTCTCTGGTGAGTTTGCGGGCGGCACTGCCCCCAGGATTGTTCCAATCCTGGGCCTGGGAATAATAAAAGCCGAGCCGGATATCATATTTTTTGCAGGCCTCAGCCAGCATCTTCAGCACATCTTTGCCATAAGGAGTGGCATCTACAATATTCCAGGGACTGGCATGGGTACCAAACATAGCAAAACCATCATGATGTTTAGCGGTGATAATAATGTACTTCATGCCGGCTTCTTTGGCCATCCTGACCCAGCTATCTGCATTGAATTTAACCGGATTGAATTGTTTGGCAAAACTTTGATAGGACTTCACCGGTATTTTCATGCGGTTCATGATCCATTCTGCGCCACCGCGGGCCTGGCTATGTCCCTTATAGACGCCAGCCAGCTGTGCATAGACGCCCCAGTGAATAAACATGCCAAAACGTGCCTGGCGCCACCACTGCATTTTTTGATCTTGCGCATTTTTATTGGTGGTTACCGAGGACTGGGCAAATAAACCGCTCCTTGACCCTATTAGCAGTAAAGCTATTAAACAAACCGTTAAGCCATTGGCTGTAAGCAGCCTCATTATAATTTTTACGCACCGCACACTTCTAAATTTCATGATTATATTTTTTAAATTTAGGGCCTCATTTTGTTTCTTGATAAAGAAGCGCATTGAATAATCCTTGCTTATCTTATACCTAAAAGGATCATCCGCTCTTTTTTCAGACTTATTCCGTGGTTAACCTAAATGCAATAATAAATAGGATTGTTCATTAATAACTGTAACAGCTTTCCCTTCTATTCATCTATTTTGGCATAAATGCCAACAAAAAGCAGGCAAATGATAGCATTTTAGCCTCAAAAACCTCAAATTTCCTAATGACCTGTTCAAACGAACGTCCAAAATCAACATATGTAATTTAGTCGCTTATTGGTCTTTACCTGCTTTGCGTTATACCCACTTGCCCGAGTGAAGGTCGTGTTAAGGGGAAATTGATTTTTCGTGCACGGGAGCACTGATCTGCGCCGATCATTAATTTCCCTTTTCTTGGCTGGCCGTCAATATCTGTCAGTTGACCTTTTGTAATAAAAGCCGGCACGTTGCTTTGAATATATAACGTCGGGCTATTTTTGGATAGATGCATAACTCCCCCATTTTCTATTTTCTCTCTTTTTGGGTCTTTGTTCTTTGGCGTGTCCCTAATAAGTTTTGGATTTTCTTCTCTGTTATATAATGCGGAAGGTGGATTGTCAGCGAGCGGTAAATCACCTGTACTGCCTACTGCGTAATAAACATTATCTGTCCAGATAGGTCTAAGGATTAGACCGCCTCCTTGTTGAACCCTAGCCACCGCTTCCCCCCCTTCAATCAGGTTCCCTGTGATCTGAATAGCGGTAGCACCTAAACCATTATGGCGCCGACCGAAATAAAAGCCTGTTTTGTTATTGATTAATGTATTAAAACCGATAAAGACTCGATCTGGTCGGTCGTGACAAGTCAGCTTGGCACCATCTGCTACTTCTCCATCACCATTACCAATCTGTATGGCTAGCGGACAGTTTTCAAAATAATTACTATAGATGCGGTGATCATCCCCAAAAAACCGGATACCGGGGGTATTGAAAAAATAATTTCCGTAGACATTACAGTGATTACCGTGACGTAAAGTAAACTGCGCTTTACTGTCTCTGAAGGTATTATAGCGCAAGGTGACCCCAGATGCCTTAACGGAGATCAATTCAGCTTCACCATTGCAGTCTTCAAATAAATTATACTCTACAAGGCTTGTACTGGTGGACATACTATAGCCACTTAAGCCAAACTGGAAAGCCTCTGCCCCATTTTTACCCCCTTGATCTTTATAATGCGCAAAATAATTATGGTGAATCCATAAATACTTTGCAATCTGACTACCATGACCTCTTATGGCTAGAAAGCGTCCCATGGCGTCTTTGTTTAAAAAACTATTATGATCCACCTCTTGATAATCTCCGGCGATTGTCAGATCGTTGCCGTCGCCTGTGGTTTCAAAAACGTTGTGTGTCCAACGGCAATGGCTGGTGCCAGCCGTGGACATAGCACTGGAGCTGGCATTTTTAAAGACAAAATCCCGGATTTCAATATAGGCTGCGGGTGCTTTTAGAACCAATCCGCCCTTTCCAGTAAGAATAACCTGGCCACTATGGGCTGCTGCCAGAATAATCGGTTTGCCGGATCGGCCACGGGCAGCAACTTCGATATCTGTTTTCAAGTCATAGGTACCATCTGCTAAAAGCAGCATATCACCTGGCGCTGCAGTTTTCAGGGCAGTATTTAAATCGGCAATAGAGCTAATGGGTTTGATTTTTTTTAAAGTATATTGGAAGGCGTCAGAACCATAAACGGTATTTTCCACAAAATCTTCCTGTATAGACCGAAGATGATTATTTGCTGCCATCACATCTCGGGGAAGGTCCGGTGAAAGCATATAGTCAACGCAAGTATTTGCCTTGGTTAAGCCAGGGAAAATAAACATAAGGACCGCAAATTTTTTGTTCAATAACGATAACAGTCCTTTTCTTTTAAATTTCACATTCATGATCGCTTATTTGTCATTTATATTGCTCATTGTCGCGGTTTATCCTGTTGTCTTACGCATCTTATGATGGTCGGCTTACAAGACAGATTTATGTAGGTACAGGTTATCTAATCGCTGCAAGGCTTCCACATAATAATAATCGGCATAGTTTAAGGGCACATCAACTTCCGAATGACTTGGTTTTGACCCTGTGCTATGCAGCAGGATAAAACCATGGTGCCGGCCGGCGGCCGACCGGTAATGATTGGTGAGTCGGGTTAAAATTTTTATGGCAATTTTTCTGTAATAGTGCCCTTTTTTACTATAAGTGCTTAGTTCCAGAAGGCCGCTTGCAATAACGGCCGCTGCTGATACGTCGCGGGGTTCATTTGGAATACCCGGGGCATCGAAATCCCAATAGGGAATCAGATCTTTAGGCAGGTGCGGATTGTTTAAAATAAACCTGGCAATAAGCTCAGCCTGAGCTAAATAGGCCTTGTTACCGGTTTCCCGGAAACACATGGTATATCCATAAAGTCCCCAGGCCTGGCCGCGGGCCCAGGCAGACGCATCGCTATATCCCTGATGGGTCGTTTTTTTGATAACACGGCCGGTGGTTGAATCATAATCCACCACATGAAAGGAACTATAGTCTTTTCTAAAGTGGTTTTTCATGGTGGTTTTAGCGTGCTGATCAGCAATATGGTAAAAACTGGTATCTCCTGTTAACTTTGTGGCTTCAAAAAGCAGTTCCAGGTTCAGCATATTATCAATGATAACAGGGTATGCCCATTTTTGTTTATTATGGTCCCAGGATCTGATTGCCCCTACGGTCGGGTTAAAACGGGAGGAAAGCGTCTTAGCGGCAGTGATGATTACTGCTTTGTAGGTCGGATCTTTTGTAAGTCTGTATCCATTACCAAAGCTACAATACACCTTAAATCCCATGTCATGGGTCGTAGCGTTCCATTTTTCTTTTTCAATGCGTGCTGTATATTGACGGGCAGCTGTTGCCCACTTAGACTGGTGATTAAATCCATACAGGTACCAAAGCAGGCCAGGGAAAAATCCGCTGGTCCAATCCTTAGAAGCTACAAGTAATAGTTTGCCATCTTTTTCTGTGCGTGGAGAGACTAGATTGGCATGACCTGCTTGCGCTTCAGGTACTGCTTTTAGCATCACATTTGTCTGGGATTCTATCTCCTTAAATACTTTTTGTATACCTGCTTTATTTAATTTTACTTTTTGGCTAAAGCCAACTGTACAGCAAACAGCTGTGATAATAATGGTTACTATTAGGTGTTTTATAACTCGCTTCATAATTTGCTTTTATTTAGTCCTTCTGTAATGGGCGTAATTGGATTTCTAATAATTTCATGAGTTCTGGCCCTGTAATCGCCTCTGCCTTTATTGTTAGATGATGAATGCCAGCAGGAAGATCAACTGTACCGCCATCATCTGTATGATTTTTTTCGGAAGGTTTGTGGTCGACGACGCGGTTAACCTGATAGTCATCCAGGGACATCATATAGCGACCTCCCGAGGCAACGTCTGACACATACTTTATTTGTATATTAAATTGCGCTGGAAAATCTGTCCTGAAAGTCCACTCTACATACTGATCTTTTGACTTCCATCCACTTACGTAATAACGGTTCGCTTTTCCATCACCAAAACCGAACTTGCCTCCGTGCTGGGTAGCGTCGTAAGCGAGTAAGCGGCTAAGGGATATATTTGTGGAGACGTATCGCAATGAATCCGCCTGAATGGTTGGAGCATGATCTTTTAACTCCAGGACAATTACGGTATTGGCAGTGTCATCGTCTTCAGCCCTGGTAGGCAGCTTCAACATAATATCCAAAGGATTTATTCGTTTTACGGATATAATTTCCCTTTGATTTGCCAGCAAATAAGCTTTATTTACAGGGGATTTCAGGCCACCAACATATAAATGACCATCCTTTGGCCACTCAAAGACATGTAAAAAGATTTTATTTGCTTTTGTGGTAATGACACCCCAGCTTTGTAAGGGGAGCGGACTACGCTGGGTTCCGTATATGCTGGAATCATTTTTGGCCATCCAGGCGCCTATCCCATTTAAAATCTTTATATCCTTGGGGTCAAATGCGCCACTTCCCATGGGGCCAATATTCATGAGCAGATTACCGCCCCTGGAAGCCGCACTGGCCAGTAGGCGGATAAAATGACTGGCGGGTTTATGCGACAAATCAAACTTTGAATACCCATAGGATTCATTGGTCGTGGGGATGGCTTCCCAGTCTCCCTGGACCGGATAAAACGCTGCCGGCCGGTCAGCTGTATTTTGATAATCGCCGAAATTACGTCCTGAAATGCGGGCCAGCCGTCCATTGATGACGATCTCAGAAGCTGTATCTGTGGCCCGAATAGCTTTGAGTATCCGAAGATTTTCTGAAAGCGGTAATTTGTGCGGCGTATCAAACCAAAGAATATCCGGATGATATTTTTGGATCAGTTCTTTAATTTGTGGTATGGCTTTTTCATTTACATAGCGCTGAATCCTGGGTAACCATTCGGGATGATTGTCATACCATTTTTCTCCACCAATTTTTTTGTCTCCACCCGGGTTATCATAATCCCAGTCGTTACCAGGTGCATCTGGGTGCTCCCAGTCAAATGCATGGGAATAGTAAAACCCGAATTTGAGGCCGTATTTTTTACAGGCAGCCGATAAGGCAACCATTGGGTCTTTATGATAAGCGCTCTGCTTGACGATATTATAATCTGATACCTTTGAGTCATACATGGCAAAGCCGTCATGATGTTTGGCGGTAATAATCAAATAACGCATGCCTGCCTTTTTTGCTTGTTTCACCCAGGTGTCTGCATTGAATTGGACGGGATTAAAATGATGGGCCAGATTTAGATATACGCTGCGGGGAATCTTTTTTATACGCATAAGATGCTCTGCATAACCTGGAACGGGTTTGCCCTGCCATGCTCCAGCAGCTTCGGAATATACACCCCAATGCAAAAACATGCCAAATTTAGCTTCCCGCCACCAGCGGATTCTTTGTTCATGATTTTGCATTGAAGCAGTCCACCAACCATTAAGGGCACTATCAATAGCCACCTGATCACGGTCCTTAACCTCGTTTAACATTGTGCCTTCGGCTGCACTATCCACTGCCTCTGATTTTACGTGATTTAGCTTGTCCGGATGTGCGTTTAAAGGGTTTGATTTTAAAGGGTGTGATTTTAAAGCCTGTGATTTTTGAGCTTGCGATTTATGCGTGTATGTTTTTTGGGCAAAAACACCGTTACGCCCGATGGATAAAACAAGCAAAATGATTAAAGTGCGAAATTGCCTTATGAACCATGCGTGCCAACGTCCGCCGCCTTTTAGCGCAAATATTATTTGTTTATTTTTAAACTGATGGCTTATTGGCCATTGAATAAGTATATATTGAAAATAAAGTGGCATAGGTGTTCCCTGAAATTTTTATGATTCTAAATTGGTTTATCAACATGACTTTACTGTTGAGCCGTCATCCATTTCCAGGTGATCTTACCTACTGTATTGGGCTTACCGGACACGGGTGCGCTAATCTTGCCTTCTAAGATCCCTTTTGCATTTTTGGCAACCGTAATCGTTCTCCAGCTATAGGTGCCCTTTTCATAGTCATAACTGAGACCGTCATCATCATAAAGCTGAAAACTGCCGGGCTTGGTACCGTAATATCGAATTTCCAGATCAACTTTCTGATCGCTCCCAGGGGCATGTAACATAGCGGGCATCATGGGTATAATGCCTCCATCTCTGACATAGACTGGAATTTTGTCAAGTCCTGGCGTAACTTGAATAATCTCACCGTTGCCCACATAAGCGCCTGTATAAAAGTCATACCAATTGCCTTTGGGTAAAATAACTTTACGGCTGGTCTGCCCGGTAAACATGGGTGCCACTAATAAATTGGGGCCGGCTAAATACTGATCTTTGATTTCCTTTGCTTTAGCTTCTTCATAAGGGTTTTCCTCCAGGTTCTGCGCTGTTTTTTCTAGCTTAAGTGTGGAACTGAATCCGGGTTCCAGATTCATGGCCCTAAATGGTGGGATTCCTTTAAAGTGATATAGTGCAAAGGATGCATACCAGTAAGGCATCATGCGCATTCTAAGTTCTGCGAGTTGCTTTATCTGATCTGCGACTTCCGGGAATGTCCAGGGTTTAGTGCCGCTGGACCAGGCATTGATCATGGCCAGGGGTGAGAAGATATTTGACTGAAAACGGCGCAGCCATTCCTCGGCCGTCTTGGATGCCCTGACTTCCGGCATCCAGAGTACGCCGGCAAATCCGCTATTAATTAATGCCGTAATAAAATCCCTGTGATCATAATAATCATTATATATCACGTAAGGAAATCGGACGCCACCGCCATTAGATGCCCGTACAAGTCCATAGGTTCTTCTATTCAGCTGGTGAAACATTTCTGTGCTATAGCGTTGGATTAATAGGCCATAGATCTGACGCATCTGCTCGCCACTGGTGCCGGAGGGAAAAGTCGCCACATCTGGCCATAGGTACTGATCGCCGCCATCGACTTCATCAAATTTGAATCCGCTGACGCCAATAGCGACCTGATGCTGCTTAAGATAACCAAAAAAAATATCCCTGGCTGCTTTCATGGTAAGATCAGGCACCACACCATTCCAGACGGTGTGCGTACCTGTAAAAGGTTTGATTGCCTTATAAATAGGTGACTCGGAAGATATATAGGGATTGGTCCATAAATTAAGCCGGACGCCCTTTTTTAGCATACTTTCTGCAAAGGCTGCCGGATGAGCAAAGCGGGTGCTGTCCCACTGCAAAGTGCAGGGGTAGGATTTACTTTGCCAGCCTGGCTCCAGACCGATAAAATCAAGTGGATAGCCTTTGCTTTCAAAATCTGCTGCTTCTTTAGCCACTTGGTCTGCATTATATAACCTTTGGACGCGCTGGGTAAAGCCTAGCCCCCATCTTGGCGGGATAGGCCCGCCGCCATTAAACAGATTAAAGCGGCGTACGACGTCCAGCGTCGTAGACCCGGCGATAACATAAATCACCGCACCCGATGCCGGCACCAGCATATCCACTCCATCAGAATAGGGTCGGGAGCTCCACTTTTTGTCCAGATTTCTGTCATAAATCACCGGCGGGTGTTTACTGTCTTTTTCTACTGCAGTACCCGCATATACCTTGATGTATCTGGCGACATTGACAAATACACCATATCCGTTTGAGGATACGTAAAACGGTGTCGGCGCATGTGTATGGCCATCATCTGCACCAGCATAATTATCCACATGCAGCTGCATAATCCGGCCACGTTGATTGACTGTCTTGAAATTAAGACCAAAACCAAAAAGTTGTTCTTTTTTATCAAGTGGAAAATGTAGGTATGTCTGGTGGTCGACCACTTTTGCAGTGATGTCCATTTTGACAAGCGGAAACGGCTCTTCCCCAATATCTTGTAAGCCATGCATATTGGCCTCAGCGCCTGCCGCGCTACGTAGGTCAATCTTATCCGGCACTCCTACTGTGGCTTTATAAATCCCTGGTGCGACTTCTTGCCATTTAAGTTGCTGAGCAGCACTATTATTAATAGCTGCGAGCAATAGTAACAGCAAGAATATAAATGGCCAAATCCATTGCACGGGCCCATTATTTGACATTTTAAATAGTAAACTCTTATTTTCAGCGATTAAATGCATTTTTTATACCTAATTTTTACTTTAATATCCTTTGATTTATGACTTACTATAACCAACATAGAGACCCATTGCTAAACTTAGCTTGAAAACTCACCAAATCAGGGCAATATATCAGGGCCTCACAAATTTAATCGAATATTATTGTTTGATAAGATGGATTATTGGCCAATTAGTAAGTTAAATTAACCTCGAAAGACTAAGTCAACAAGCCATCACCTTTTGGCGAGGGCTTGCCAAAGCTACATATAGCGATATTATCAATCTCTACAGCAAAGTCAGCATATTCGAAACTTTTATTTTACTTTTGAAACTTGTTAAACAAAAGACTATAAACTCTACTGATTTTCAATTAATTGGAATTTGGATCGTTTTTTAAAAAACAACAAAATAACATCCAAACCCCAAAATTGGTAAAAAAGGTAAGGATATAAAATTTGATAATGACAAAAAACGAATTAGAATTATAAAATGGCAGACAACAAGGCGAGGCAATATTCAACGTTAACAATAAAAAAATTATATGCACTTTCTGGAAACAAATGTGCCTTTCCAGGTTGTCATGTGCAGTTTTTAAATTGGGAAGATGATACTAATTTTTCAAATATATGCCATATTGAAGATGCGAACCTAAACACGCACAAGGCAGATAGGTATAATCCAAAAATGTCAAATAAGGAAAGGCCGGATTATAAAAACCTTTTATTACTTTGTCCAAATCACCACATTGAAACAAATAATCCAGAAAGGTATACCGTAGAAGTTCTAAGAGATATAAAACGTAACCATGAAGAAGCAATTTTAAGAAAATTATCTGGGCAACATTTAATCACCAAAAATCCCTCCGCTTTAAATATAGTAATAAGCTGTTTAGGGAGCTCTATTTTTAATGATCAAAATGGACAAGAGCCAATAAAAGCTCCAAACCCAGAAGATAAAATTCGTTACAATAATATTAAAAAGTTTAAGCCTATTATTGAAGAGTATAAAATTTATCAAGGCAGATTAAATAAGATTTATGAAGAAATTGAAAAACAAGGATCTACCAGAAAGGAATTTGTTTTGCGTAATATTAGGGACACCTATTTAATAGAGAAAGTTAAATACGACAATATTGACCAAATTAGAGCGAACGCGGATAATATTATTGAAAATGTCCAAGCAAAACTATGGCACTTGTTAGAAACCAGTGGCAATGTAAATACACATTTACCTATTGAAACAATACAAATAAGCTTATTCGTAATCCTGGTAGATGCATTTATGAGGTGTAGCATTTTAGAAGAACCTAAGAAATATGATTATCAATAAACATATAAATCCAGAAAGAGATCTCTATTATCTCGGTGGCAAATTAATAGAAATTTTGGGAGATTCAAATCCTATAAATATTGATTATATAGATCTATATAACCAATTAAATAACCAACATCATATTTCAATCAATTTATTTTCATTGGTATTAGATTGGCTGTTTATATTAGGAGTAATAAAAAAAGGCAAAAAGGGGGGGATAGTAAAATGTTTTTAAAGCGTTTAATCATAGAAAACAAAACGGGCATAATTAGGGACATTCCTTTCAAAAAAGGCATCAACCTAATAGTGGACGAAACGCCTGAAGGGAATTCCCAACAAACCACTGGTAATAATGTTGGCAAAACAACAGTTCTTCGTTTAATCGATTATTGCTTAGGGTCAAAAGGGGAAAACATATATAAAGACATCGAATTCTCAAAGCAGCCGAATACAAATATTGAAAACTTCTTACTGGAAACAGAAGTTTTAATTACCATTGAATTGACAACTGATATAACTGACAAAAATAGTGATCAAATTACAATACAACGTAACTTTTTAAAAAGAAATAAAAAAATACAGAGGATTAATAATACGGATTACTTGGACGATAAAAAATTCGATTTAGAATTAAAACGATTAATTTTTAAAACCGGGGTAGCCAAACCGACATTCAGGCAAATAATTTCTAAAAATATAAGATTAGATAAAGACCGAATGGATAAAATCGTTCGAGTACTTGGTTCTTTTGTCGGCAATGAAGTCTATGAAGCATTATATCTATTCTGGCTGGGCATAATGACAGAGCATGCACAGGAGAAACATAGACTTACCGGCGAAAAGAAAAATGAGCATAAATTCCGTGCTCGGTTAAAAAAAGAAGGGGAACTTTCCTTAATTGAACAAAAATTGGCTTTCCACAATGATAAAATATTAGCGCTTGAAAAGCAAAAAGAGAATTTTAATCTAAATGAAAATTATGAGGAAGATTTGGAGAAGCTCAATCAGGTAAAATATAATTTAAATAAAATATCCACCCAAATCAGTCAGCTAGAGGTAAGGAAAGATTTAATATATGAAAGTAAAGTTCAATTAGAGCATGAATATACACATATTAACAATGAAAAAATAAAAAACCTTTATGACTCGGCTAATGCATTAATACCTGATATACAAACAACTTTTGAAGAGACTTTAAAATTTCATAATGAATTAATAGCAGAAAAATTAGATTATATAACCAAGGAGCTCCCCGATTTAGAGGATAAACTGAAAACATTGCAATCAGATTTAGTTAAATTATGCAATAAAGAGAAAAGCCTAATTGATAAAATAAGAAAATCGAACGTAATTGCAGATTTAGAAAAGATTGTTACTGAATTAAATATACAATTTGAGCGGAAAGGAAATTTGGAGGAGCAAAAACGTCTCTGGGATTTTTCAAATGCAAAATTAAAGCGAATTGAAAATGACCTGAATTTGACCAACCAACACATCAACGCTAATGATGAATTGATTAAGCAAAGAGTAACTCAATTTAATAAATATTTCACAAAATTATCTGTGATTCTCTATGATGAAAATTATATTCTCAGCCCTATAAAAAAAGAAGATGGTTATGATTTGATGGTGATAAATATAGAAGCAAATCCAAGTACTGGTAAAAAGAAAGGACAAATAGCGGCTTTTGATTTTGCATATATTCAATTTGCAGACGACTTTGATATCCAATGCTTGCACTTCATATTACATGACCAATTAGAGAATATGCATGATAATCAATTGAATACTTTAGTTAACGTTGCAAATAACATCAATGGACAGTATATCGTTCCCATTTTAAGGGATAAAATACCTGCTAATATTGATATTAGTCAAATTGAAATTCTATCCTTGTCCCAAAACAATAAATTATTCAAATTATAATGCTATTGACTTAGACTTAAACCAACTTATAGCATAAATGAACCAGGAAATTAAAGATACGCACCTGCAATGCCCCTCTGTTAGCAACTGCCCTTCCATGAACAGCATCCAGTTAAACTTATTTATGATTTATGGCCAG
>Ga0164242_10002588_pt1 | contig 20962 bp, 14 predicted proteins | sample OricomgcompostMG_FD_108783 | JGI IMG/M metagenome (GOLD analysis project Ga0164242, IMG submission 108783) | Miracle-Growth compost microbial communities from Emeryville, California, USA - Original compost - Miracle growth compost (MG) ... | reverse complement strand
GGCCAGGACGTTCTCCGCCGTGGTGCTCAGCACGGTCAGCTCGTCGGGACCGGACCCGCCGGCCAGCGTGCTGATGCCGTGACGTTCCCGCATCTCCTGCAGGGCGTTCAGGAAACCGTCCTCCAGGCGTTGGGTGAGCATCTGACCGAGGCGTCGCCCGACGTCGGCGCCGGCGAGCAGAGCCGGCAGATCGGCGCCTGCCGGAACGATCAACAGCCCCGGTTTGGTGCAGAACTGCCCGACGCCCATGGTCGCCGACCCGAGGTAACCGTCGATGATCTCCGCCGAGCGCTGCTGCCACGCCTGCGGTGCGACGAAGACCGGGTTGGTGCTGCCGAGTTCGCCGTAGAACGGGATCGGCTCGGGCCGGTCCGCGATCAGGTCGAACAGGGCGCGGCCGCCGCGGGTCGATCCGGTGAAGCCGACAGCCTGGACCAGCGGATGCTGGACCAGTTCCGAACCGGCCTCGATGCCCGTGACCAGACTGAACAGGCCGTCCGGGGCACCCGCGCCCTGCAGGGCGGAGACGACGATCTCGGTGGTGCGGGCGGCGAGTCGGGGATGCGCCTCGTGGCCCTTGTGCACGACGCTGCAGCCGGCCGCGAGCGCCGCCGCCGAGTCACCGCCGACCACCGAGAAGGCGAAGGGAAAGTTCGACGCGCCGAAGACGCCGACCACGCCCAGCGGCACGTTCATCCGCCGGATGTCGGGTCGCGGGCCCATCCCCCAGTCGGGATCGGCGTGGTCGATGACCAGGTCGAGCGGCTCGCCGGAGGCGGCCTCGTCGGCCAGCAGCCGCAACTGGAAGCTGGTGCGTTTCAGCTCGCCGGTCAGTCGGGTCTCGCCGAGGTGGGATTCCTGGTCGGCGAGCTCGATCAGCCCGGCGGCGTTGGCGTCCAGACCGTCGGCGATCGCGTACAGCCAGTTCTTGCGTTCGGTCGGGGGGACGTTCCGCGCGACGAGGTACGCCCGATGGGCGGCCTCCACGCGATCGTTGAGTTCGCCTACCGTCGTGTCGGGCACGGTTGCCTGGCTCATCGGAGTCCCACTCCTCTGGGTCGTCGGTCCAGCCTGGTGGATCTGTCCAGCCTGGTGATCTGCTCTTCGATTCTGTCCCGTGTGCCGTACCCGAACCGATCCGGGGGTACCGGGGCAACGGCACCGCTCAGCCGAGCAGGTTGCGTTCGGCGAGATTGGCGACCAGCGCGCGGATGCCGAAGGTCCAGTCCGGTGCGTCTTCGGCGGTGGTCACCCGGTTGATCAGCAGCCCGAGCCGGTCGGTGCCGATCGAAACCAGATCACCGCGGTGGTGGGTGAAACCCATACCGGTGGTGTCCCGGTCCTGGGTCGGCGCGAACAGCGTCCCGGTGAAGAGCACGAACCCGTCGGGATACTGATGATGATCACCGATCGCGTGCTCGACGATTTCCTCCAGCGGCCGGCTCATCTCGCTCATCGAGCTCTGCTCGTGCAGCGTGTAGCCGTCGTCGGCGCCGTCGACCCGCAGATCGACGACCAGGCGGCGGACGTCATCGACGGTGAACCGGTCGTCGAAGAGCCTGATGAACGGTCCGATGGCGCAGGAGGCGTTGTTGTCCTTGGCCTCGGCCAGTAGCAACGCGCTGCGGCCCTCGAAGTCGCGCAGGTTGACGTCGTTGCCCAGGGTGGCACCGACCACGCGCCCGGTGCTGGTCACCGCGAGGACGACCTCCGGCTCGGGATTGTTCCAGGTCGACCGGGCCAGCACGCCGATCGCCGCGCCCGCGCCGACGGAGCTCAGCACCGGGGCCTTGGTGAAGATCTCCGGGTCGGGGCCGATGCCGACCTCGAGATACTGCGACCACAGTCCTTCCGAGATCAAGATCGATTTCACCCGTTCGGCCTCGGGTGAACCGGGCCTGAGGCCGGCGATGGTGCCGCCGATGGCGTCGTTGATCTGTTCCCGGATGGCTTCGGCGCGGGTGTAATCGCCCTTCGCCCTTTCCTCGATCACCCGTTCGATCATGCTCTTGGCGAAGGTGACTCCGGCGGCCTTGATCACCTGCAGATCGATCGGGCTCAGCAGCCGGACCACGTCCGGCCCGGCCTGCTCGTCGATCGTGGCAGCGAGCACCTCGGCCAGCGCCCAGCTCTTCCGCGGTTCCGCGGTCCGGACGAGATCAGCGACGTCGCCACGTTCCAGCAGCTCGCTGGTGGTGGGCCCGACATGGCTGAGATCGACGAGCCGGTCACCGCGCACCGCGACCACCGCGGGGCCGCTTTCGGCCGGGTCGTACACCCTGCCGACCAGTGTCGCCTGGGCTGCGTCGGTGGGCAGCAGGTCCGCCGGATCACACAACCGGCTCATGGATGATCAACTCCTCGGTTCCGTCGTCGGCACACGGGACAGGTGTTCTGAGCGTACGGTCCCGGGTTGCCGGCGCGGTTCGCGGGTCTGCGTCGGGCGTGCCCGGACCTCCGCCGGACGAACCCGGTTCGGCCGATCAAGGGGACGGCGGTGTCGTTCCTGGTCGGTGGAGTCGTCGTTCGTGACCGGCACCATCCTGACCGTGGACGGCGGCCGGACGATCAGCCGACGACACGACCCGTTGGCTGCCCGTTTCGATCCGCTCGCAGGAGGACGGCGGTGATCGCCCGGACGGCAGGGCCGGACGACCCGACCCCCACGACTGTCCGACCCGACGGGATCCGGCCCCGCTACGCTGCGAGCAGGCCACTTCGTGATCGGTGACCGGCCCGGGCCGGGCATCGATCTCGCACAGGACAAGATCATTACGTCGGTTGCCGACCGGCCCCCGGACCGGCGCCACGAGGACGGACGGTTGGGGCGAATGGTGACACACGAGGATCTGCACGGCGTCCACGTCGCACTGGCGACTCCGATCAGTGCCGGCGGTGATCTTGACTCGCCGGCGGTGGACCGGTTGCTGTCCCGGGTGATCGACGGCGGTGTCGACGCGATCTGCCCGACAGGGTCGACCGGTGAGGGGCCGCGGCTGACCCGGGCCCAGCGAACCGAGGTGACCCGTTTGGTGCGCAAGGTCGTCGGGCCGGACCGGCTGCTGATTCCGGGAGCGTCAGCGATGACCGTCGCCGACGCGGTGGCCGAGATCGACGACCTGGCCGATGCCGGTGCTGACGTCGTTCTGTTGGCTCCGCCGTCGTACTATCCGCTCCCGGCGGACGGGGTGACCGCCTGGTTCCGTGCGGTGAGTTCGGCGGCGGCGCTGCCGATCGTCCTCTACAACATCCCGTCGATGACCAAGATCATGCTGCCGCCGACCGCAGTCGGCGAACTGGCCGGACTGCCGGGGATCATCGGCATCAAGGACAGCAGCCGGGATTTCGAGTACCTGGAATCGGTGCTCTATGCCACGGCAGGGGCGGATTTCGCCGTGTTGACCGGCAGTGACAGCATGCTGCTGGCCTCACTGACCGTCGGCGCGATCGGCACCATCGCCGCCAGCGCCAATCTGGTACCGGGGCTGGGCCGGGAGATCTACGACGCAACAGCAGCGGGCGATGCCGATCGGGCCCGTCGGACGCAGCAGCGGCTCTACGACGTGGTGATGGCCTGCCGGGTGGGTTCGCCGCCTTCGGGGTGGAAGGCAGCGCTGGCCTGGGCCGGGGTGTGCTCGGCCGCCATGGTCCCGCCCGCCGTCGGACTCGACCCGGCCCAACAGCAGACTCTTCAATCCCGGCTTGCCGAGCTCGGCGTCCGGCGCTGACCGCGCGGCGACACGGGTTGATCATGACCTGACCCGGTGTTGGGTCACGACGCCGATCCCGTTCCCCTTCCTGATCACGGCCACCGAACCGCTCCAACAGGTGCACAGTGTGGTCATGCCGTCGGATCGCAGCAGTTGCACCGTTTTGGGCGCCGGATGCCCGTAGTCGTTGCGCACGCCGGCACTGGCGATCGCGACGCGCGCCCGGGTCGCGGCGATGAAGGACTGATCCTGTCGCGACGAGCCGTGATGGGGCACCTTGAGCACGTCGGCAGCAAGATCGGCGCCCGAGGCGCGGATCCGCCGCTGTTCCTCGGGTTCCACGTCACCGGTCAGCAGCAACCGCTCGCCCTCGATCGTGATCATGGTGGCGATGCTCAGGTTGTTCTCCGCTGACGACTGCCCCTCCTCCGCGACTGTCGGGGTCGGCTGCCGATCGATCGGGCCGAGAACCCTGATGTCCGCCGGGCCGATCCGCTCGTGGCTGCCCACCTGCGGCGCCGTGACCGGGATGTTCAGCCGTACGGCGGCCGCATGGACATCGTCTGCTCCGCCCGCCGGGGAATCGTACGGGGACACCCAGATCCGGTCGACCGTGCGCCCGGCCAGTACTCCGGGCAGGCCGCCCACGTGATCGGTGTGGAAGTGGGTGAAGATCAGCAGCGGCACCGTGCGGACACCGAGCTGGTCCAGACAGGTGCGCATCGGCTTGAGCTGCGGGCCGGAGTCGATGACGATCGCCCTGCCGTGGCCGGTGTTGACCGCCAGCCCATCGCCCTGGCCGACGTCACAGGCCACCAACAGCCAGTCCTTGGGCGGCCATCCCGGTTGGACCGGGGCCCGGATGATGCCGATGATCATCAGCAGCGACAGGCCGCCGGCCAGCCACGGTCTGCGGAGCAGGTACGGCATGGCCAGCGCCAGTGCCAGGCAGCTGAGCGTCAACAGGCCGAGCGGGACCACGCCGGCGGGCCAGATCCACGATGCCCCGGGAAGAGCGGCGCCGAGGTGCGCCGTCCACAACACCGGTTGCGCCGCCCAGCAGGCCGCGCGCCCGACCAGGCCGGCGAGGAACGGGCTGACCTGGGAGAGACCCGCGGCGGCGAAGCCGAGAATCGTCGACGGTCCGACGAAGGGTCCGGCGACCGCATTGGTGACGATGCCGACCATGCTCACCTGTCCGGAGATGGCGGTGGCCACCGGCAGCGTCGCCAGATGGGCCGACAGCGGAACCGTGATCGACTCGGCGATCACCGGAGGCAACCAGCTGTGCAGCACCGACGCCCAGTTCCGCGCCCACCAGACGATTCCGCCGCTGGCCAGCACCGAGAGCGCGAACCCCAGGGAACGACCGAGCCAGGGATCACCGACCAGCAACATGATCATCGCGACGAACAGGCTGCGCATCCCGGTGGCTCGCCCCGACATGCCAAGCGCGGCGAGTGCGACCAGCCCCATCGCGGCCGCCCGCAGGACCGACGGCTCGGCCCGGCAGAGGGCGACGAACATGACCACGCCGGCCAGCCCGATCAGCCGCAGCCACCAGCCGCGGATCCCGATCCAGCGGGACAGGACGACCAGGAACGCCAGCATCAGGGCAAGATTGGCTCCGGAGACGGCGGTCAGGTGGGTGAGGCCGGTGCTGAGGAAGTCGTCGGTGATCGCGTCGGTGATGCCGGATGTGTCGCCCAGGACCAGCGACGGCACGAGGGCCCTGGCCTCCGGTGAGCCGCGGGAGACGGCGGCCCGCAGTCCGGATCGGACGCGCTCGACCGCCCGGTCCGCAGCTCCTGGTGGGGCCACCACCGCCGGCACGCCGCGGGCGCGGGCCATCGCGGCGATGTCGGCTCCGGTCTCGGCCGGTTGCAGTCGGAGATCGGCCCGCACCCGGGTGCCGGCGGCAAGCCGGCGCCAGGTCGGGACGGCGTCGGCGCTCGCGATCACCAGCACCGGGGTGCGTTCCCGCCATGACCGGCCGCGGCCACTGATCCGGAGCACGTCGCCGCGCACGGTCAGATAAGCGGGGCGGATTCCCCGGGCCGGTCTGAGCGTCGGGTCCCCGGTCAGCCGAACCTCCGCGGTGACGATGGCACCGCTGCCGGCGAGCCCGCTGGTCGCCGAACGGTGCAACGCATCCAGGTGCGCCCAACCGATGATCACCGTGCCGGCGAGGACGGCCGCCGTCGCCGTCAGCAACCAGGACCGCCGGATGACAGCAGGGATGATCACCAGCAGCAGTCCGCCGGCTGCGGCGACCCACCACCAGGGACGCCCGCAGGTGCCGAGCCAGGCGCCGGCCCAGCCCGCGGCCGCGACCGGCGCCAGCCGCAGATCGACGTCGCTGCGTCCGGGTGGTCCGGGTTCGGCGTTCTGCTGTTTCGCTGTCACCGGGGCCGCGGTCATCACACGGTCACCAGCGAGGCGAGATCGGCGTAGGTCTTGGGCCCGATCCCGTCCACCTCCTGCAACTCCTCGATCCCGGTGAATCCGCCGTGGTCGGTGCGCCAGTCGATGATCTTCTGTGCTGTCACCGGCCCGACTCCCGGGAGTTGATCAAGCTGGTCGACGGTCGCCGTGTTGAGGTTGATCAGTTGGCCGGGCGTCGCAGCCGCACCCGATGCACCCGGTGGGATCGACGTGGGCCTACCGACCGTGCCCGGCGGCACCGCCACCGGGTCGCGGACCTCACTGTGCCCCGCGTGGCGCGCGACGAAGATCTGCTGGCCATCGGCCAGCGGCTGCGCCAGATTGAGATCACCCGGCTCCGCCGACCTCTTGGTGCCACCGGCCCGATCCAACGCGTCCTGGACCCGGGCTCCCGCCGGCAGGGTGACCACCCCGGGATGTCTGACCGCGCCCAGTACGTGCACCTCGATCATCGGAACCGCTGACCCGGTCGGGGTGATCGACGTCGGAGCGGTCGGCGACCGGGGGTCCGAGTCCGGGGCGGTCGGCGACAGGGTGCTGGCCGGTCCCGACGGCGTAGCTGTGGGCCGCGGGTTGAGCGCCACCGGCCGGGCGCGAAGCACCGACCAACCGGCGAGGCCGAAGCCCAGGACGACAATCGCCAGGACGACGACCAACTGCGACCGGCCGAAGACCGCGCTGCCGGCCCAGCGCTCCCGGATCCGGGCCAACAGATTCGGGCCGACCGGCTGACCGGCATCGCTCGTCAGCCGGATCTCCTGCCGCCCCGCGCAGGGGTCGAGCAACCAGTCGCCGTCACCGTCATCGACCGATCCATGGCGCTCGTCCGCCACGTCCGCATGTCGGGGCCAGGATTCGAGCAACCGGGCAAGCCGCTGATCGACCTGACCCGCCTCATCTGGTTGGTTCTTCCCCGGCACACCCGAACACTAAGAACGTGTGGCCGCGATGGTTCACCCGTCGGCCGAAGCTGTGGACAGAGCTTCGAGCGCCTGCCGCGGTTGGGGACAACGCCCGTCGCAGTCCTTTCCGGTCACCCTCCCGTCGGTCACCTGCCGGAAACGATCAATCACCGGTGAACGAACTCGCCAGGCGGTAGCGTTGACACGCGCTGCCCGGGCAGGACGCCTGCGGCGTGCCGCTCACCGTCGACCGACCGGCGCCGGAGAAGATCGGGTTCGAGATGACAGCGACCAAACCGCCAGAGGCCATTGCGTACCGCCATGCCGCACCAGCCGAAGTTGCCGCACCGGCGTCGGAGACCGTGCCACAGACCTGGCGGTCCTCACGCCGGACGCTGATCCTGGTGACGGTGCTGATGGCGATCGTCGGTCTGGCGATCCCCGCCGCCGCGGTGATCAGCCTGGCGGCCGGTGCCACTGCGTTCGGTGACCACCAGCTGCCGGTGCTTGCGATCATCTGCGGTCTGGCCGCCGTCGTCCTGTTCTTCGGTTGGCGGCTTGGTCTGCATCCGCGGCTGACGCTGTCCGGCGACGAGATCGAGGTCGTCAACCCGTTCCGGCGGCACCGCTTCGACCTCTCCGACATCACGATGATCAGACCCGGCGGCGACGGACTGGTGATCGCATCACCCGGCCAGGTCGCCGAAGCCTGGTGCGTGCAGAAGCCGAACGCCGCCGTACGCTCCGGTCGGACGACCCGGGCCGACCGGATCTGCGATCATCTGCGCACCGCCTGGGAGAGCTACCGGCTGCCCGCCGACGAGAACAGGCCTGACGACCCCGGTGGCGCCGCGCGGTTGCGGTTCGCCCGCCCCGGCGAGGAAGAGCTGCTGACCGAGTTGGAACGATCGGCCGGACTCGCCAGGCTTGGCCATATCTTTCCGTCCGAGGAGTTTCCCTACCCGACCGAGGAGGTGCGACGGCGTTGGGCCGACGTCCTGGACGATCGCAGCCGACTGACCGTCGTCGCCGAGGTGGCCGACCGACCGGCCGGGTACGCCTGTTACGACCGGCAGACCATCCACCATCTCGGGGTGGCCGCCGATTTCCAGCGCCGGGGCGTCGGTACCACGCTGCTGACAGCCGCGGAGGACGACATCTTCTCCGACCCTGCCAACCGGGAGATCGGGCTGTGGGTCTTGCGTGACAACGACTCGGCACGCGCCTTCTACCGGGCAGCCGGCTGGACCGACACCGACCAATCCCGGACCGCGGAGTTCCCGCCCTATCCGCCCGAGGTGAGGATGCTCCGCCACAACCCCCATGTTCCCCGGCGAGGCCGATGACCGAGGACCATGCGTCGCGGATCTGGACGGCTCCGGAGCCCCGACGATTCCAGGCGCTGTGGTTCGGCCTGGGCCTACTGACCCTGTTCCCGGCGCTCACCGCCGCGTTCCTCTATCTGGTCCCGCCCACCGACGACGCCAGCGCGCTGACCGCCTCGTTCATCCCGTACGGCCTGCTCGCCGCCCTGATCTCGCTGATCTGTTTCGGGATCGCCCTGTTCCGCAGCCGACGACGGGCGCCGATGGCCCTACTGACCATGATCAGCGCCTGGTTGCTGATCATGCAGATCATCTGGATCGGACCCCAGTTCGTCGCCAGCCCCCGACCGGTGACCGGCCGACCGTTCACCCTGATCAGCCTGAACATGAAATGGGGACAGGCCGACGTCGACCAGATCCGGTCCCAGGCACGCGACGCCGACATCGTTGTCCTGGTCGAGGTCACCCCGACAGCCTTTGCAACCGTACGCTCGCGGCTCGGTCAGCGCTTCCCCTACGCCGTACCGAACCAGATCACGATGGGCAACCAGTCCCTGATCCTGTCCCGCCATCCGCTCACCGACGCCCGCCCGTTGCCGTCCACCAACCAACAGTGGACCGCCTCGACCACCGTGCCCGGCACCGGCAAGATCAACGTGATCGCCGCACACCCGTGCAATCCGTTGTGCGGCAAGGATCAGTGGCGCACCGAGCACGCCGCGCTGCTGCAGCGGGCCGAGGAGCTGGACGACGGCCCGGAGGTGATCGCCGGCGACTTCAACGCCACTGATGATCATGGACCGATGCGTGCCATGGCCCGGCACGGCTTCATCTCGGCGACCGACATCACCGGTGCCGGGTGGATGCCGACGTACCCGGCCGATCACCGGATCATGCCACCGTTGATCGAGATCGATCACGTGCTGGTCAACCGGCGACTCACCGCGCTGTCGATCAAGACATTCCGGGTGGCCGGCACCGACCACCTTGGGCTGATCGCCCGGCTCGCCGGCAGCCGGGAGTGATCGGGAATGATTCGCCGCCCGGTGCGTTGATCCTGGCGTGAAGAGCATCGGATTCCTGTCCTTCGGACACTGGACGCCGTCGCCGTACTCGAAGACGCGGACGGCAGCCGACGCGCTGCTGCAGTCGGTCCAACTCGCCGTCGCCGCCGAAGAGCTCGGAGCTGACGGGGCGTACTTCCGGGTGCATCATTTCGCCCGGCAGCTGGCCTCCCCGTTCCCGCTGTTGTCGGCCATCGCAGCCCGAACATCGCGGATCGAGATCGGCACCGGTGTGATCGACATGCGGTACGAGAACCCGCTGTACATGGCCGAGACGGCCGGCGCCGCCGACCTGATCTCCGGCGGGCGGCTGCAGCTGGGCATCAGCCGCGGGTCGCCCGAACAGGTCGTCGACGGCTGGCGCTACTTCGGCTATCAGCCGGCCGAAGGCAGCGACGACCAGGAGATGGCCCGCCGACACACCGAGGTGCTGCTCGAGGTCCTCAAGGGCGAAGGATTCGCCGAGCCCAACCCGCGCCCGATGTTCGCCAACCCGCCCGGGCTGCTACGGATCGAGCCGTACAGCGAAGGACTCCGGGACCGGATCTGGTGGGGTGCCGGATCGGACCGGACGGCCCGGTGGGCCGCCGAGCTGGGAATGAACCTGCAGAGCTCGACCCTCAAGAACGACGAGACCGGCGAGCCGCTGCACATCCAACAACGCAGGCAGATCGAGGCGTACCGGGAAGCGTGGAAACAGGCCGGGCACCCCCGCGAACCGAGAGTCTCGGTGAGCCGGTCGATCATTCCGCTGGTGACCGAGGAGGACCGCGCCTACTTCGGCAGTGAGCGCAATGATCAGGACCAGGTCGGCTGGATCGACGACAAGACCCGCGCCGTGTTCGGTCGCTCGTTCACCGCCGAGCCCGACGTCCTGGTCGAACAACTGGCCGAGGACGAGGCGATCGCCGCCGCCGACACGATCCTGCTGACGGTTCCCAACCAGCTGGGCGTCGACTACAACGCCCACCTGCTCTCCTCGATCCTCACCGACATCGCGCCCGCCCTCGGCTGGCGCTGACCGGCCTCACCCCAGCCACCACATCTGCCAGCCACCCCATCTGCCACGCGCCATCTGCCACGCCCCATCTGCCAGTCACCCCCATCCGTTCACAGGGAGTCACCACATGTCGACCGTTGCCATCATCGGAGGAACCGGATACACCGGAAGCAACATCGCCCGCGAAGCCGCCCGGCGAGGACACACCGTCATCTCCTGGAGCCGCCATCGACCCGCCGAGCCGATCGAGGGTGTCCGGTACGAGAACGGTGACGCACAGGACGCCGCACGGATCATCGACGGCGCCGACGTGGTGATCGCCGCCCTGTCACCGCGCGGTGATCTTGAGGGCCGGGTGCTGCCGCTCTACCAGGACTACGCCAAGGCCGCCTCCGCCGCCGGCGCCCGGTTCATCGCCATCGGCGGCTTCTCCTCGTTGCGTCCGGCGCCGGGCCAGCCGCGCTTCGCCGAGGGCGACGTGCCCGAACCGTTCCGTGCCGAGGCGCTGGAGATGGAGGCGTTCCGCGCCTGGATCACCACCGAGGCACCGCAGGATCTGGACTGGCTGTTCGTCAGCCCGGCGGGCGGTTACGTCAGTTCCGCTCCCGGCGAGCCGACCGGCAGCTACCGGATCGGCGGCGAGGTCGCCCTATTCACCGAGGACGGCAGATCGGAGTTGTCCGGAGCCGACTTCGGGTTGGCGGTCATGGACCTTGTCGACGGCGGCGAACACCACCGGGAGCACCTCTCGGTCGCGTACTGATGGTCGCGTACTGATTGTCGACCGCTGACCGCTGCTCATCGTGCTGCGGTCAGTGGAAGCCGCGGAACTTCGGGCTGTCCTCGCCGCAGGGGCCGCCCCAGGCAGTCGTCTGCCTGGTCACCGGCCGGCCGTCGAAGTCGTACATGTGCGGTAGGTACCAGCCGCCGATGTGCGTTGCGGCGGCCGGCAGGTAGTGACTGATGAACGAACGCCGCCAGCTCTCGGTCGTCCGGTTCGGCCCCGAGCCGTGGATCACCGAACCGGTGAAGAACAGCACGTCGCCCGGAGCAAGATCTAGTCCGATCGGCTCGGTGGGCGGTGCCACGAAGTCGTCGGTGAAACTCTGCGTCGGATCGGCGGACTCCGGGCATTCCAGTTCGGCGCGATGAGTGCCCGGGGTGACCATCAGCCCACCGTTCTCCGGCCAGGACCGGTCGATCGCCAGCCAGGCCGCGATACAGGTGTACGGCTGCACCAGCAAGTAGTAGTTGTCCTGGTGGAAGGCCTGGCCGCGGGCACCCGGAGGCTTGAAGTAGTACATCGTCTGGCAGGCCAGCACCTCGTCGTTCATCAGCTGGACCAGGATCCGGTGCACCCGCGGGTCGAGCAGCACTGCCTTGCTCGCCGGATCGAAGTCGTGCGGATGCATCACCCGCGGATAGCGGGCCAGGATGTCGTCGCTGTCGGCCTGCGGCGCCCAGTGATCCGGGATCGGCCGGCCGAGCCGGGCGATGCGGTCGAACCGCTCGCTGATCGCCGCCACCTCGGTTGCGTCGAAGAGCCCGCGCTCGACGTGGTACCCGTCCCGGTCCCAGCGCCGCAGCGCCGCCGCATCAAGTCCGGGCTGGGTTGCTGACCGGCTCGTAGTGCTGGGCACCAGTACTCCTGGTCGTCGACATCGACTTGGTGATCACGATCCTAGCGTCAACGGGTCGGACTGGTCCGACGGCGGATGTCCTCCGGCGCGGACAGCAGCCAATGCTCGACGCCGAAGATATGGGTGGTCACCGCAGCGCTGACCACCTCGGGTATCCGCGACCGCAGAGCGCGGACGATGGCCCGGTGTTCCTCGGTCGTCCGGGTCAGCGCGTTCTCCTCGGTACTCCCCCGCCAGAGCCTGACCCGCTGGATGGGGCCGGCCAGGCTGTCCAGTAGCGAGATCAACACCGGGTTGTGTGACCCGGCGACGATCATCCGGTGGAACTCCAGGTCCGAGGCGACCAGGTCCTCCACACCGGGTGCCGGCCCGAGTCGATCAAGGTGGTCGTCCATCGCATCGATCTCGGCGTCGGTCAGCCGGAGACACGCGATGGCACTGGCAGCAGGTTCGAGTATGCGTCGTACCTGCAGGAAGTGCAGCACCTCGTCGTCACGGTGGAAGTCGACGACGAAACCCATCCGGCTGATCAACGACTCCGAGTCGAGGCTCGCCACATAGGTGCCGTCGCCCTGCCGGACGTCCAGCACACCGACCAGCGACAGTCCCTTGACCGCTTCCCGCAGCGAGTTCCGCGACAGGCCGAGGCGCTCGGCAAGGTCCGCCTCACGAGGCAGTCGCTGCCCCGGGGCCAGCTCACCGCTGACGATCATCTGCTTGAGTTCGGTGATCGCGGAGTCGGTGAGGGTCGTCGACGACAAGGCCATCCGCAGCCACTCCGTTCGAGGAAACCCGTAAACATAGGACCTCTGGTGCCCACCATCATCGCAGTCGGATGTTCCGCTGTCCAGCAGAACCGCGGCTTTCGAGCGGCCGCGCGACGGCCCGGATTCGCCACCCGACAAGGAACAATCCGGATTCCAGGGCCGCTGGGGCACGAATATCACGGACCGGGCCCGGTCGGGATCGTTGCAGAAACTTGTTCGACGTCACTTGCGGAACCGGCCGATTCATCGGATCATCTCTGGTGACGATTGTCGTCGGACGATCCACTCGATGAGGAGAGAGAACCATGACCGGAGGACCATCTCGGATCTCCCGCCGAACACTGCTCGGGGCCGGTGTCGCAGGCATCGGTGCGGTCGGCGGGATCGGGTTTCTGAGCGGCTGCAGCTCCGACGCCAAGACCCCCGGAAGCAGTGGGAACAAACCGACCGGCGCCCCCGTCAAGCTGGGCCCCGAGATCGAGAACGGTCCGAAATACAAGGACGGGTACATCGGCCCGCACGCGACAGTCAAGAAGCCGTTCGCCGACGGCAAGACGACCTTCAAGATCGTCGTCCCCCAGGACACCCAGGTGGTCGGCGACTGGAACAAGAACAAGACCACCGAGTGGTTCGAGAAGCAGACCGGGGTCAAGGTGCAGTTCCAGGAGGTGCTGATCACCAACCCCAACGGCGGCAGCGATCTGACCAAGATCAACGCCATGTTGTCCAGTGGCGACCTGCCCGACGCGTTCATGGGCATTCCGTTCACTCCGGCACAGGTCTCCCTGTACGGGCAACAGGGCACCTTCGTCGCCCTCGACGACTACATCGCCCACTACTCGCCTCGCCTGCAGCAGGCGATGAAGGACTATCCCGACCTGCGCGGGCTGAAGGCCAGCACCGACGGCAAGCTGTACCAGATCCCCGGTGTGAACGACTGCTACCACTGCCGCAGCAGCCAGGGGCGCGCCTGGATCAGCAAGAAGTACCTGCAAGCGGTCGGCATGGACATACCGACCAGCACCGACGAGCTGCGCCAGGTACTGCTGGAGTTCAAGAACAAGAATCCCTCGGGCAAGAACGGGTTCGTGCCGTTCGCCTCCGGGGTGAACAACCCGCTGGACAACTTCATGATGCAGCCGTTCCTCTACACACCGCCGGGTGATCAGAACGGCGGCTGGATGCGGTTGAACAGCGGCAAGGTCGAGTTCACGCCGACCAAGGACGAGTGGCGCGAAGCACTGCGCTACCTGCGGCAGCTGAACAAGGACGGCACCCTGACCCCGCAGAACTTCTCGATGTCGGACACCGAACTACAGACCGCAGGCAACAAGGGTCAGGTCGGCTTCGCCCGGGTCTACTGGTGGGGGTCGTTCTTCAACCCGGTCACCCTGGACAAGAACGCGCCCTGGCGCGATTACGTCGCGGTGCCGCCGCTGAAGGGTCCGAGCGGCAACCAGACCGCGCAGTGGGACTACTACAACTTCGCCACCAACGGCCTGCAGATCACCAGCGCTTGCAAGGATCCGGCAACCCTGGTGCAGTGGTCGGACTACCAGATGGACCTGGAGTCGACCATGTGGATGTACGACGGAATCGCGGAGAAGAACTGGTTCTGGGGCGACGAGGGTGCCGACGGCATCGACGGCGAGCAGGCCCTGTGGCGCGACATCCAGTGGCCGGCTCCGGAGGGCCAGTCCTGGAACCAGTACGCGACGATGTACCGGTCGCTCGACTACCGCGGCGGGCAGCAGGTCGACCCGAAGGCGCCCACCTACGAGGCCGGGCTGTATGCGGCGGGCAAGGACTACGAGAAGTACGCCGAGCCCAAGGAGATGCAGCTCCCTCCGGTGATCATTCCCGACGATTCCGCCTCCCAGGTCGCCGACACCGCGACGTCGATCTCCCAGGCGGTCAAGCAGGGCATGTCGAACTTCGCCCTGGGCAAGAAGGACATCGACAACGATTCCGACTGGAAGGCCTACGTCGACTCGTTCGCTGCAATGAATCTGCAGAGTTATCTCGACGTTTACCAGAAGGCGTACGAATCAAGGCCGAAGTGACGTGCAGATCCGAGACACGCGCGGAGACCGCGCATACTTCATCGTCAACTACAGCGTCCTGACGGTCTTCACCCTGATGGTGCTGTACCCGATGATCTACGTGATCAGCGCCTCCTTCTCCAGCGCCAAGGCGATCGCCGACAACGAGGTCTACCTGTGGCCGGTCGGGGCGACGGTGGACGCGTACCGGACGATCATGGAGTCGCCGAACCTGTTGATCGGGTTCGCCAACTCCGCCGTCTACACCATCGGCGGTGCCCTTCTGGGCACCGCCTTGACGGTGCTCGCCGGGTACGCGTCCAGCCGGGACGATCTGCCGTTCCGCCGGGTGGTCATGTTCTTCTTCCTGATCCCGACGCTGGTCTCGGCGGGCATCGTGCCGACCTACATCGTGGTCCGCCAGCTCGGCCTGCTGGACACCCGTTGGGCGGTGATCCTGCCGGGCGCGATGAGCGTGTTCAACGTGATCATCACCCGCACCTTCTACAAGATGAACGTCCCGCAGGAGATGCTGGAGGCCGCCAAGGTCGACGGTGCCGACGACTTCCGCTTCTTCTTCCGCATCGCCATCCCGCTGAGTAAGCCGATCATCGCGGTCAACCTGCTCTTCTACGGCATCACCCAGTGGAACGGCTGGTTCAATGCGTTCCTCTACACCAGTGATCCGCACCTGATGCCGCTGCAACTCGTGCTCCGGGAGCTGCTCTCGCAGAGCGCGGTCAACCCGGGCATGATCGGCGGCGGTGACGTCGCCGAACTCCTGAAGCGCCGCGAGCTGTTCGACAAGCTCAAGTACGCGATGATCGTGGTTGCCATGATCCCGCCGCTGATCGCCTATCCGTTCGTCCAGAAGCACTTCGTCAAGGGCGCACTGATCGGCTCACTGAAATGACGGATACGGATATGACGACGACCACTCTGAACGTCGAGAAGCCGGAAGCGCCGAGCACGGAGGGCAACCAGCGGGCCAGCCGCCGGCTCGGCCTGCGGATGCGCCGCTCCTGGCAGCTCTACGTCCTGCTGTTACCGCCGCTGATCTTCTCGATCATCTTCCTGTACTGGCCGATGTACGGTCTGATCCTGGCCTTCAAGAACTACAACATCACGCTCGGCATCACCGGAAGTCCGTGGGCAGGCACCAAGTACATCACCCAGTTCTTCCATTCCTACCTGTTCTGGCCGGTCATCAAGAACACGCTGGTTCTCAACATCTACGCGCTGCTGGCGTTGTTCCCGTTGCCGATCGTGCTGGCGTTGCTGCTCAACTCGCTGCGCAGCCAGCGCTTCAAGAAGACCGTCCAGCTGATCACGTACGCGCCGTACTTCATCTCGACGGTGGTGCTGGTCGGCATGATCCTGATGTTGTTCTCCCCCACCACCGGTGTGGTCAACCGGCCGATCACCGCGCTCTCCGGCAGTCCGGTCGACTTCCTGTCGGCCGAAGCCTTCCGGCACACCTACGTGTGGTCCGGCGCCTGGCAGACCCTGGGCTATTCGGCGATCATCTTCCTGGCGGCACTGGCCGGTGTCGACCCGGAACTGCACGAGGCCGCTCGGGTGGACGGGGCGAGCATCCTGCGCCGGATCTGGCACATCGACCTGCCCGGGATCCTGCCGGTGACCATCACCCTGTTGATCCTGAACATGGGGCAGTTGCTCAACAGCGGCTTCGAGAAGGTGCTGCTGTTGCAGAACCCGAACAACCTCTCGGTGTCGCAGGTGTTGGACACCTATTCGTTCCAGATCGCCTTCCAGTCCCAGATCCCGCAGTACTCCTATGCGACTGCGATCGGCCTGTTCAAGTCGGTCATCTCGCTGATCCTGATCCTGCTGGCCAACTGGCTGGCCCGCCGGGTCGCCAAGCAGAGCCTCTTCTGAGACCGCCCCTTCACGCGCGAGGGGTCAGATCATCCCTCATCTTCGCGGCGTGTCGGGCCCGCCCCGGCCGCGTGCGGCCGGACGGGGGCACGACACGCCGCTGGAATGAGGGATTATTTGACCCCTCGCCGGATCAGGCGGGGACGATACTGACCAGCTTCGGGGCGCGGACGATGATCTTGGCGATCGAACGACCGTCCAGGCTGCGTTGCACGTTCTCGTCCGCCAGCGCCAGCTCGCGCAACTCGTCCTCGGAGATCTGGGGCGAGACCTCGAGCCGGGCGCGTACCTTGCCCTTGATCTGCACCACGCAGGTGACCCGCTCGGTGACCAGCAGCGCCGGGTCGACCTCGGGCCAGCCGGCGTCGGCGACCGACGGCCGGTGACCCAGCGTCTCCCACATCTCCTCGGTGACGTACGGCGCGAACAGACTGAGCGTCTTGGTGATCATCTCGGCCGCCTCACGGACCGCCGGGTCGCCACCACCGACCTCACCGTCGATGGCCTTGCGGGTGGCGTTGACCATCTCCATGATGCGAGCAATCGCCACGTTGAACCGCTGGCCCTCGATGCAGTCGGTGATGTCGGCGACCAGCTTGTGGATCGTCGACCGCAGCGCCCGGTCACCGGTCGTGACGTCGGCCCCCGGCTCGCTCGTCACGTCGGTGGCCAGCCGGTACGCCCGCTGCAGGAACCGCAGCGAACCACCCGGTGACACATCGGCCCAGTCGACGTCCTCCTCCGGCGGGCTGGCGAACACCACGGTCAGCCGGACCGCGTCCACGCCGAATTCGTCGATCTGGGCGCCCAGGTCGACCCCGTTCCCCAGTGACTTGCTCATCGACTTGCCCTGGTTGATCACCTGGCCCTGGTTCAGCAGCCGCTTCATCGGCTCGGTGAAGGTGACCATGCCCATGTCGTAGAGCACCTTGGTGAAGAACCGCATGTACAGCAGGTGCAGGATCGCGTGCTCGACACCGCCGACGTACTGCGCCACCGGCATCCAGCGCGCCACCGCCGCGGGGTCGAACGGACGCTGGTCCTCCTCGGGCGAGCAGTAGCGGAAGAAGTACCAGGACGAGTCGACGAAGGTGTCCATCGTGTCGGTGTCCCGCTTGGCGGGGCCGCCGCACCGCGGGCACTCCACGTTGACCCAGTCGGTCGCCGCGGCCAGCGGCGAGGTGCCCTTGGGGTTGAGATCCGTGCCCGTCAGATACGGCAGTTCGACCGGCAGCTGATCTTCGGGCACAGGCACTTCCCCGCACTGCTCGCAGTGGATGATCGGGATCGGTGCACCCCAGAACCGCTGCCGGCTCAACAGCCAGTCACGCAGCCGGTAGGTGATCGCGCCGCGGCCGATGCCCTGGTCCTCCAGCACAGAGATGATCTTGGCGATCCCCTCCTCCTTGCCGGAGATCCCTTCCAGGGCGGGCGAATTCACGTACCGGCCGTCGCCCGGTGCGGCGGCGCCGGTCTCCTTCGGGTCGCCGGCGCCGGTATCGACCACCACCCGGACGGGCAGGTCGAACTTGATCGCGAACTCCAGGTCACGCTGATCATGGGCCGGCACCGCCATCACCGCACCGGTGCCGTAGTCGGCCAGCACATAGTCGGCGGCGAAGATCGGGATGCGCTCACCGTTGATCGGGTTGATCGCGTCGACCCCCAGGTAGACGCCGGTCTTCTCCCGGTCGGTGGACTGCCGCTCGATCTCGGTCTCGGACTTGGTCTGCTCCAGGTACGCCTCGAACTCGCCCCGCTTCTCGTCGGTGACGATCTGCGGAGCCAGTTTGCCGTCCGGGGCGATCACGAAGAAGGTGGCGCCGTACAACGTGTCGGGGCGGGTGGTGAAGACGGTCACCGGTTCGTCCCGACCCTCGATCCGGAAGTCCACGTACGCACCCGAGGACCGGCCGATCCAGTTGCGCTGCATGGTCAGCACGCGCTCCGGCCAACCGCCCTCCAACTGCTCCATGTCGTCCAGCAGCCGGTCGGCGTACTCGGTGACCTTGAAGAACCACTGGGTCAGTTCCCGCTTGGTGACCGCGGTTCCGCAGCGTTCGCACAGCCCGTTGACGAACTGTTCGTTGGCCAGGACGGTCTGGTCCTTGGGGCACCAGTTGACCCAGCTCGCCTTGCGGTAGGCCAGGCCACGGTCCCGGAACTTCAGGAACAGCCACTGGGTCCACTTGTAGTACTCGGGATCGGACGTGTGCAGCCGCCGCGACCAGTCCAGGCTCAGGCCGTACCGACGGAACGAGTTCGCCTGGGTCTCGATGTTGGCATAGGTCCACTTCGCCGGATGCTCGTTGCGCTGGATGGCAGCGTTCTCAGCCGGCAGACCGAAGGAGTCCCAGCCGATCGGGTGCAGCACGTCGTAACCGCGCAGCCGCAGGTAACGCGCCACGACGTCGCCCATCGCGAACGCCTCGGCGTGGCCCATGTGCAGGTCGCCCGACGGATAGGGGAACATGTCGAGCACGTAGCGACGCTCCTTGGAGCCGTCGTCCAGCGCCCGGAAGGTCTGGTGCTCCTCCCAGTACGCCTGCCACCGCTCCTGGGCGGCCACCGCGTCATAGCGTGCAGGCTCGTCCCGCCGCTCCGCCTGCGCGGGTTCGCGCTCTTGCACCTCGGTCACAGCTCCCTCTCCTCTGCACCGCCGACTCGTTCGGGGCATACCTTGTCCAGGACATAAGAAGGCCCCTGGCGCCGAAGGCACGAGGGGCAGCCGCACAGACCTGGTCTGCGCGGCTAGCTAAGGAGCTCCTGGCGATGCATGGGGACATCCTACCCCAGCACGCGGGCGGCGCCTCCTGCTCACCCCGCTGTGGCCGGCCCGGACAGTTCGCCGGTCGACGAATCGTTACCGGGCAAACATGGACCCATGTCCCCTGTACGCGGCAGAACGGGTGTCGATGCCGAGGTGTCGGATGAGCAGGCGGTGGACGAGCAGCCGGCCGAGGTCGCCGGGATGCGCCGCACCGTCACCTTGATCGCGTTGTCGCTCACCTTCGGTCTGGTGCAGTTCGACGCGACCGTGGTCAACGTCGCGCTGAACGCGGTCCGCTCCGATCTGGGTGGCGGGATCGAGGCAGCGCAGTGGTTGGTCGACGGCTATGCCGTCCCGTTCGCAGCCTGCATGCTGGCCGCCGGAGCCCTCGGCGATCGGTTCGGCCACCGCTCGGCGAGCGTCCTGGGATTCGTGATCTTCGGTGTGGCGTCGCTGGCCGCCGCCCTGGCGACCGGTTGGGCCGTGCTGATCCCGGCCCGGGTGGTCCAGGGCGTCGGCGCGGCGATCATGTTGCCGGCATCACTGGCCCTGATCGGGCGGTTGTATCCGGTGAGCCGGGAGCGGGCCCGGGCGCTGGGCATCTGGGGCGGGATCGCCACCGCGGGTTTCGCCTCCGGGCCGATCATTGGCGGCCTGTTGATCTCCGGTGTCGGATGGCCGGCGATCTTCTGGCTGAACCTGCCGGTCGCGGCCGCGGTGGCGGCGGTGATCGCGGTGTTGGCGCCGCCGGACGACCGGTCCGCACGTCGCCCGGACCTGATCGGCACCGTGCTGGCTGTCGTCGCACTGGGTGCCCTGACTGCCGGGATCATCGAATCCGTCGACCGTCCGCCGCTGGGCATCACCCTGATCGGTGCTGCGGTCGCCGCCGGGATGCTGTTCGGTGTCGCCGAACGGCGCGCCGAGCACCCGCTGGTGGATCGGTCGCTGCGGCGACGTCCGGAGTTCGGCTGGGCGCTGATCACCGGACTGGTCTTCAATTTCGGCATCTACGGCAGCCTGTTGTGCGTGTCCCTTGTGCTGCAGTCGGCGTACGGCTTCTCCGCACTCCGGGCAGGCCTGGCGGTCCTCCCGTCCGCGCTGGTGGTCGCCGTCGGCGCCACCTCGAGCGGATTCCTGGTGGCCCGACTCGGCCCACGGAAGCCGATGATCGTCGGCTTCGGGTTCGCGGTGATCGGGATGGTGATCATCGCCACCGGTGCGGCGGCGGCCCGTCCCGTGGTGATCATCATCGGCCTGGCGGTCTGTGGGCTCTTGTCGCTGGCGATGCCGGCGATGACGTCTGTCGCGCTGAACGCCGCCCCGCCCGGCAGTGCCGGTCTGGCCAGTGGCAGTCTGAACACCACACGGCAGCTCGGTGGTGCCATCGGTGTTGCC
>Ga0164242_10002587_pt1 | contig 20968 bp, 14 predicted proteins | sample OricomgcompostMG_FD_108783 | JGI IMG/M metagenome (GOLD analysis project Ga0164242, IMG submission 108783) | Miracle-Growth compost microbial communities from Emeryville, California, USA - Original compost - Miracle growth compost (MG) ... | reverse complement strand
TGGCCGAGGTGCAGGTCCGGCGCGGTGGGATCGAAGCCGGCCTTGATGACGAGCGGCTGCTTCTTGGAATAGCTGCGGGCCAGCTTGGTCTTCAGCTCCTGGGCGACCTGGAGGTCCACCGCGGCGCGGGTGACCTCGGCGAACTGCTCGTCGGGCGTGGCGCGGGTGAGCAAGTCGGACATGGCGACCTCCGGCGCGAGCTTGTACTTCGCGCGCGGGGCCGTGTCATTCCCGCTGTCGGGCCGGACCTGCAAGTCGAAATCGACCCAACCCGCTCGCGCGCAAGCGCCTGGAACCACGTGCTCGAAGCCCTGGATCGAAGCTTGCGAAGGTGCTGGCCATCCTCACCGGAGCACACCATGAACGCCGAGCACCGCCCCACCATCCTCATCGCCGACGACGAGCCGCTCATCGTCTCGGTGCTCGCGCGCCTCGCCAAGCGCAGCGGGCTGCACTTCATCACCGACTCCACCTCGGAGCACGTGCTGGAGCTGGCCATCCAGCACCAGCCCGAGGTGATCATCCTCGACGTCCGCCAGCACATCGACGGCCGCGACCTGCTCGCCGCCCTCAAGCGCGACGAGCGCACCAAGAACATCAAGGTGGTGATGCTCTCGGCGGTCGACGACGAGTTCACCCGCTCGCTCTGCTTCGACCTCGGCTGCGAGGACTACGAGACCAAGCCCTTCGACAGCCGCTTCATGGCCAAGGTCGCGCGCCTGGCGGGGATCGATCCCGAGGTCGCCCGGGCCTGCTGAGCTTCAGGTGTCGGCGAGCCGTTCGCGGACGCGCTCGATGCTCCGCGCCTTCCCGGTCGCGTCGTCGATGTCGATGATGCAGCCCTGCAGGTAGACCAGGTTCTTCGCGGTCTCGAAGTGGTTGTTGCGCTGGGTGAGGAACCGCTCGATGGCCAGCTCCTTGCGCACGCCGATGACCGAATCGAGCGGGCCGCACATCCCGGCGTCGGTGAGGTACGCGGTGCCGCCGGGGAGGATGCGCTCATCCGCGGTCTGCACGTGGGTGTGGGTGCCCACCACCGCCGAGGCCTTGCCGTCGAAGTAGGCGCCGAGCGCGTTCTTCTCGCTGGTGGCGTCGCAGTGGATGTCGACGAAGATGCAGGGCGTCTCCTTGCGCAGCTTCTCGATCTCCTCGAGCCCCACGCGGAAGGGGCAGTCGAGGTTCTTCATGAAGACCCGGCCCTCCACGTTCACCACCCCGAGCTTGCGGCCATCCGGCGTGCGCACGATCGCGCTCCCCACGCCCGGCGTGCCCTTGGGGTAGTTCGCCGGCCGCAGCAGCTTGTCCGGGTTCCGCTCCAGGTAGGGGATGATCTCCTTCTTGGTCCAGATGTGATTGCCGCTGGTGATGAGGTTCACCTCGGCCCGGAGCAGCTCGTCGGCGGTCTCCGGGGTCACGCCCGCGCCCTGGGCCACGTTCTCGCCGTTGGCCACCACCAGGTCGATGCCGTGCCGGCCGATGAGCTTGGGCAGAAACTCCTTCACCGCCCGCAGGCCCGGCTTGCCGACCACGTCTCCACAGAACAGGACCTTCATCACACTCCTTGCAGCGAATCAGGAAGAACGGATGGCCGACGGGGTTTCAACCCGCGCGGCGCCGGCGGGCTCCGAATGCCAGCCCGGTGAGCAGGAGCACAAACGACGCGCCGAGCGGTCCGCCGGAAGTATCGCAGCCGCAGCCCGAGGTCTCCGCGGCGCCGCCGCTCGAGGTCCCGCTGCTTCCCGATGCGGAGCCGCTGCCGGTCGAGCCGCTGCTCGCGCCCGAGGTGCTTCCTCCGCTCGAGCCGCCGGTCGAACCCGAGCCGGTCGAGCCGCTTGCCGAGCCGCCTGTCGAGCCCGAGCTCGACGAGCTGCCTGCGTTCGGATCATTCCCGAACTCGTATGCGCCCAGGTCGATGCCGCTGCCGGCGATGCTCCGCGGCTCGCTCGCGGCCGGGTGGACGTACTCGGCCACCGCGGTGAGGTCGAAGCCCTCGGTGCTGCTCCCCGGCGCGATGCCCTGATCGATGGCCGGCGAGCCTGCGAGCAGGTGGTAGTCGTAGCCGGCCTGGTCGGCGAGCAGCGGGTCGCCTTCGAAGTTGTGGTCGGCGAGCGCGGTGGTCTGGTTGGTCACGGTGCCGCCTCCCACGAAGAGGTTGTTGCGGATGACCGCCGGCGGCGGACTGGGCAGCGCCGAGGCGCCGGTGAGCACCAGGTAGACGTAGGTGCTCGCGTTCGCGTGGGCCTCGTCGTTCACGAAGGTGTTGTTGACCACGTAGAGGTCGTGGTCCGGGCTGCAGCCGCCCTGGCACTCGTCGCGGATGAGCTGGCTGTGGTTCTGCGAGGCCGGCCCCTTCTCGATGAGGTTTCCGATGATGTACGAGGTGCCGGACTGGGCGAGGTCGATTTGATAGCTGCCTTCGCCGGTGGCCTCGTCCATGAGGCGGTTGTAGAGGATGTGGTTCTCGCGGGCGCGGGTCTTCACCTCGTGTCCGCCGACCGGGTCGTGCGAGTAGCTGTTCATCAGCACGAACAGGCCCGTCGCGCCGATGTACATGTTGTGCGATTGGCCGTCGCCGGCGCCGTTGTGGCCGAACTCGCTGCCCTCGATGCGGATCTCGCCGCCGTCGGCGTCCTCGCCGGTAAGGATGCCGTCCTGGTTGTCGTGGAAGTAGCAGTTGCGGATGGTGAGGTTCGGCGCCTGGCCGCGGATGCCGGCGCCGTTCGCGTCGGCCACCTCGGCGCCCATGAACTCGATGTTCTCGACGGTGTTGTGGTCTCCGCTGATGACCCAGATCGCCTTGCCGTTGGGGATGGTGACGCCGGTGGCATCGACCTTGGCGCGGCCGCCGCCGACGCCGCGGATGGTGAGGTCGTCCACGTCGAAGGCGCAGACATCGCCCGCGTAGTCGCCGCTCGCGTCGATCTCCACGGTGTCGCCAGGCTGGGCGTCACCGAAGGCGGCACACGGCGCCGAGTAGGTCTTTCCCGGGCCGACGGTCAGTGTCGCCGCGCCCGCGGCCGGGACCAGAATGAGCAGCGCACCCAGGCCGATTGCCACGCGCATCGTTCGCCTCTTTCGCAGTGCCCGCGATTCTCGCCCGATGCGCGCACCCCGCGAGAGTGAAAAGCGATACACCTCGCGCATGCCCGCGCCGCGCCCCGCTTCGAAGCCCGCCGATCCGCGCGTCGAGCGGCGGGTGAACGAGCTCATCCTCGCGCTGCTTTTCGCGCCGCTGGCGGTGCACGGCGCCCAGTGGCTCTGGGTGGCGCTGCGCCACGGCGCCAACTTCGCCACCTCGCGCGGCGCGATGGCGATGCTCGCCGGGCCGAGCCTGTTTGGCGTGGGGCTGTTCGCGCTGACGCGGCTGTACTGGGCGGCCTGGGCGGCGTGGGCCATCGACCTGTTGCTCTTCGGGCTGGTCGGCGCGGGCGACATGTTCGCCGGCGGCGCGCTCTCCGCCCGGTTGGTGGTGGCGGCGCTGGTGCTGCCGCTGCTCGCCTGGCGCATCGCCGGGCTGCAGAAGTTCCAGCGGGGCCGCTGAGCCGGCGGGAGCCCAGCGGTGCCAGGACCTGCGGTCCGTTCAGGGACGAACTCGAATTTGCTACCTTCGCCGGCCTGCACGGAGCTGCGATGCGTCTGTCGAGCTGGGTTGCCTGCGGTCTTTTGCTCGCGCTTCCCGGCGCCGGGTCGGCGGAGGGGCTCGCCAAGTCGCACCTGCCCAAGGTGATGGTCGTCGATCTCACCGCGGACAAGTCGTTCCGGCCCACCACCCTGCGGGCGATGAACGATTTTCTGGCCGGCGCGATCCACGACCAGGGCTTCCGCGTCCTCACCCACGACGATCTCCGCGCGGCGATGGGCCTCGACCAGCAGAAGAAGCTGCTCGGCTGCGAGGACTCGCAGTGCCTGGCTGAGATTGGCGGTGCGCTCGGCGCCGACTACATCGTGCGCGGCAACGTGGCGGTGCTCGACCGGCAGACGGCGATCACCCTCGCGCTGGTCGACACGCGAGGCCAATCCATCAATCAGCAGCGCGAGCTGGTAGACGACGCCAGCGCCTCCGACCTCGTTCGCACCGTGGAGAGCATGGTGCCCCGGCTGATGCGGCCGGTGCGGCGCGCGCAGGCCCAACCCGCGGTGGCCGCGGGCGGGCTCACCCAGTCGACGGCGCCCGTCGAGCACCGCGGCCCGGGCGCCGGAACCTACGCGCTCCTCGGCGGCGGGATAACCGGCGTGCTCGCCGGCGGTGTGCTCGGCGTGCTCTCGCTGAGCAGCTACCACGCGGCGAATCAGGCGGCGGCCGCGGGCGGCAACTTCCAAGGCCCCGCTGGCACCGCGGTGACCGAGGGCCGCATCGGGCTGCCGCTGCTGGTGCTGGGAACCGCGGCGATCGTCACCGGCGCGCTGGTCTGGGCCGGCAGTACCGACGCCATCACGCAGCCGGCGCAGGAGGCCCCATGATCCGCCGAATGAGCTTGCTGGGCGCGGCGCTGGCCCTCGCGAGTGCGGGCTGCATCGTCACGCCCGACGAGACCTGCGACGCCGCGGGTGGCCCCATCCACTGCAACCCGGGCCTCACCTGCAATCCGACGAGCGGGCTCTGCGAGGGCGCGGGCACCCAGGGCGGCTCCACAGCGGGGACCTCGGCGGGCTCTGGAGGCAGCGGCGGTACGACCGGGAGCTGCGCCGGGCTGACCGTCCCCGCGATCCACTGCGCGCGGCAGGGCGGAGAATTGGGCTGGCTGGTGGTCGGCGAGACGCCGGTCATCACCTGCACCGTCGATCCCGGATCGGCGCCAAGCTCCTGGACGGCGGCGGTGAACCCCGGCTTCTTCACCGCCGATGCGCGGTCGGCCCCGGATGCGGTCTACGTGAACCTGGTCGCGAGCGGCGTCCCCATCGACTTCGGCGACACCGACGTCGCGGTCACCGTGACCGCGCATTTCTGCGCCGGCGCCGCCACCACCGACGTGGTGCACCTGAACGTGGTCGGCAACACCCTCGCGGCCGACCACTGGGAGGGCAACGTCAAGGTCTACAGCTCGGGCGGCACCTCGCTCGGATTGCTCGGCGGCGCGGTGGTCTCGGGCAGCCCCAACATGCTCGCCACGCTGGCCAACGGCGATGTGCTGGTGGGCAGCTCCACCCAGCTCGTGGAGCTCTCCCGCGGCGGCGCGCTGGTGAAGACCTTCGACGTGGCCGACCACGCGAGCGCGCCGCTCTTCCCCGGCTGCGGCGACGGCTGCATCACCGAGCCCTGGGCCGCCGCCGAGGCCGCCGACGGCAACATCTGGGTCACCGCGAACTCCGGCCGCGACTCCAACGGCTTCATCTATCGCTTCAGCCCCGCGGGGCGTTACCTCGACACCGTTCCCCGGCCCACCGGCGCGAACCCCACCTACTGGCTGCCGATGGGCATCGCCCGCCGCGGCGATGGCGCGATGCTGGTCTCCACCGGGGCCGAGCAAAGCCCCGCGTACCTGGCGCTCTATCCGAGCGGAGGCGTGAGCGGCACCTACATGCAGGCCCAGGTCCAGGACTGCACCGCCAGCGGCTGCACCACGCCGACCTTCAACGACATGGGCCTCTCGGGCATCTGGATCGATCCCGACGGGACGCTCTACGCCACCAACATCTGGGAGGACGACGAAGACGGCGACCTGGCCGCGTTCGACGCCACCACGCTGGCCTTCCACCGCGCCTCGGTCCATCCGACCAGCGGCCTGGATCCCACCTACAACAAGTGGTTCCGCGGCCTCACCCGCGCCGGCGACCGGCTGCTGGTGGCGGTGTGGAACAGCTGCGTCTGGGCGGTCGATCCGCAGACGCTGATGCCGCTGCCGGAAGGCCGCGGGGTGAGCGCGAACGGCTGCATCGCCGGGACCGGGGTCATCGATCTGCGAAGCGTGGCCCACCTGGGCGCCGCGCCCTGAGAAAGGTCAGCTCGCGGCGGCGGGCACGCGGTCGAGGAGCTCGACCCACTCGGTGCTGCTGCGCAGCGGCGCGAGATCGGGATCTTCCTCGAGGTGGGCGCGGTCGTTGAAGCCGGCGTCGATGGCGGTGCGCAGCCAGAGCATCGCCGTCTCCGAGCGGCCCATCCGCGATTCGGCGCAGGCCAGGTTGTAGGCGTCGATGGGCTGCTGGGCTCTGTCGAAGAGGCGCTTGGACAGCTCCGCCGCGCCGGTGAAGTCGCGCGAACGGAACAGCGCCTCGCCGAGCGCGCGCTGCACCTCCACCGGCGCATCGGGGCCAGCGAGCTTGCGCGCATCGTCGATCCGGCCCACCGCCGCCAGGCAGCGCGCATAGGTGGCCACCGTCTGCGGATCCGCCGAGCGCCGGAACGCCTTCTCCAGATAGGACAGCGCGTGCTCGGCATCGCCCGCGGCCGCGAGCGCGGTGCCGACGGTGAGCGGATCGTCGAAGTGCGGGCTGGCCTTGCCGAGGAACTGCAGCGCCTCATCGGCCTTGCCGCTGCCGATGGAGATCCAGGCCAGCGCCCGGAGCGCCTGGTCGCGGGCGCCATAGCCGCGCGCGCTCGCGAGCACCTGGTGGGCCACCGCGCGCGCCTGCTCGGCCTGGTCCTCGGCGAGCAGCTTGTGCAGCCGCCCCAGGTTCTCGATGACGTCCGGCGACTCCGGCGGCGGCGCCTCCACCACAATGGCCCGCTGCTGCTGCAGCTTGGCCTGCCGCTTGGGATCCACGAACGCCAGCGTCTGGAACGAGCTCCACGCAAACCAGGCGAGCAGGAACGCCGCGTACATCCCGAAGTAGATGTAGCCGAGCGGCGCGAGGAGCAGGCAGAAGGCGATGCTCACGTACCTCGCCCAGATCCTCCCGCGGACCTCGTCGCGCACGCAGAGCAGCGACTCGAGCACGTGGCCGCCGTCCATGGGCAGCACCGGCAGCAGATTGAAGATGCCCCAGCCGAAGTTCACGAAGAGGAGCTGGGTCATCGTGAAGTTGGCGAGCGGCGTGGCGAAGGGGCCGTGGTGGCGACTGAAGACGAAGAGCAGGCCGGCGAAGATCATCCCGGCGAACGGCCCGGCCACGGCGGTGAAGACGCGCTCGCCGGTGCCGAAGGTGCGGTCGCGACGGCCGAAGGTCAGCCCGCCGCCTCCATAAAGGAGGATCTCGGCGCGGGCGCCGCGGGAGCGGTAGGCCAGCGCGTGCCCGAGCTCGTGCAGCAGCACCGAGACGAAGACCACACCCACCCAGATGGCGAGCTGCGTCCCGGTGGCGCCGAACATCCCGAGGATGAGGGCCATCACCCAGAACGAGATCTCGATGCGAACCGGAATCGAGCCAATGCGGAACGTCGGTCGACCGCCTGGACGGCCGAAGCCACTGATGAGTGCTTGCATGAAGGCCAATCCTAACGGCCAGGACGGCTCGATGTGCGGATGATCTCGCGCTCGGTCGCCACGGCATCCAAGCGGACGTCCCAGGGATCCTCGGGGAGCTCGCCGAGAAGCTGGAAGTCGAAGCACAGGCCGATGCGAACGGCATCACCTCCGACGAGCAGCCGATCGTAATGCCCCGCGCCGCGACCGAGCCGCCGGCCGCTCCGATCAAAGCCCAGCCCAGGCAGGACGAAGAGGTCGATCGCCTGCAGCGATAGCTCCTCGCCGACCGGCGCCTCGAAGCCGAGCGGGCTCTTTGTCCAGGGCGCGCCTTCCACGCACTCGACGAAGCGCATCGACTCCGCTTTCGAGCGCACCTCCGGGTACGCAATGCGCTTGTGCTGATCGAGGGCAGCTTGGTGAAGCGCGTCGGTGCCGACCTCGTTCGACATCGCCCGGTAGAGCCCCACGCAACGCGCGCCGGCGAAGAGCGGATCGGCGATGAGCCGCTGCTGGAGCTCGAGCGAGCGCCGGGCACACTCCGCAGCGCTGAGCGCCTGGCGCTTCTCGGCGAGCATGCGGCGGAGTGAGGGCTTGTCGAGCATGGGCAAAAAAAGAGGCGCGGCTTTGGGCCGCGCCTCGAAAAGCTCCCCGCGAGACCGTGTGGGCAACGTCCATCGAACCTGTCGTCACTGACAGGTGGGGACCAGATTGGAGGGCTTCAGGCTTCCTTCTCTTCGCCTTTCAGCGCCGAGGGCTTGCTCACCGCCCCCACTAACCCAGACCCCATTATGGACATATCGGTTCGGATGAATTGCTGCCCAATCACGAGAGAGGCAGGGAAGGTTCCTCCCGGCGCAACACGCGCCGCGAATGTCGAAGGGATCGTAATCAGCGCGATCTGGAGGGTCAACGCGCCCTGAGAAATCGCCCGGCAGCGGCTTGACACCTGCCCGGTTGGCCGGTCGCGCTTTCGCTTGACCGCGATGCGAGCCCGGCAGAAAGAGACGCCATGAAGCTGCCCACCTTGCCGCCGGACCCGCAGGTCGCGTCGCCCGCATTCGAGGCGCTGGCCGCGGTGCAGGTGCGCACGCCGGATCTCGATCGTTCGCTGCGGTTCTACGCGGGGCTTCTGGGCATGCCCATCGTGCGGACCGAGGCGCAGCCGGTGCGGCGCTACTTCCTCGGGCTCGGCAGCGCGTGGCTGGCGCTGGAGGAGTCGGCGACGCCGCCGGGGAATCCCGCGGTCAGCCAGATCACGCTCCAGGTCCGCGATGTGGATGCGCTCGAGGCGGTGCACAAGCGGCTTCTCGGCGGCGGCGTGCCGGTGAGCGGGCTGGAGGATCTCGGGTTCGCGTACGGCTGTCGGTTCCGGGATCCGGTGAGCGGGGTCATCGTGCAGGCGCTGGCGAAGGTGCGCGGGTTCACGGCGGAGGATCGCTTCGGTGATCCGGAGCTGGCGCCGGCGGCGAAAGAGCTCCTCGGCCCGCCGGGCGAATGACCGTCGATCCATCACCGGCTGACGTGCAGGACCTGGTACCCCTTGCCGTCGATGCCGAAGCCCTGGATGTCCTCGAGCTCGAGCAAGAGCTCGCCGGAGGGCAGCTCCCAGTAGACGTCGGCGCGGGCGTTCTCGTTGGCATCGAGCCGCGGGTAATCGAGTGCGCGGGTCCAGTGCTGGCCGTCCGCGCTGGTGTAGAGGTGCGCGCTCACCTCGCCGGGCGCGTAGATGTCGCCGCCCGGCTCGCGCTCGGCGCCGACCACGTAGCCGCCGCCGCGAAGCGCGTGGATGGCGTAGCTCGGGCCGGTGATCGCGGCCAGCTCCCGGTAGCTGCCGCTTGGCGAGAGGGTGGCGATGTGCGGCGTGGGCGGGAGGTAGGAGATGTCCTGGCCGAAGAGGATCGAGCCGTCGGCGAGCACGGTGGCGTCGACCACGTCGCCGGGCTGGGCGCTGAGCATCAGGGTGAAGGAATTGCCCGCGTCCGTGGAGCGGTAGATGCCCGACTGCGCATCGGTGTCGCCGAAGAAGACCCACAGCGCGTGGTGTGCGGGATCCGCGGCAAGGCCGTGACCGTGGCGGTGGCCGGTGAAGGTCTGGCGGATGGACCAGGAGCCGCCGTCGTCGTCGCTCACCCAGAGCCGGAGCGTGGCGTCGCCGGTGGTGAAGTCCTGGTACTCGATGAGGAAGACCTCGCCGTCGAGCTCGGCCCAGCTGTGCGAGGTCAAGGTGCGGTAGCTGCCCAGGTCGAGCACCTCGGTCCAGCTCGCGGCGCCGTCGGTGGAGCGCGCGATGCGGTGGGTTCCATCGCGCGTGACATCGGCGAGGAGGGTGCCGTCTCCAAGCGCGGTCATCTGCGAGAAGTAGCCGCCCGAATCTCCGCCGCGCGCCGACCAGCTTCGTCCGTCGCTGCTGGCGAACACGGTGGTGCCGTCGTCGAGCGTGGCCGCGTACGCCGTGCCCGAAGGATCGACCGCGAGGATGCGGTGGGTGGTGTCGGTGTAGGCCACCGAGAGCGCGAGCGTGCCCGAGCCGGAGCCGGCGTCGGTGCTGCCCGAGCCGGCGTCGGTGGTCGAGCCGGCGTCGGGGACCGAGCCGCCGCCGGTGGTTCCCGAGAGGGTGAAGTCATCCCACCAGACGCCCGCGTTGGTGGTGTACAGGCCGGCGTAACCCGCGCCGGTCAAGGCTGCGCCGCTGGAGTCGGTGGCGCTGGCGACGGCGTGGCCGTTCACGAACGCGGTGAGGCTCACAGGCCCGGCGCCGACGGCCGAGAGCGCCAGAGTGGCCGGCGCGCTCGGATCGGAGATTCCGCTGGCCACATCGGCGAGGACGGTGACGCCGCCCGCAGTGACCCGCTGGATCTGCACGTGCCCGTTGGCGATGAGGTCGAGCTGGTAGCGCGCGGACGCGGAGGTCGTCGGCGCGCGCAGGAAGATCGCGGTGTGCGACACGCCGAAGCCGGTCGCCAGCGCCGAGACCTGGCAGTCTCCGCAGCGCGCCACGTTCTCGCTGGCGAGGTCGGTCCCATCGAGGTCCGAGATCGCCTCCTGGCCGGTGTACCAGAGGCCGGAGATGGTCCAGTTCGGGCCGAGCGCGGCGCTGTCGCCGCCGGTTCGATTGAAGGCGTCCTGGAAGAGCACGCCGGTGACAGGGCTTCCGGCGTCCGCTGCTCCCGCATACGGCGTTCCCGCATCCGGTGGACCGGCATCGGGCGTTCCCGCATCCGGTGGACCGGCATCGGGCGTTCCCGCATCGGGTGGGCCGGCATCCGGGCTTCCGGCGTCGGGCGGCGAGCCGCCATCGGTTTCGAGCGTGCTGAGGACGAAGTGATCGAAGCGCACGCCGCTGTTCCGGGTGTACAGGCCGGCGTAGCCCGCGGCGGTGAGCGCGGCGCTGCTCGAGTCGGTGGTGGTGGCCACGGTGCGGCCGTTCACGGTGGCGATGAGCTTCACCGGGCCGGAGCCGGAGGCCGAGAGCGAGAGCGTGGCCGGCGCGGAGAGATCGGTCAGCCCGCTGGCGACGTTCACGAGAACCGTGCTTCCGCCCGAGACGATGCGCTGGATCTGCACGTGTCCGTTGGCGCGGAGGTTGAGCTGGTACCGCGAGGTAGCGCCGGTGCCCACGCCGCGCAGGAAGATGGCCGTCTGTGGCACGCCGTTGCCGGTGACCTGCGCCGAGACCTGGCAGTCGGCGCACGAGGCCGCGATCTCGGTGGCCACGTCGTTTGCGTCGCGGTCGGCGATGGCCTGCTGGTCGGCGTACCAGCGGCCCTTGATTGCCCAGCTCGAACCCAGCGCATCGGCATCGGTGCCGGTGCGATTGAACTCGTCGGAGAAGAGGACGTCCGCGGCCGGCCCCGCGTCCGGAACGCCGGCATCGGGAACGCCAGCATCGACCGGGCCGGCATCTGGCGGACCGGCATCTGGCGGACCGGCATCAGGCGGACCGGCATCGGGAACGCCAGCATCGACCGGGCCGGCGTCGACTGGACCGGCATCGACTGGACCGGCATCGACTGGACCGGCATCGACTGGACCAGCATCGACTGGACCGGCGTCGACTGGACCGGCATCGGGCGGACCCGCATCCGGCGGCCCACCTGAGCTGGCGAGCCCGCTCAGCTCGAAATCGTCGAACCACACGCCCGCATTCCCGGTGAAGAGGCCCGCGTAGCCGGCGCCGCCGATCGCCGAGCCAGAAGCGTCGGTGGCGCTGGCCACCACCCGGCCGTTGACCTGGGCGGTGAGCTGGACCGGTCCACTGCCGGTGGCGCTGAGCGCGAGCACCGCGCTTGCGCTGAGATCCGCGATGCCGCTTGGCGCGTCGGCGAGCACGGTCGTGCCGCTGCCGGTCACCCGCTGGAGCTGCACGTGGCCGTTGCCGAGCAGGTCGAGCTGGTAGCGATTTCCGCCGGCCGCGCTCGTGGCCCGGAGCACGAGCCCGGTGTGCGGCACGCCAAAGCCATCGACGCTGGCCTGCACCTGGCAATCGCCACAGCGGATGACCGTCTCGAGCGCGAGGTCGGCGCCATCGAGATCCGAGATGGCTTCGTTCTGCGCGTACCAGAGGCCGCTCCACGACCAGCTCGCGCCCAGGCCCGCGGCGTCGGCGCCGGTGCGGTTGAAGTTGTCGCTGAAGAGCACGCCGGAGGTCGGCGGCGCGCCGGCATCTGGCGGAGGCGGCGGCGGACCGGCATCGGGCGGCGGCGGCGGCGGACCGGCATCCGGCGGCGGCTCCGACGCGTCGTGCGGCGCGAGCACCTCGGTGAGATCGCCGCCGATGTTCGCGTTGGGCGTGGCCCCGAACCAGGCGGGGATCTCCGAGAGGCTGGTCGGGAGCACCTCGGCCGAGGCGGGATAGCCCTTGAAGTTCTGCTGGTCGTCGAGCACCACCGCGCCCGAGAGGTCGCCGCCCTGGAGCACGCGGTAGCGGAAGTCGTAATCGGTCGCGCTGAAGAAGTGGTTGTAGAAGATGTAGAGCGAGTCGCCGACCAGGGTGAGCGCGGGCTGCAGGGCCCAGTCGCTCGAGTCGTCGAGCTGGGTGCGCGGGCCGAACGAGCTGCCATCGAAGAAGCGGTAGTAGAGCTTCTCGTCGTTCTCGTCCTTGTAGACCAGGTGCATCCCGCCCTCGGGCGTGGCCACCGCGCTCAGCGCCGCGCCGTGGTACATGCCCTCGGAGAAGGCGAGCGTGACCGGCTGCCAGGTCCCGGGCGCATCCCAGTCGAAGTGGATGCGGAAGTGGGTGCCCTGAAAGCCGTCGTGCATGGCGTAGACGAAGATCACCCGGTCGCCGAGCCAGAGCAGCCGCCCGCCGCCGCGGTTGGTGACGTTGTCCAGGTCGGGCAGGGCGCGGAACGACGCGCCGCCGTCCTCGCTCACCGCAATCGCCGCGCTCGAGCTCCCATCGGCCTCCAGGCGGAACGCCTGGATCCAGATCCGCCCGGCCGAATCGCGCGCGATCTCGGCCCGCGAATAGGCGATCGAATTCGAGTTCGAGTCGAAGACCAGCACCGGCGGTTGGGGCCGCCAGGTTCGCGCGCCGGCGTCGTAGCGCCACCATTGAAAGTAGACGTCGTGGCGGCTCGAGCCGGCGAGCTCCGGGCCTTCGTACGAATAGGTGAGCGCCACGTCGTCGCCGACCGCGATGAGGTCGGCCTCGTCGCGCTCGCTCCAATCGGCCTGGATGTCGGCGAGGTACTGGAACGAGCCCGCCTCGTCGTCGCTGCGGAAGAACGAGAGCCCGTGGTCGTCGGCGCCGTCCTGCTGCAGCGCGAGCAGCCAGATCGCGGGACCACCGCCCGGCGTCATGCGCAGCACGTGTCGCTGCGCGGGGAGGGTGAGCGCGTTTCCCACGCCCACCGGAGCCTGCACCACCGAAGCACAAACCAACGCGTGCACGCACGCCGCCAACAGCCCGCCCATGTCCCCGCCCCCGCCGCCGTCGCCGATAAACGGTAGGCACGCGCGGGGATGCGAGCGCCGCCTCCGTTGGCCAGGCGGCTTCTCGCGCCAAGCGGATGTTCATGGCCACGGCCTTGTCGCTCGGGGAGTGGGTGCGCATTTCATGGGCGGGCTGGTTGGGGGGCGGGCATGGGTTCGAGAGCTTGGTGGCTGGTTGGGTTGTGCGCGGTTCTGACTTTTGGATGCAGCGACTCCCAGCTCACCGGCACAAGCGATACCGGCTCGAGCGGCGGCACCGGCACGACCGGCATTCCCCCGCCGGCCACGAGCTACGCGCGCAGTGACGCGCCCAATCCCATCGTCGCCGAGAACCAGAAGCCCGGCGATTGGGACTGGTACATCACCAAGGAATCGCCCAACCGCGAGATCGAGGGCTACACCAGCGACGTCTCGACCGAGGCGGGCGAGACGCTCGACTTCATGATCTCCACCTCGGTGGAGAGCGATTACACCTACGCGGTCTACCGCTTCGGCTACTACGGCGGCACCGGCGCGCGGAAGGTCGCCGAGGGCCCGACGCTCCACGCAAAGCCCGGCGCGGAGTGCCCGGTCGATGCGGCCACCCAGCTCGTGGAGTGCGACTGGCCGGTGGGCTTCTCCCTCACCATCCCGTCCGATTGGGTGAGCGGCGCGTACTTCGTGAAGCTGCACCGCGCCGACGGCTTCGAGCGCTACGTGCCCTTCATCGTGCGCGATCACCGCAAGGCCGAGGTGCTGTTCAAGGCCGCGGTCGACACCGATCAGGCCTACAACCGCTGGGGCGGCGAGAGCCTCTACTACGACAGCTCGCACCGCTCGCCCTCGGGGATGGGCTTCAAGGTCAGCTTCGATAGGCCGTTCGACGACGGCGCGGGGATGTACTCGATGCTCTGGTGGGAGCAGCACGCCATCCGGTTCCTCGAGCGCAACGGCTACGACGTGAGCTACGGCACCAACGTGGATGCCAACCGCTTCAAGGGCTTCTTCGACGGCATCGGCGCCATCGTCACCGCCGGCCACGACGAGTACTGGAGCCAGCGCGAGCGCGACGTCGTCGACCAGGTCCTCGCCAGCGGCCAGACCTCGCTGGTGAACATGACCGCGAACGCCGGCTACTGGCGCATCCGCTACGAGCCGGACGCGCACGGCAATCCCTGGCGGAACATCGTTTGTTACAAGGCCAAGCAGGACATCGATCCCTTGGGCAGCGGCGCGCAGACCACCACCGCCATGTTCCGCAGCGAGCCCAACGCCCAGCCGGAGAACGGGCTCTTCGGCACGATGTACGAGGACTGGGCGTTGATGGGCTTCCCGCTGCGCATCGGCGATGTCTCCAACCCGCTCTTCAAGGACACCGGCTTCGTGCCCGGCGACGTGGTCCCGCAGATCGTGGGCTACGAGTACGACAAGGTCTTCGACAACGGCGCCACGCCGCCCGGCACCACGGTGCTCGCGAGCTCGCCGCTCCTCAACGCCGAAGGCTTCCCCTCGACCGCGCAGGTGGTGGTCCGCGAAACGCCGCAGGGCCGCACCGTCTTCAGCGCCGGGAGCATCTACTGGCCGCTCGCGCTCTCCGAGCAGCCGAACCTCGAGGACACCCGCGTCTGGAAGCTCACCTGGAACGTGATGGAGCAGGCGCTCTCGCACCGGCACACCCCGCGGCCGCCGCCCGACTTCGGCCTGGTGACCCACGACGATCCGCCGCCGGTTGCGCGGTACGCGAGCTCCATTGCCGCGGTGGCCGGGAAGGCCGGGCTGCTCAAGGTCGTCGACGGACCGGTGGCGCAGGCCGGCTTCGCCGCGCCGACCGGGCTCGCGGTGGCCAGCGACGGGACCATCTACGTCTCCGACTCCACCGCCCGGGTGATCCGGATGGTGAAGAACGGGCAGGTGACCACGATCGCCGGCGACGGCGTCGACGGCAGCCGCGATGGCCCCGGGTTGCAGGCGCGCTTCCGGTTGCCGGCGGGAATGGCCATTGGCCCCGACGGCGCGCTCTACGTGGCCGACGCCGAGGTGATGGCCATTCGCCGCATCGATCTCTCCAGCCCCACCCACGAGGTCACCACCTACGCCGGCGACGACTCGGTCTACGCCGGCTTCGCCGATGGCCCGGGAGACCAGGCGCACTTCAATCGCCCCACCTCGATAGCGTTCGGCAAGAGCGGCGAGCTGTATGTGGTGGACGAGGAGAACAACCTCATCCGCAAGGTGGCCAACGACGCGGCGCACACCGTGACCACCTTCGCCGGGACCTGGAGCGGCTACGAAGATGGACCGCTGCTCCAGGCGGCCTTCAACTTCCCCACCGGGATCACCAGCGCTCCCGACGGCACGCTCTACATCCTCGACTCGGGCAACGCGCTCATCCGGCGAATCAAGCCGGGCTCGGGGACGGTGGAGACGGTCGCGGGCACGCAGGGGATCTTCGGCTGTGTCGATGGGCCGGGCGATCAGGCGGAGCTCCGCGGACAGATGGGGATCCTCTGGATGCCCTCGGGCGTCATCTTCACCGACGCCTCGAGCAACAAGGTTCGCCAGGTCGAACCCGGCGCCGATCCGGCGAGCTCCACCCTCACCACCTTCGCCGGCGATGGGCGCACTGGCGCGAACCTCTCGACGCCGGCCGAGAGCAACATCGTCGCGCCGGCGGGGCTGGCGGTCGGTCCGGACGGCAAGGTCTACGTGACCGACACCGGCAACGGCGTGGTGCGCGTGCTCACGCCCTGATCGAGCGGGCGCGCTGGCGGGTGGGGCCCTGGCTTGCCAGCGCTTCGCCTGCTATCGCCGCGCGATGAATCACGCGCGCTGGCTCCTCATCGCATCGCTCGCGGGGATGCTGGCCTGCTCGAGCGCGGCGCCGGGAGCGGATGGCGGAGCGCTCGACGCCGGCCCGCTCGATTCCGGCAGCGACGCGGGCATGCTCGAAGGTGCGCCGCTCGGCGCGACCTGGAACGACGGCGGTTCGCTCACGTTCGCGGTCGCCTCCGAGCACGCCACACGCATCGAGGTCTGGGTCTACGCGCAGCCGCGCGGCGCGGAACCGGTCGCGCACCTCCCGCTCACGCGGACTCCGGACAGCGATGAATGGACCGCCACGATCGATTCGATAGCGCTCGCCGCCGATTCGCTCGCCGCGCCGGTGTACTACGGGTTCCGCGCCTGGGGCCCGAACTGGACCTTCGATCCCGCGTGGACGCCGGGCTCGGCCGCCGGCTTCGTGGCCGAGGTCGACTCGGCCTGCAATCGGTTCAACCCGAACAAGCTCCTCATCGATCCCTACGCGCGCGAGCTCAGCCACGACCCGTGGCAGCCGCAGATGCCCGATGGATCGGTCTACGGCGACACCGGAACCGATCGAAACAAGGATTCGGGTCCTTCGGCCTCGAAATCCATCGCCCTCGCGCCGGAGGTCTTCGATACCGGCGCCAAGCCCGGCCGTCCGCTCTCCGAACAGGTCATCTACGAGGTGCACCTGAAGGGCTTCACCCGGAATGATCCTTCCATCTCGCGCTGCGCCGGCACCTTCCAGGCCGCCGCCACGCGCGCCGGCTACCTGCACGACCTCGGGGTCACCGCCATCGAGCTGCTCCCGGTGCAGGAGACGGCCAACGACACCAACACCGAGTCGAGCCCGGGGAACTACTGGGGCTACAGCACGCTCGCGTTCCTCGCACCCGATCGCCGCTACGCCTGCGACCAATCTCCCGGCGGCCCGACGCGCGAGCTCGCTGCGATGGTGAAGGCCTTCCATGACGCAGGCATCAAGGTGTTCCTCGACGTGGTCTACAACCACACCGCCGAGACCGGCGCGCACGCCATGCTCTCGCTGCGCGGCCTCGACTCCGCCTCCTATTACGAGCTCTCGGCCGATGGGCAGGGCTACGTCGACAACACCGGCCTGGGCGGGAACATCAACGCCGCCAGCCCGCTGGTCCGCGACCTGGTGCTTGCCTCACTTCACCACTTCGCCGACGACCTCGGCATCGACGGGTTCCGATTCGATCTGGCCGCGGTGCTCGGCAACCGCTGCGCCGCGGGCTGCTTCGACTTCGAACCGGACGATCCCGGCAACATCCTGCAGCGCGCGGTGGCCGAGCTCCCCGGCGAGGCGCTCATCGCCGAGCCCTGGGGCATCGGCGATGGCACCTACCAGCTCGCGAATTTCCCCAAGGGCTGGTCGGCGTGGAACGACCGCTTCCGCGACTCGGTGCGGACCGCGCAGAACAAGCTGGGCGTGGTGGCCCAGCCGATGCGCGCGCTCCAGAGCGACCTCGACGGCTCGCCCGGGCTCTTCGACACCGGCGGACGCGCGCCCACCGCGAGCGTCAACGCGGTGGTCACCCATGACGGCTTCACCTTGAACGATGTCTTCGCCTGCAACGAGGCCCAGGACGACCATGCCTGGCCATACGGGCCCTCGAGCGGCGGGAGCTCGAACAACCTCTCCTGGGATCAGGGCGGCGTGCGCGCCGACCAGGAACAGGCGGCGCGCACGGCGATGGCGCTGCTCGGCTCGTCTGCCGGCGTGCCGATGCTCACCGGCGGCGACGAGTTCCTGCGCAGCCAGCACTGCAACAACAACGCGTACAACCTCGACTCGGTGGGCAACTGGCTGGATTGGGCTTCGGCCCCGGACGAGGCGGCGTTCACCACCTTCGTGTCGCGGCTGCTGGCGTTCCGCGCGGCGCACCCGGCGCTGCGGCCGGCGGCGTTCCGCACCGGCACCGATCACGACGGCAACGGGCTCCCCGACGAGGCCTGGCTCACCGCCACCGGCGCGGCGGCGTCGAGCGCCTACCTCGACGATCCCGACCAGCACTTCCTCGGGCTCTGGCTCGATGCCGGCGAGAGCGGAGATCCGGCCTCATCGATCTACCTCGCGTACCAGCAGGACTATCTGCCGCTGACCGTGCAGCTCCCGCCGCCGCACGCCGGCCAGGCCTGGTACCGCGTCGCGGATACCTCGAACAATGTCCCTGCCGGGGAGAACTTCGCCGCCGCCGGCGACGAGGTCGCGCTCGGCGGAACCACCTACGCGATGCAGGGCCGCTCGGTGGCCATCTTCATCCAGCGCTGAGACTTCAGGGGCAGGGCGCCACCGCGACCGTGCCGTCCAGGCCGCCATTGCCGTCGTTGCCCCCGAAGGTGCCGAGCTCCGACTGACCTGCGGTGATGGTGATGAGGTTGTTGGCGCCGAGCAGCGTCCCCGCCGCGGTCGCGGTGTACGCGTAGATGAGCGGCGTGCCCGGCATCATCACGTAGAAGCCGTAGGTCTGGCCGGCGGGGATGACCACGCCCGGATCGATCGGCACCCGCGGCGCGAAGCCTGGAAGCCGCGCGCTGGCCACCTGGTGCCAGGCGGTGGCGTCGTTCTCGAAGCCCGCATAGGAGCCCGCGCGCACGTAGACGTTGACCGTGTGGTTGACGTTGCTGCCCACGTGCAGGCCGATGTTCGAGATGCGCACGTCCGAGAGCGCGGTGATGTCGAAGGTGATGCCCTGGGCCAGCTTGGTCGCGCTCCAGGTGCCGGTGGTGAGCGTGGGCGTGTAGGAGATCGCGCCGCTCCAGGTGCGCTGCGCGAAGGTCTGCCCGAACGGATAGACCGTGCCGTAGCCCACGTCGATGGTGAGCGCGCTGTCCGCCGCCGCCGGCGTGCCCACCGCGGTCGCGCTGGTGGCGTACTTGAGCTTCGCGCCGGCCGCGCTGCCGCCGCCGTCGTCGTAGTGCGCCTCGGTCACGTAGAAGCCCTTGGTGGTGCCCGCGGCGATGGGGATGGCGAGGTCCACCGGCAGCGCCAGCGGCGCCACCGCGGTCACATCGACGTTTATCGGCGCGTGCGCCGACCAGGCGCCGGCATCGTCGAGCTTGCCGGCGATCCCGTCGTCGGTGGTCCAGACCTCGAAGGTGCTCGGGCCGGTCGCGGCGGGCAGCACGGTTATCGTGTTCACCATCACGTCGGCGCTGGCCACCACGTCGAACATGTTGCCCGCGCCGGTGTTGCCGGTGGGGAAGCCGGTGTTCAGGCTCGCCGGCGGCGTGCTCGGACAGGTCGAGCTCTGACAGGCGCCGGACGCGCAGGCCTCGCACTGGCCCGGACCGGCCGGACAGTCCATGCAGCCGGTGCCGTCGACCTCCAGGTTGCTCGCGCAGACGCCGGGGCCCTGGCAGGTATCGGCGCGATTGCAGTCCGACTCGGTCGCGTCGCCGCAAGGCGTGCCCTCGGGTACCGCGCTGCAGGTCGTCCCGGTCGAGCCGCCGGAGCTGCTCGATGACGCGCTGCTCGAGCCGCTCGAGCCGCTGCTGCTCCCCGAAGCGCTCCCGGCCGACGAAGAGGAGGACGAAGACGAAGCGCTCGAATCGCTCGACGAAGCGGTGGAGCTGCCGCCGGTGCTCGAGCCGCTGCCCGTCGAAGCCCCGCCCGAAGCGCTGCCCGAGGAGCTGTCGGTGCCGGAGGTCCGCGCCGGACACCGGGTCGGGTCTTCGCCGGGGCTCACGCAGTAGCGCTTGCGGCAGAACGCGCCCGCGGCGCAGTCGTCATCGAGGTTGCAGGGGATGCACACGAACTCGCCGCTCTTGGCGCAGCCCGCCGCCGCCAGCGCAAGGCCGAGCGCGATGGTCCAACGCTGCCAGGTGCCCCTCACCATGTCCGAAGCCTAGCACCGGCTGTGCGGCGAGCTGGCCCGACGTGCAGGGCGCGCGTGCGCTCAATGTGCTGACGAATCCGACCGGCCTCGCGCGCCGATCCGGTGCGCCTCCGGATGCATCCGCATGGAACGCGGCTTGGGAACCGCGCCCGCGCGGCGGAAGATGTCCGGATGATCTGTCCGAGCTGCCGCACCCTCATCGACGAGGGCGCCGAGTTCTGCCCGAGCTGTCTGGGCCCGCTCGGTGCCGGAGCGCTCGCCGCGGCAGCGGTCGCATCGCCCAGCCCGCCGCCGCAGGTCGAGCCGGCGCCCTTCGCGGAGCGCTTCCCCGCGCAGCAGCCCTGCGCCGAGCACCCCGAGTTCCCCATCGCCGGGACCTGCGCGCGCTGCGGCCGGTTCGTGTGCATCCGCTGCGCGCCCGAGCTCGCCACCCAGGACCTCGCCTCCTGCGCCGCGTGCTCCAGCCGGGCGGACTCCGCGCCCCAGGGGATCGGCGGTTGGTTGCTGGTGGTCTCGCTCGGGGTGGTGCTCGGGCCGGTGGGCATGGGCCTGAGCTGCTTTGGCATCTTCGGCCAGCTCCACCGCAGCTACGCCCGGGTGGGCCACCTGGTGCCGCTGCAGTGGGCCATCGGCGCGGTCTACGTATTCGGGGTGCTGCTGGCGCTCTATCAAGTGGGCGTGGCGATCGCGTTCTTCGGGCGCAAGCGGGTCGCGCCGCGGCTGCTCATCGGCAGCCTGGCGGGGTACGTGGTGTTCTGCCTGGTGCGCCTGCTGGTCGAGGCCGACATGGCGGACTCGCTGGTGTCGCGGAACGTGGAGCTGCTGATCCGGAGCCTGGCGCCGGCGGCGATCTGGATTCCGTACCTGCTGGTCTCGAAGCGGGTGAAGGCCACGTTCGTGAAGTGAGGCGGCACCTGGCCCGCGCGGCACCCCGCTTGAGCTCAACGGCCGTTTCATCGATGGAAAAGGCTTTTTGATCGATGAAATCGGCTTTTGATTGATGGAACGCGCCGTTTCATCGATGGAACGGGCTTTTTGATCGAT
>Ga0164242_10002586_pt1 | contig 20974 bp, 22 predicted proteins | sample OricomgcompostMG_FD_108783 | JGI IMG/M metagenome (GOLD analysis project Ga0164242, IMG submission 108783) | Miracle-Growth compost microbial communities from Emeryville, California, USA - Original compost - Miracle growth compost (MG) ... | reverse complement strand
TTTTGCTGTAAATTGGATAATTACATGGAGGGCCCAGTGAGGCTTGAACTCACGACACCCTGCTTAAAAGGCAGGTGCTCTAACCGGCTGAGCTATGGGCCCATAGCTGCTTGAATAAAGCTTCTAAAACTATACCACTCCACCTCTGGTACTGTCAAGATGGTTAACACGAATGGTTTATGACTGTACGGTGCTTTTTACCCCGTGCTACTATCGAGCAATGTACTGGTTGCGCAGACGAGTTCACCCTACGTGGCACATGACATCGGCCTGTTTAGGTTTTGTCGGTGGCGTAGCGCTTGCGCCCGTATGGGGGCAAAACTCATGGGGAATGTGGACGGGCGGAGCCTTGCTGATTGGGTTGGCATTTTGGCGGCAGCGGCGAATACTTTTAATATTCGCCTGCATTGGCGGCGCATTGCTGGGGCTCGGCCGCGGTACTGTGGCAATGGGGGATATAGCAAAGTATAACGCGTACTACGGGCACCAAGTAACGCTCACGGGGGCGGTGGCGGATGATATCGATATAAAATCGCAAGGTGCACACATGACACTAAAATATATACACATCGACGGCCATGCATTTGCGGGTACAGTATTTGCAACCGTTAAAGGTGGCAATGACGCAAAGCGCAGCGATAGTATTACGGTTAAGGGTATTCTAAGCGAAGGCTTCGGAGGATTTGGTGCATCAATTATGGGAGATGCGGTACGACTACAGCGGCCGATTCCAGGCGATGTGGCGCTAAGCATCCGCGATGGCTTTGCGGGTGACATTCGCCAAGCAATTGCCGAGCCAGAGGCGAGCCTGGGCATCGGGTATTTACTTGGGCAAAAAAGTGCCCTGCCAAGTGATCTAGCTGATGCGTTAAAAGTTGCTGGACTCACGCACATTGTGGTGGCAAGCGGGTATAATCTAACGATCCTAGTGCGTATCGGCCGGCGCTTATTTGCAAAAGTTTCAAAATACTTAGCCATGCTCACCGGTGCGAGCCTAATTGTAGGTTTTATCGCAATGACAGGGCTGAGCCCAAGTATGACCCGCGCGGGCCTCGTGGCGGGGCTGAGCTTATGGGCGTGGTACTATGGCCGAAAGTTCCACCCCGTAACGCTACTTGCGGTAGCAGCATCGGTAACGGTGCTCGTGAATCCAAGCTATGTATGGGGTGACTTAGGGTGGCTGCTGAGCTTTGCGGCGTTTGCTGGCGTAATGATTATCGCGCCTATCGCAACCGCCTACTATTTTGGCGACGAAAACATGCCGTTTATCGGGCAATTATTAATTGAAACAATCGCGGCCCAGGTAGTAACGCTTCCCATTATGATCCTGGCGTTTCAGCAGCTGAGTGTGATTGCGCCGGCCGCAAATCTGCTCGTCCTACCGATTATCCCTATCATAATGTTTCTTGTCGCCGCCGCGGGACTCTTTGCTATGGTCATACCGTCGCTTGCATCAATGGCTGGCTGGCCTGCTGAACAGCTATTGCACGTACAGATCTCAATTATCAACTGGTGTGCGGATATTCCGTGGGCGCTTGAAAAGCCACATTGGCAGTGGTGGGGCGCTGCTATATACGTAGCTGCTGTTTCAGTAGTAGTCGTACATATGAAGTTGCGTGCAAATTACAAGCTCTACACGGCGTCGGTCGTGGAATAACGGGGGTGAATATGGTATACTGGAAGAAGATTTGATCAAAAACAGTAGGAGATTTCTATGTCAGGACACAGTAAGTGGGCGACAACTCATCGCCAGAAAGCTATCGTTGATGCAAAGCGTGGTGCAGTTTTTACTAAACTCGGCAACATGATTGCCATTGCCGCGCGCGGCGGTGTCGACCCAACAATGAATCCAAGTCTTGCGCTTGCAATTGAAAAAGCAAAGGCAGCAAACATGCCACTTGCAAATATCCAGCGTGCTATCGACCGCGTGGCTGATAAAAATGCAGCCGCACTTGAAGAAATCGTCTATGAAGGGTATGGCCCAGGCGGTGTTGGTATTATCGTTGAAGTAGCAACCGACAATAAAAACCGCACTTACCCGGAAGTCCGTACGGCACTTACCAAAAACGGCGGCACGATGGCGGATGCAGGGAGCGTGCTTTTTCAGTTCACACGTAAGGGTGTGATTCGTGTTGCAGCGACCGGCGAAGATGCATTACTTACCGTGCTTGACGCTGGCGCAGAAGACGCCGCTGAAGAAAACGGCGGCCTGACTGTATACACAGAAATGAAAGATCTTGCAAAGGTACGCACTGCACTCGTTGATGCAGGCCTTACAGTTGAAGATGCCGAACTGCAATATGTAGCGAACAACGACGTACCGGTCGACGACAAAGAAACAGCGCGCAAACTATTGAAGGTACTTGATGCGCTAGAAGATCTTGATGATGTAGTCAACGTTCATACGAATGCTGACATCACTGCCGAACTTGACGATTAGTTCTAAAGCGTAAGCGTTTAACCAGTTTTTTATTGCCCTCACCTATAAATGGTTATATGGTGTGTACTTAAGATATACATAAGTCTTGTAGGGGTAAAACGTGAAACAACTGAATAGAGCGGCAAGAGCCTGTGTGGTACTGCTCATAGTGATGTACCTCATGCCAAATACCAATGTCGGTGCAATTGCAACGGAGCCAACCACGCCTCAGCCGGATGTGTCGCCACTTATTATTACAGGCTACAAAACAGCGAGCGGCGGGTTAGATGTTGCCCTCCTTCAGATTTATAATGACAGCGACTCGCTTCAGGATTTGAATGCCTGGACAATTACGGCAGCGGACGCCGCGGGCAATACGCAATCTGCAGTAGTTGCCGCACGGCCTGGATACATCGAGCCTGAAACGCATGTAGTTATTGCTAAGAATGGCGTAGTAGATGGTGCAACGTACACGCTAACGGGCTGGTCACAGAGCAGTCCGCATACTCTCGGCGCAATAAAAAGCATTACACTTTCAAACCCTTTATATAAGCCGCATACGTCCATGGTGGGTGGCATGGTCGATGAATGGATGATGCGCAACACTACATCATCTGGCTACTCAACAGCAACATCCGCGGCAGCCTTTAGCGTCCACTATCAGCCACTTTTTGATGATGGAGTGTATATGTCGCCAGATAGCCCGGCCGGCCTGCATATTACCGAAGTTTATCCATACGCAAGCACCTGCGACCCGCTCGATACAAGTGTACTTTGTGGCGACTATATCAAACTCGCTAATGAATCTGATGCACCAATTGACCTGTCGGGATATGTACTCCGCACCGACAGCTCATCAAGCTCGCGTACGAGTGCAAATACATTTGACTTATCGCTATATGGCAGCGTAAATCCAAGAAGTTACATTATGGTTGCGCAAACCGATACAGGTAACCGAATCTCACTGACAAATAGTGGCGGGTATATATGGATTGAAGATGCGTGGGGTCTGATGCAGTACTCCGAAACAATGACACACTATGAATCTGCAGGAACGAGCCTGCAAGGCTATGCATATGCGAAGGACGAGAGTGGCAACTGGCAATGGACATCCACGCCTCAGCCGGGTGGTGCGAATGTGATAACGCTCGCACCCGTACAGATATGTCCTGAGGGGAAATATCTTAATCCTGAAACCAATCGTTGCCGTTCCCTCGAGGATACGCTGAGCGCACTCACCGCATGCGATGAAGGTTCCGAACGCAACCCGACCACTAATCGCTGCCGTAAAATTTCGTCGACTACGAGCGCGCAGGCTCCATGCAAAGAAGGCCAAGTGCGAAATCCGGAAACAAATCGCTGTCGATCGATTGCAAGTGAGGTGGCGAGTTTAATGCCGTGTAATGATGGCTACGAACGTAACCCAGCCACGAACAGGTGCAGGAAAGTCGCGGTGGCAGGAAGTGAAACTGCAAAATATCCAGTCGAGCCATATAAACAAGGTAGTGCATCGGCGGCATCATGGTGGGTGATTGGCGGCGTGGGAACGCTCGCACTTGGCTATGCAGCGTGGGAGTGGCGCGAAGAAATTAGCACAGCTGGTAGCCGATTGCTGCGCGCGTTCGCTCGTCGTTAACGAGAGGCTGCTATACTGAGAGAGATGAGGATTATCGGAATCGACCCAGGAACGGGCATTTTGGGCTTTGGCGTGATTGACGCCAATAGGGGTAAAACCAAGCTAGTGACAGCTGGGGTAATTACGACACCCGCCCATACTCCGCTGCCTGACCGCCTCGAAGAAATCTACAATGGTCTGACGGAGATTATCGGCGAGACTAAGCCAACGGTAATGGCGATCGAAAAGCTGTTTTTTAACCAGAATGTAACGACCGCGATGAGCGTATCGCATGCTCGAGGTGTAGCGATGCTTACGGGCAAGCAGGCGAACTTGCGCATCGAAGAATACACGCCACTACAGATTAAACAGACTATGACGGGGTATGGCAGGGCGGATAAAAAGCAAATCCAGGAGATGGTCCGCATGCAGCTGGGACTCACTGAAGTGCCGAAACCAGATGACTGTGCTGATGCATTGGCGGCGGCAATAATGTGTGCGTTTACACTACGTACAGAACAGGTGTAGAATGGTCTTATGGTAAAACGTAAGCAGCCGGTGCGGATGAACCGCTACACAAATCTTGCGCATAATAAACCTGTGGCACATGCGGTCAGGGCTCCTAAGAAAAAGGGGCTGGTCGGATGGTTCCTCGGGTTATCTCGTAAAAAGAAAATCCTCGTTATCGCAACACCAATCGTTGCCTTTTTGATATTGGTGCCATTAATCACCTATATCATCCTTGCAAATGATATCGATGATCCTGAGCGCCTAATGAACCGAAATAACACAGGTATCGTGCTCGAAGATATAAATGGCAAGCCGTTTTATAGTGTCGGTAAGGCCGAGCATCGCAACCAAGTTCCACTCGACCAAATTTCGCCAAACATGAAGAACGCGCTTATCGCAAGTGAAGACCACGACTTCTATAAACATGGCGGATTTAGCATCACAGGCATCTTCAGGGCTCTCTTTACGGGGGTAGGCGGTGGCTCGACCCTTACGCAGCAGCTCGTTAAGAACACACTCCTCACCGATCAACACAGCTACCTTCGTAAATACCAAGAGCTCTTTATGGCAATTGCTGTCGAGCAGCACTACAGCAAAGATCAAATCCTTGATATGTATCTAAACTCAGTGCTCTTTGGCGAGAACGCCTTTGGTATTGAGGATGCTGCAAAAGTATATTTTGGCAAAGAGCCGAAAGACCTTGACCTCGCTGAAAGCGCGATGCTTGTAGGGGTGTTGCCGGCACCGAATGCCTACTCTCCGATTAGTGGCAATCCAACCTACGCAAAAGAGCGCCAGACAACCGTGCTAACGCGTATGGTAACAAACGGCTTTATTACTGAAGAGCAAAAGACTGCCGCGCTTGCAGAGACGCTTACCTATGCCTCAACTGCGCAGTCTATTAATTCTATCGCGCCACACTTTGCCGAAATGGTGATTAATGAGCTCAGCAAGAAATATGGCTACGAAACGGTCATACGTTCTGGCTACCAAGTGAAGACCACGCTTGATCTCACTGCACAGCAAAATCTCGTCGATAGTGTCAATGCTGGCATGGCCCATGTTAATGCTATGGGCGGAAGTAACGCGAGTGGCATCGTTATTGATCCAACAAGCGGTGAAATACGTGCCCTTGTCGGAAGTGCCGACTACAACAACACGAGCTGGGGCAAGGTGAACATGGTAACGACAGCACGCCAGCCGGGCTCAAGCTTCAAATCAATCTACTATTCGTACGCGCTTGCAGATGGCACGATTACTCCAGCGACAATATTACAAGATAAAGTCATGGATTTCGGCGGCGGCTACGTTCCACGCGATGCCGATCGCAATGAAGCAAGCCGCGGGCAAGTAACAGTACGCCAAGCGCTCGACTGGTCGCTCAATATCCCGAGTATCCACGTAATGCAGTCGTACGGTATCTCAAAAACAATCCAGGCTGCAAAAAACCTCGGTATCACCACGATTGACGGGAACAAAAATTACGGACTCTCGCTTGCACTAGGATCAGCTGAAGTACCGCTCGAACAAATGGCGCACGCCTATGCCGCATTCGCTAATCAAGGTCAGCAATACGACCTGTCGATGATCAACCAGGTAGAAGATAAATACGGTAAAAATATCTTCAAGAGCCTCCCGGTAAGCAAACAAGTGATTAGCAAGGAAGGCGCATATCTGTTGTCGAACATTCTTAGTGACAACAAAACTCGCTCGCGTATATTTGGCTCAAGCCTTACAGTACCTGGCCACACGGTTGCGGTAAAAACCGGTACAACCAATGACAATAAAGACGCCTGGACGATCGGCTATAATCCACAATACGTAGTTGGGGTTTGGGTGGGCAACAACGACAATACCGTCATGGCAAGCGGTGGTAGTGACATGGCTGGGCCAATCTGGCGCAATACTATGTCGAAGCTCTTATCTGGTAAGAAAGACGTACAGTTTGCTATGCCAGGCGGCATTACTCAGCGACAAGTATGTAGCAGTAATGGTGGACTTGCTGATAAAGCTGGTCCAAATACCTTCACCGAGTACTTCATGTCTGGCGCCTTGCCAACAAATAGTTGCCAGGCGGCGCCAACAATGATTAGTGTTTGTGAGCTTGAAACAGGCAAGGTGATATCGATTGACGAGTCAACATTCGATAGTGCAAAGCAGTCAAAGGATACGGCAAACTGTAAAGCGCCAACCGAGCAAGTCTGTAATCTATCTACGGGCAAGGTTGAGACTATCAATACCTCGGACTTCGATAGCACTAAATACTCAACCGACACAGCAAACTGTAAAGCAAAAAATGATAACGGCACGGATAATGGTAGCGGCAACGGTACGGGCGACACGGTGACCGCGTGTGACATGCAGACGGGTAAATGGGTACAAATACCCGAGAGCCAGGTTGACGGTACACGCTACATGACGGGGATGACCACCTGTCAGAAGAATCCTTAGTCTGTTACAATACAAGATATGATTGCACACATTGCCGGGGTAGTGGCTGAAAAATTTGGCGGATCCGTTATTGTCGATGTTGTTGGTGTTGGATATGAAATCAATGTGACGACGCTCGACTATGAAGCGGTCACACTTGATCAACAAGTGAAGTTCTACACATATCATCATATTCGCGAGCAGAGCCAGGAGCTGTTTGGGTTCTCTAGCCTTGCGGCAAAAAAACTATTTGAAATGCTAATCACTGTTCAGGGTGTCGGGCCAAAGGCTGCACTTGCAATTTTAAGTCTTGGCGAAGCAGAGCATGTCCGTAATGCTATCGCTAACGCCGATAGTATATACCTTGCAAAAGCGACGGGTGTCGGCAAAAAGACTGCCGAGCGTGTCGTGGTAGATCTAAGCGACAAGGTAGGCATGCCAATTGTGTATAAGCAAGAACGTCCAGCGCAGGTCGAGCTGAATACAAGCGACGAAGCTCTAGAGGCGCTGATTGCCCTTGGGTATACCTTGGCAGACGCCACAAAAGCACTCGATGGTATCGATGCGAGCCTGCCTACGGCACAGAGAGTTACCTTAGCTCTGAAGGGCTAGCAAAAGGAGTTATATGGCTGATTTCCGCGTATATGTCGATACTGAATATTGCTATCCAGGCATGAAAAAGACAGATCCTCGGCCAACAGAAAAAGATACCAGGCAAATCGTACAGGTTGCGGCAATTGTTTATGATAATGATAAAGGCATTGAAGTAGCGAGTTTCGACATGCTTGCTCGTCCTACTTTTGAAAAGCAGGTCACGCCGTTCTTTACAGAGCTAACCGGCATTACGCAAGGTCAAATTGATACTACTGCCTACAGCTTCTCTGAGGTGCTCGCGGCCTTTAGAACATTCTGCGCTGACTACCCTGTTTGGACATTTGAGAAAGATGAAGAAGTATTCCGTCAGAACTGTACTTATATCAATGCTGAATTTTCGTTCGCAGAATCATTCACAAAGGTAAAACCGCTTCTAGCAGGTTGGGGCATAGATGCTTCGCAGTACTCAAGTGGTAGCCTATATAAAGCGGCCGGAATCTCAATGCAGGGTCACGTACATAATGCTCTTCACGACGTAAGAAGCATGGCGGCGGCAGTACGAGAGTTTGAGCGACGCGCCAAGGCGAACTAGCTCTCTGCTTCATTGTTACCTCTGAGGCCATAAGCTGGTATACTGAAAGATAAGGATGGCAATAGAACGAATTGTAGATACCAGCACGCACGATGACGACAGCGACGAGCAGATTATTGAAATCACTCTACGGCCGCAGAATTTTGATGACTACATCGGGCAGGAACGCCTGAAGAAAAATTTACGCCTAGCAATCGATGCAGCAAAGAAACGTGGCGAGCCAATCGACCACGTTCTGCTATACGGCCCTCCTGGGCTTGGTAAAACGACCATGGCAAGCGTGATCGCCAATGAAATGGGCGTGGGCCTGCGTATTACGAGCGGCCCGGCGATTGAGCGCGCAGGTGATCTTGCGAGCATTCTCACAAATCTCCAGGATGGCGATATTCTGTTTATCGATGAGATTCACCGGCTGAGCCGGGCTGTTGAAGAAGTGCTCTATTCGGCCATGGAAGACTTCAAGCTTGATATCGTAATTGGTAAGGGGCCAGCGGCTCGAAGTATCCGCCTCGACCTACCGAAGTTTACAGTGATTGGAGCAACAACGCGTACGGGTAGCTTGGCGGCGCCACTACGCGATCGTTTTGGACATATTTATCGCTTGGAGTTTTATACTCCTGATGAGATTGGTAAAATTATCACGCGCTCAGCAAAGATTTTGGAGTCGAGGATTGATGCTGAATCCGCTGCGCTACTATCAACACGTGCGCGCCTTACGCCGCGTATCGCAAACCGGTTATTCAAACGGGTCCGTGACTTTGCGGATGTGAATGGTGATGGAATTATTGATACGACCATGACGTATGGTGCGCTAGAAATGATGGAGATTGATGAGCTTGGGCTTGACCCGGCTGATCGAAATTTGCTAGAGAGTATGATAGAACATTACGGCGACAGGCCCGTTGGTCTTAATACGATCGCCGCACTAACAGGGGATGAAATGTCGACAATCGAGGATTTCTACGAGCCCTACTTAATACAAATCGGATTTATCGAACGAACCCCACGCGGGCGTCAAGTAACACAAAAGGCAAAACGGCATTTAAAAAAGCAATAATAGGAAGGGACCATCTATGAACAAAGACGACGAGACCAACGACAAGCCTGTTGCATATGATACGGACGGTAAACCACTATTCGCCACGCCGCAGCAGCCTGCAGAGCCGGCAGTACAGCATCAGATAGTGCACATCGCACGTTCAATTGAGCCAGTTCGACAAGAAATCAGCCCTGAAATACGTAAAAAGCATGAAGAATCGATGCGCCTTTATCCGAATCTTAATCTCAGCGATGCGGAATATGTGATTAGCTCCGTGCGCCGTCATCCGATAGGCCTGTTCGCGCCAGTATTTGTCACTGGGTTGCTGGTGACAATGATCGCATGCTTCCTAGCGAACTATGAGAATATCATGGAATTGCTGCGCATAGTGAATGTGCCTAACTTCGGTACTGTGCTACTGCTCGGTGTGCTCGCAATCCTTCTTGTGCTGATGGGTGGCTACATTGCGATTTGGGTATATCTAAGCAACCGATTTTTCCTTACGAACGAGAGTGTTATCCAAGAGATCCAGTTGACACTATTCTCGCGCCGCGAGCAAACGGTAAGCCTTATTAACATCGAAGATGCAAGCTTCATCCAAACGGGTATCCTGCAGACGATGTTTAACTATGGATCAATTCGTCTCAGTACAGAAGGCGACGAAACAACATACCGCTTCGCATATGTTGCTAATCCACGTGCTGAAATCGCGCTGCTTAATAATGCGGTAGAGGCATTTAAAAACGGACGCCCTGTAGAGGCGCCCGTTGACCAAAACGAAAATAACTAGCGATATGCTAGTTATTCGTATGGCTTCGATTTGTCTTGACGTAATCCGATTCGCGTTCCATGGTACTGCGGAGAGTATAGCCAGTACAATGGCCATCAGTTGAGCATCCTGTTGCGTTGTATCGGTAGTCTGAATCAGACTCACCCAGGGGAATTTCTGTCGGATCGGTAAAGAGCGCTGGATCCATTGCACGCAAGGTTTTGCTGTCGATGTGCTGTGGGTAGTAATTGTGCTGTGGGTAGTATACTTCTTCAAGATTGTAGTACATCGCATTGATGGCTACTTTGCGCGCTGAATCACGCTGGACGGCATTGACATTATCTTGCTCGCTAAAGAAGAGCCACGCCCCTAGGATAAGAATAACTAACACAACCAAAAGCTCGATAACAGTAAAACCGCGTTGTTTCATAGGATTATTATAGCACGATGAACGTATGCGGGATGATTATGCATCAACAGGGTAAATAAGGTATAATAAAGAGAGCAATATAAGGGGGATATTTACGCTATGGCTAAAAAGTCAGAAAGTAAGGTGTTGGCCGACAAGCCAACTGCCGATGAGGGGAAACTTAAGGCCTTAGGGCTTGCAATGGATCAAATCACCAAGCAATTTGGTGACGGCTCGATTATGCGGCTTGGCGAGGCAAAGAAGGTTGATGTCGAGCTGTTGCCAAGTGGTAGCTTGAGTCTTGATATCGCACTTGGTGGTGGCTACCCTAAGGGTCGCATCATTGAGATCTATGGGCCTGAGAGTAGTGGTAAGACAACACTCACGTTGCATGCGATTGCTGAAATTCAGAAGCAGGGTGGCACAGCAGCATTTATCGACGCCGAACACGCGCTTGATCCGGCCTACGCACGTAAAGTAGGTGTTGATACCGATAGCTTGCTCGTGAGTCAGCCGGATAACGGTGAGCAGGCACTTGAAATCGTGGAGACACTGGTGCGCTCAAACGCAGTCGACCTCATCATCGTTGACTCAGTCGCGGCGCTTGTGCCACAAGCTGAAATTGATGGCGATATGGGCGATAGCCACATGGGCCTCCAGGCACGACTGATGAGCCAGGCGCTTCGTAAGCTCACGGGTATCATCAACAAGAGCAAGGCGACAGTCGTGTTTATTAACCAGATTCGTATGAAAATCGGGGTGATGTTTGGTAACCCTGAAACAACCACTGGTGGTAACGCACTCAAATTTTACGCAAGTGTCCGTATGGATATTCGCCGTACTGGCCAAATCAAAGAAGGTGAAGATATCATCGGTAACCGTACAAAGGTGAAGATTGTAAAGAACAAGATTGCTGCGCCATTCCGTGTTGCTGAGTTCGATATCATGTACAACGAAGGCATTTCAAAGACAGGTGACGTGCTCGATCTAGCTGTACAGCATGGGATTGTTGGTAAGGCTGGCGCTTGGTTTGACTACGCTGATGCAAAGATCGGCCAAGGCCGCGAGGCAACTAAGAAATACCTCAAGGAACATCCAGAAGTACTGACTGAAATTGACGGTAAGGTCCGTGAGAAAGTAGCCGAGGAAGAGGACGCGTAATGGCAGAATTGCCCGATGCTTCACTGACGCTCGCTGAGTGGCAGAAATTTATTAAGCAGCGCACAATTGACCGTGGTTTCCAAGATGAAACAGTCCAGGATGAATTCATGCTGCTCGTCGAAGAAGTGGGTGAGCTCGCAAAAGCAATGCGTCCACTAAATGGCATTACCTACGCGACAGATTCCCAAAAGCTTGAGCTTGAGCATGAGGCGGCGGATGTATTTTGGTTGCTAACATGCGTATGCAACAGCCTAGGGATTGACCTCGCTGAAGCAATTCGCTCTAAAGAAGCCAAGAACAACACGCGCACCTGGAAGTAAATGTGCCTATGAAGATCACCGGGCTTTCCTCACAGCAAAAAGACCCGAATCGCATCAACGTCTTAGTTGATGGGAAGTTTAGATTTAGTCTCGATATATCCCAGGTCACCGACCTGGGGATTCGGGTTGGCAAAGAGTTCACCGAAGAGGAGCTTGATGAATTCGAAGTCGAGAGCCAGTTTGGTAAGCTGTACGGCCGAGCACTTGAGTACTGCATTATGCGGCCGCATAGCGCACGCGAAGTACGTGACTATTTGTATCGAAAAACTCGCTCAACCCGAGTACGCAATAAACGCACGGGTGAAGTAAAGGAGCGGCCCGGCGTGAGTGTTGAGTTAACAGCACGGGTATTTGATAGACTTTTAGGTAAAGGATATATCGACGATGCGAAGTTTGCGCGTTGGTGGGTTGAAAATAGGAACCAACGCAAAGGCACAAGCCAACGCAAGCTCCAGGCTGAGCTCGCAGCAAAAGGCGTATCGTCAGGTCTCATCGAAGAAGCACTTGGTGCGACTGAGCGAAACGATAGCGACGAACTCGCAAAAATTATCGCAAAAAAGCGCGCGAAATACGCCGATAATCAAAAATTCATGCAGTATCTTGCCCGGCAAGGGTTTAGTTACGACGATATTAAGTCGGCGCTTGAGAATCTTGACTAGTAGGGCTTGGCGTCGCTTGATTCGGGGGCGGGTGAGTCTGGTTTGCGAAATGGATTCACATAGCTACCAACCACTTCGTGAAGTTCTGGCTCAGGGGCTTTAGCCTCACTGTGCACGACAATAGCATTATCATTAATCTCAATGATCTGTGTGCGGTGAATAAGTAGCTCGGTATCGTTAAAACTCTTTAGAAGTGGTCGTCGCACGGTAAGCTGCTGCACAGTAAACGACCCTGTCTCAAGCGTAAAATCAATCACCTTACCAAGTTTATGCCGCTTCTCATCGATAACCGGCATATCCAGGAGGGGGAAATTTAGCTGGTAAATTTCATTAACTTTAAGTACATCCTCTGGATGAATGAATTCATCTGTAGAGTCTACAATAAATCCAAGATCGCTAAGCTCTCGTACGTCTGCTATGCGAAGCAGCCATACCCCGTCTTCAAGAAGTGTCCCCTCAACAACGTAGGCAATAACGGTGAGTGTCGCTGGATCAATAATCGCAGATTTTGTTTTGGCAATTTCGCCACCCGTCTGTAGCCCCATAACGGGTGCGTTGGTTAGTGTCGATCCAAGAAGCATCATCTGACTACTCCTGGAACGGGTTAGTGCGACCCGCAGGCAAGTTAAGAGGTACCGGCGCATCGTTGGCGCTTCGCAGCTTGCCGATGCGGTCAATAGTCTTCTGGTCGAATCCGGTTGGAGCCGGACTGCTCGAAGATTGGGCGGCGGTTGTGGCTTGGTAGAGCATAAAAGTAGCAACCGAAAGCCCACCGAGTACAAATATAGTGAAAATCAAAACGTGGTAGCGATGCAAAAAAAGCGTAATACCGCGGGAGATTTGCTGAAGGGATAAGTCGGATTTCATTAGCGTACGTACACCTCAATTGTTAGAACATCACTGCTGACTTGATTCTGATCGTCTCCGTCTCCCGCAGATATACCTACCTGTGAAATCTGCATCCTGAATAAGCTTTGTTCGATAAGATGAATGAAGTTAAGCATTGCTAAATAGTTTGTAGGGTTCTGGATGGTAACATTTGCAGTCATTGACTTCACGCCTGCTGGAGCCGCGGTTGGCGAAGTAGTGCCAGTCGCCGGCGCTGCGGTACCTGATGATGTACCGCCAACTGCTGCGGTGGTCGGAGTAGTGAAAGCGATGTTGGTAATAACAAGCCCCGCCTCACTAGCATACTTATTGATATCGCTAATAACTTGGTCCTGGTATACATAGCTCTTACTTTCGGCAGCTAGCTGGTTAGCGCGGTTAACCGCATCGGCATTGGCCTCAAGAAACTTTTTCGTTGCTATCAAGTCTTGCACGCTCGACTGGCTTGCCTGGGACTTTGAGGCAATATCCTGCGCTGAAGCCGCGAATTGCTTAAGTTGCCCGTAGCCAAACGCGAACACGGCGACTCCAAGCACAGAGAGAATAACCAGGCTGCAGGCAAGAATGATGCGAAGCTTGACTGGTGTCATATTATTTAATTTCATTGTGCCAGAGCCGCCTTAGAATACGTTACATTATATATTGCCGTGAACGGATACTTGGTCTGGCCATCTCCCGCTGAAACAGAGTCGAAACTTACTGAGGTGAATAATGGCGTATTTCCAACCTTGGCGTTTTGCAGGGATGTCTTCACGGCGATTGCCTTATCGTATGATGTAGTCTTGACGGTAAGGTTTGTGGGCGTGCCAAATGTCGCCGGATCAAGAGCGAGCTTATCGATAACTGCGCCACTTGGTAGGCTCTGAGACAACGCTAACATAAGGTTAGTGTATGGCACCTGCTTGTCGAGGATATACTTTGCGGTTGCAAGATTGGACCGGAAGGTATCAGCCTGCTGCTTAACAGACGCATAGCTTGCTGCCTTTGCATTGTTCTCGCTAATCGTGTTTTCGCTTTGCGACTTACCGATATTCACCACGACATACACGGCGAGTATCTCGACGACGAGCATCACGACAAAAACGCTTAGAAGAATCGTATAGCGAAAAAGCAGTGTATTAGTGCGTGCGGCTGCTAGTTGGCGCTGATCTTCAGGAGGGAGGAGGTTGATCATTCCCATACCTCCTCAGTCTTAACGGACGCCAAGCCGGCAACGGTGATGTAGCGAGGGCGGAATTGCTTGTTTGGCTCTGGCAGTGATCCGAAGTCAAGCTTCTGCCATGGGCTTGCAACACGAGCTGGCATCACGAGCTCATTAGTAAAGAACTCCCCAATACCAGGTACGTTTGCGCCGGCACCTACGATGAGCACCTGCTCGATCTTGCGGTCGTCGACAAGGCGTTCGTTGTAATAGCGAATCACCTTACGGATTTCGGTTGCAATGCGCGTAAGGCTTGGCCGAAGTGCGGTGGCGAGCTTAGCTTGGCGTGGGCCAGGGTTAAGACCGTTAAGCACTTTATACTGGTGAGCGTTTTCAAGCGCGATGCCAAGTTTTTTAGCGATGTCGAGAGTAAATGTGTTGCCACCGATCCCAACACTACCGGTAACACGAATAACGCTCTGATCGAGCACGGCAATATCGGTGCTTGCGGCGCCAATATCAACGATAAGTGTCGATAGGTGTCCTTCTTCGGTTGCCTCAAGTACGCGCGCAACAGCATTAATGCTCGGCTCAGCAATGACAGGGGTAAGCCCTGCGTTACGTACAGCTGTAAGGCAGGTGTCAACAAGCACGCGAGGGACCGCAGACATGATAACTGTAATTTTTTCCTTAGTGCGCTCGATCACCTCGTAGTCAACGTATAGTGATCCGAGCGGGATTGGAATATACTGGTCGGCTTCGACTTCTACCGCACCGGCAATATGCTTTTCTTCTGTAGCAGGGAGGGTGAAAGTGCGCGAGAACGTGCGGCCAGTAGGCAAGCCTACTACGACATGATCTGAGTGGAGGCTACCCACGATGTTCTGCTGCAATAAGGCGCTAATATTCTCTGAGAGGTAAGTGTCCTCGGGGTTATCAAGTGAGGCTTGTACCTTTGAGGGGTCAAGATCAAGCGATCCGTATCCTAAAACTAGCCAGTGCTTCGGGTCGACAGCCATTACTTTGACACCCGTTTGGCTAATATCAAGTCCGATCAGAGGTTTTGGCTTATAAAATAGTTTAGACATGTTTACCCACTCGTACTTCTACCATCCAGTATACCATAAGCTGCATGCAGTAACAGTGGATAACTAACTCTTAATGCTCTGTGCAAGGCCGGCAATAGGCCCCATCACGCTTGCGGCAATAAGCCCTACCATTGAGCCCATAAATACAATCATCACCGGCTCAATAATGGCGCTGATACCATCAATCGCCACGTCAACCTCTTCCTCGTAGAAGTCGGCCACTTTTACGAGCACCGTATCGGTTTGCCCTGTTTCTTCACCTACTGCGAGCATTTGTGAAACAATAGGCGGGAAAAGATCATTTTTCTCAATAACAGATGAGAGTGTCTTTCCATTTTTCACCTGCTCGGCTGCATCCATAAGGGCATCTTCGTATACGACGTTACCTACCGCTCGTGCGGTTACGTTGAGCGCCTCAAGTACGGCAACCCCTGCACCGATAAGCGCCGAGAAAGTCCGGGCAAAGCGAGCGACGGCTACCTTCTGAATAATTGGCTGTAGCATTGGAATTTTGAGAACGGTATGGTGAAATACACGTTTACCTGCCGGGGTTTTAAGCCACCGCATAAGTAGATACGCACCGACACCAATAACAGGGATAAGAAAGAGTCCGTAGTGGAGGAGGAAGTCGCTGATTCCAAGCATAGCCTGAGTAAGAGGTGGTAGCTGCGCGTCTGGGCCGCCAAGATCCGTCAAAATCTTACCAATCTGTGGAATCACAAAAAGCATCAAACCAAAGAAGGCGATGATGGTAATGCCCACGAGCACCATAGGATAGGTCATCGCACTCTTAATCTTTTTACGCATCGTGGAGTTCTTTTCTTGCTGCATCGCAAGTCGTTTCAGGATTTCGTCTAAAATACCAGCCGCTTCACCGGCGCGTACCATGTTAACGTACACATCACTAAAGGTGTTAGGATATTTGGCAAGAGCGTCGGCAAGCTGTGATCCACCTTGAACATCTTTAATAACACTCGCGAGAATGGTTTTCAATGTCTTACTCGTCGTATGGTCATGCTGAGAATTAAGCGCGCGCAAGATTGGCACGCCAGCAGAGACCATCGCGCTAAGCTGGCGCGTAAACATTACAAGATCGTCACTCTTTACTTTGCCGCCGCCGAGTGCGCTCAAGAATGACGGCGTAGACTTTTTAGATGTTCCTTCTTTAACTTCAATTGGAGTAAGACCCTGGTTTGAAAGGGCGCTCAGTGCTGCAGATCGGTCGGCTGCTTCGAGCGTGCCAGAGAGCGACTTACCTTGTTTATTTGAGGCAACGTAAATAAAGTTCGGCATAGGCTATTCTCGCGTCACCCTTAAGACTTCTTCAAGTGTGGTGTTTCCGCGGAGCACCTTTACAAGGCCGTCGGTCTGCATCGTTGCCATACCATCGGCGATTGCCTGTTCCTGGATTTGTTCACTCGTAGCATTGGCAGTAATCATCTTCTGAATAGGGATACTCACCCCGAGTACCTCATAAATACCAATGCGCCCCTTGTAGCCTGTGTGGCTACATTCATCGCAGCCGTCTGGATTAGCATGCCACATTGATACGATCGTTTGCTCGGTTGTTCCAGCAGGGGTATCTCCACCAACTTGCTGCTGCATGGCCTGCAGTTCAAGCTGATGAATGTATGCGAATGTTTGGTTACCGCGCAGATTGAATAGTTTAGTTACTTCGGCGATTTCCTCAGGGCCCGGCGTATATTGTTGTCGACATACCATGCATAAACGGCGTACAAGTCGCTGCCCAACAACCGCTTTCACAGTGCTAGCGATCAAGAATGGCTCGATACCCATATCAAGCAGACGTGGAAGGGACGTTGCGGCATTATTGGTGTGAAGGGTGCTAAATACCAAGTGGCCCGTCAAAGCAGCCTGGACGCCCAGATTGGCGGTCTCACCATCACGAATCTCTCCAACCATGATAATGTTTGGGTCTTGACGGAGAAGGGCGCGAAGGCCGTTTGCAAACGTCATGCCAGCCTTTACATTGGTCTGGGTTTGGTTAACACCCGGGATCTTATACTCAACCGGATCCTCAATAGTCGAAATATTCACATCTGGCTTATTAAGCATAGTAAGAATCGAGAATAGGGAAGTTGACTTACCGCTACCGGTAGGTCCTGTCACAAGAATCATACCATTTGGCTCAGTCATCGCCTCACTAATGACACTGAGCGAGTGCCCCCAATAACCAAGCTGCTGCAGGGTGACGGCTTGATTGGATTCATCAAGAATACGCATGACGACCTTTTCGCCGTCGGCTATTGGCAGCGTCGATACACGAAGCGCATATTGTTTGCCGGCAATCTTGATCTTGAAGCGACCGTCCTGTGGCACGCGACGTTCGTCGATCTTGAGGTTCGACAAAATTTTAATACGACTCACGAGGGCGCCAAGCACATTGCGTGGCAGCTGATTTACCTCTTTAAGTACGCCGTCAATACGGTAGCGAATTTGCACGAAGTTTTCGCGCGGCTCGATATGAATGTCGGATGCCTGCGACCGAATAGCATACTCAAGGAGTAGATTAACAGTCTGAGCGATCGGTGAGTTTTCGGCAACGTCGGCTTCAGATACCTGCTGCGCGGTTCCATCATCTTCGCGCTGAATATCGATAACCTGGTTCAGCTCTTCATTCACGTCGCCGCGGTAATTCTCAAGGCATTGCAGAATATTTTCGTGGGGCGCCACATAAATCTTTACGTTGGTGCCGATTTCTTTTTCAAGGAAGCTGATCGCCTGTACGTCATCAGGGTCATCCATCGCAAGATGGATACGCCCGTCATCATCAATCTTAAAAATCACCGCCTCGTATTGGCGCGCAATACGCTCAGGTATGCGGTTGAGCGTTTCGGTGGTGATGTCATTCGGGTCGATCTCGATGTAGGGTATATCAGCGTAGGTCGCATACAGCTTTGTAAGGTCGGCTTCGGTAATAAGCTTGCTATTGATGACAGTGTCTTGCAGGGATTGCGATGTTCGAACAGCCTCTTCTTTAAGAGGCTTTAACTGCTCTTCTGAAGCGATATCATTCTCAATGAGAAGTTTTCGTAGGGTGTCATCTGAAATGCGCATAATGCTTACGCCTATTGTACCTGATGCAGGCCGTGAGTGCTAGGCTAAAATGTGCTATGATAGCAGTATGATTATAGAGGTAACGTCAGCAGAAGCTATGCAGGCACTCGGGGCGCAAATCGGCGACCGGATTATGGGTGGCGAAGTGATCGTATTGATTGGCGATATTGGCGCTGGCAAAACTACTTTTACGAAGGGGCTGGCGCGCGCTATGGGCATTAGCGAAGATGTCCAAAGTCCGACTTTTACCGTAAGTCGCGTCTACGAAACCGCGCGCGGGATTACACTTGCTCACTATGATTTCTACAGGCTGAACGACCCTGGCATTATGCGTGCAGAATTAATGGAAGCCGTGCACGACCCTGCCACTGCAACGATTATTGAGTGGAGCGAAATTGTATCAGATGTACTGCCTGCAGATGCGCTACGTATAACTATCACTGCTACGAGTGAGGAAACCCGCACGGTAGAGCTAGCGGCGGGTGGTGAACTGTCGCGTGCGCTAATTGAGGAGATGGCATGATTTTACTTTGGGATAGCAGCACAATGACAGCGCAGATTACGCTGATTGCTGACGACGGCTCTAAAAAGAGCTACGACTGGGAGGCGGGTCGCACACTTGCGCGCGACATGCTTGCACACCTTCGTGATGTGCTTGCAGAACAGTCATTAACATTTGCAGATATCACCGGCATTGGCATCCACCGTGGGCCGGGCAGCTACACTGGCCTTCGGATCGGCATGACCGTACTTAACACCCTCGCATCAGACAAACAAATTGCGGTTGTCGGTGCGACTGGCGATACATGGCAAGATGATTGTTTGCGCCGTCTCGCAGCAGGCGAAAACGACCAAATGGTGCTTCCAGAGTATGGCGGCGACGCGAATATTACAAAGCCCCGCAAATAACGAACGTGCTACAATTAAATTAGTCCGTTTTTCTCGGGCTATGATCCGTTTAATGTTATTGCTATAGCTGTCTTTGATACTCCAATCGGCCAAGATGAACACTTGGCTGGGATAGCTAGGGAAAGGAAACAATATGATTGAAGCCATCATTGGTGCGATTGGTGTACTTTTAGGTGTGGGCGGAAAATACGCTTACGATAAGCAGCGTGTGGCAGCTGGCAAACACACGATTGAAAAGGAGCTTGCGAAAGCTCAGCATAAAGCGAGCGAAATTGTATTAAAAGCAAAAGATGACGCCCTAAAGCTTGAGCAAGAGCGCCGCAAAGAAATCCAGAAACTCGAAAACCGTCTCGCTGATCGCGAAGCAAATCTCGACAAAAAGCTCGACGAACTTGATAAGCGAGCTGATAAGCTCCGTAAAGAGGAGACCGAGGTAGAGGCGCTCAAGGGTGAGATCCGCGAGATTCGCGGCCGTCAGCAAGAAAAGCTTGAAAAGATTGCCGGCCTCAAAAAGAAAGATGCCGCCGAAAAGCTGATGCAGATGACCGAGCGCGACATCAAAGATGATCTTACGGGTCTTGTTACGAAGCTGCAAAAAGAAGCAGTTGATGATGCCGAAGAACGCGCGCAGCTGGTGATTGTAAGTGCTATGGAGCGCATGGCAAGCGAAGTGACCGCTGAGCGAACCGTGACCGCGGTCAAGCTGACCGACGACGAAATGAAGGGCCGTATCATCGGTAAAGAAGGTCGCAACATTCAGGCAATGCAGCGCGCAACTGGCGTTGACTTCCTCGTCGACGACACGCCTGGCATGGTAGTACTCAGCTCGTTTGACCCAATTCGCCGTCAAGTCGCACGCATAGGCCTTGAAATGCTCATGAAAGATGGCCGTATTCACCCGGGCCGCATCGAAGAAGTATTCGCAAAAGCTGAAAAGCAAATCGAAAAAGATGTTATCCGTGCCGGTGAAGATGCGGCGCGCGAAGTCGGCGTTACGGGTATTCCAAAAGAACTCCTCCGACTGCTTGGCGAGCTAAAATACCGCACAAGCTATGGCCAGAATGTGCTCATGCACAGTACTGAAATGGCGCACATGGCAGGGCTTATTGCTGAAGAAATTGGTGCAAATGCACGTGTTACCAAGACAGCAACATTGCTCCACGACATTGGTAAGGCTGTCACTCACAAGGTTGAAGGCAAGCATCACCACATTGGTGCAGAGCTCGCTCGTAAAGCTGGTATGCCAGACGAGATCGTGCACGCAATCGAGGCTCACCACGACGACATTGAGGCGACTACTCCGGAGGCACTCGTCGTACGTGTCTGTGATGCTATTAGCGCCGCTCGTCCAGG
>Ga0164242_10002585_pt1 | contig 20977 bp, 21 predicted proteins | sample OricomgcompostMG_FD_108783 | JGI IMG/M metagenome (GOLD analysis project Ga0164242, IMG submission 108783) | Miracle-Growth compost microbial communities from Emeryville, California, USA - Original compost - Miracle growth compost (MG) ... | reverse complement strand
GGCATGCCGGTGATGCGGGCCGGCAGGTCCGCGGGGATGGTGATGCTGCCGGGCCGCGGGAAGGTACCGGCTTGGGTTGCGCCGGGCTCGATCGTGCCACCGCCGTAGCGCGCGAGCAGTTCGGCGACACGGGCGGCGGCCACGGGCGGCAGCAGCGGGTCGACGCCGCGCTCGAAGCGCTTGGATGCCTCGCTCGGCAGCTTGTGCCGGCGCTGCGAGCGGAAGATGCCGGACGGCTCGAAGTGCGCCGCCTCGATGACGATCTCGGTCGTGGTCTCGGAGATCTCGGTGTTCTCGCCGCCCATCACGCCGGCCAGACCGATGGCTCCGGAGTCGTCGGTGATCAGCAGGTCGTCCTCGTCGAGCACGCGCTCGACGCCGTCCAGGGTGGTGAGGCGCTCCCCCGCCTTGGCTCGCCGCACGACGATCGGGCCGGCGACCTTGGCGCGGTCGTACGCATGGTTCGGCTGGCCGAGTTCGAGCATCACGTAGTTGGTGACATCGACGGCCAGGCTCACCGACCGCATGCCGGCGGCCTTGACACGCGTGGCGATGAACTCCGGCGTCGGCGCGGTCGGGTCGAAACCGGTCACCACGCGGGTCACGAAGACCGGACAGCGTTCGAGATCGTCGATCCGCACGGGGTACGCGCCGTCTGTCACATCCTCGGGTCGCAGGCTCGCCTCGGCCGCGGTCGGGAACGTACGGGCGGCGGGATCGCGGAACGGCACGCCGTACGCCAGCGCAGCCTCGCGCGCGACGCCGCGCAGGCTCAGGGCGTACGCCCGGTCGGGGTTGATCTCGAACTCGATGACCGTGTCGTCCAAGCCGAGGATCTTGAGCGCGTCCTCGCCGGGCCGGGCCGAGTCCGGCGGCAGCACGATGATGCCGGTCGGGGAAGCTTGCGCCCCCGATGGCAGCGCAGCGTCGTCGCCGAGACCGAGTTCGCGGGCCGAGCAGATCATGCCGTCGGAGACGTGCCCGTACGTCTTGCGAGCCGCGATCGCGAAGCCCCCGGGCAGCACGGCACCGGGCAGGGACGCCACGACGAGGTCGCCCGCGACGAAGTTGTGCGCGCCGCAGACGATGCCGCGGGCCGGGCCCGTACCGACCTTCTCGTCGGAGAAGTCGGGGTCGTTGTGCTCGGGGCCCACGTCCACCCGGCACCAGTTGATCGTCTTGCCGTTCTTCTGCTCCTCCCTGAGCAGGGCCTGCACCCGGCCGACCACGACGGGGCCGGTGACCTGGGCGCCGTGCAGCGCCTCGAGCTTGAGCCCGAGCGCGGTGAGCCGCGCCGCGAGGTCCTCGACGCTGCAGTCCGCGGGCAGGTCGACGTAGTCGCGGATCCAGGAGACCGGGGCCCTCATAGCTCAACTCCGAACGCGGCGGTGAAGCGGACGTCGCCCTCGACCATGTCGCGCATGTCTTCCACGCCGTGGCGGAACATCAGGGTGCGCTCGATGCCCATACCGAACGCGAAGCCGGTGTAGACGTCGCTGTCGATGCCGGCCGCGCGCAACACGCGCGGGTTCACGACGCCGCAACCGCCCCACTCGATCCAGCCCTCGCCGCGGCAGGTGCGGCAGTCGCCGCCGCCTGACTGCCCGGTCCCGCGGCACACGAAGCAGATCAGGTCGACCTCGGCGCTGGGCTCGGTGAACGGGAAGTACGAGGGGCGAAAGCGCGTCGTGATGCCCTCGCCAAACATCGCCTGCGCGAAGTGGTCCAGGCTGCCCTTGAGGTGGGCCATCGTGATGCCCTCGTCGACGACCAGTCCCTCGACCTGGTGGAAGACCGGCGTATGGGTCGCATCGAGTTCGTCGGTACGGAACACCCGCCCCGGGCAGACCACATAGATCGGTGGTTCCTGACTGAGCATCGTGCGCGCCTGCACCGGGGAGGTGTGCGTGCGCAGGACGAGACCGCCGTCCGGCGGCTCGAGCCAGAAGGTGTCCTGCATGGTGCGGGCCGGGTGGTCGGCACCGAGGTTGAGGGCGTCGAAGTTCAGCCACTCGGCCTCGACCTCCGGACCCTCGGCGACCTCCCAGCCCATCGCGACGAAGACGTCGGCGATGACCTCCTGGATGGTGGTCAGCGGGTGGCGAGCGCCGGCCGGGCGGCGGTCGGTCGGCAGGGTGACGTCGACCGCCTCCTGTGTCAGCAGTGCCGCCTCGGCCTCCGCCTCGAGCTCGGACTGGCGTGCCGCAATCGCCTGGTTCACGCTGCCGCGGGCCGCGCCGACACGTCGGCCCGCGGCAGCCTTGGCTGCGGGCGGCAGGGCTGCGATCTCGCGGTTGGCCAGCGCCAGCGGCGACTTGTCACCGGCGTGCGCAAGGCGGGCCGCCTTGAGTTCGTCCAGCGTGGACGCCGCGCTGATGGCCCCGAGCGCCGCGGCGACGTTGGCCTCGATGGCGTCGGGCTGGAGGGCAGCGACCTCGACCGGGTCGAAGTTGGACTGGGTCATGGGTGGGTTCCTCGGACGGGCGGGGTCAGGACGTCAGGAAGCGGCCGCCAGCCGCACGCGAAAGACCCGCACGCTCGTCACGTCTGTGAAGGCTACCGGCATCCTGGGCGAGCCGATCTCGTACCCCGTGGACACTCGCCTGCACAGGAGTTCGGCACCTGCCCGGTGTGCGGACGTCAGTTGGCGGGATCTCGCTGGGCGCGGGCGCTGGCGTACAGGGTGATCGCGGCGGCGGCGGCCAGGTTCAGGCTCTCGGCCCGGCCGTGGATCGGGATGCGCACCACCTCACCGGCGGACTCCATGACCGAACTCGGCAACCCGCGAGCCTCGTTACCGAAGATCCACACAGTCGGGTTCGTGAGCGTGCCCCCGTCGATCAGCTCGTCGAGGTCCCGGGTGCCCTCCCCCGAGGTCGCCAGCGCCCGCATCCCGATGTGAGCACTGCCCGAGAGGAGGTCCTCGGCCGCGCATTCGAGCACCGGTAGGTGGAACAGGCTTCCCGCGCTGGACCGCACGCACTTGCCGTTGTACGGATCGACGCCGCCGTCGAGGATGACGCCGTCCGCTCCGGCGGCGTCAGCAGTACGGATGATCGTGCCCAGGTTGCCGGGATCGTTCGGCTCGACCAGCACAACCAGCAGGCGCGGCCGCGTCGCCAGCAGATCGGCGACCGTCGTCTCCGGGATGCGGCAGACCGCGACCAGCCCCTGTGGGGTAACGGTCTCCGACAGCGCGACGGCGTCCTTGTCGCTGATCTCGCTAGCAGCGGCGGTCAGCTCCGGGTGCCGTCCAAGAGCGGCGGCGGTGGCGAACAGTTCGAGCACCGCGTCGGCGGCCAGTGCCTCCCGTACCGCCTGCGCGCCCTCGGCGAGGAAACGCCCGGCCTCGCGGCGCGCTGCACGTCGGGTGAGACGTCGCGCGGCCGCGAGCCGGGCGTTCGAAGAGCTGAGCAAGCTCAGGCGGCGGCAGGACCGCCGGTGCCGACCTTGGCGACCTCGGCCTTGGCGACCTCGACGAGCGCGGCGAAGGCGGCCTCGTCCGAGACGGCCAGCTCGGCCAGGACCTTGCGGTCGACCGTCACGCCGGCCAGACGCAGGCCCTGAATGAAGCGGTTGTACGTGATGTCGTTGGCGCGGGCCGCCGCGTTGATGCGCGTGATCCAGAGCTGGCGGAAGTCGCCCTTCTTCGCCTTGCGGTCACGGTAGCTGTACGTCGCGCTGTGGAGCAGCTGCTCCTTGGCCTTGCGGTACAGACGCGAGCGCTGACCGCGGTAGCCGCTGGCGGCCTCGAGCGCGCTGCGACGCTTCTTCTGGGCGTTGACAGCCCTCTTCACGCGTGCCATTGGTGTTCCTCAGTTCGGGTTGATCGGTGCCGGTGATCTCGACACGGCCGTGGCCGGGCGACTGGATCAGCGGCGGATAGCGGATGTCAGATGCCGAGCAGCTTCTTGGCCTTCTTGGAGTCACTCGGCGAGAGCTCCTCGGTGCCGGAGAGGCGACGGGTGATGCGCGAGGACTTGCGCTCGAGCAGATGGCGCTTGCCGGCGCGCTCGGTGAGCAGCTTGCCGCGGCCGGTGACCTTGACTCGCTTCTTCATCCCGCTGTGGGTCTTGTTCTTGGGCACTGTTGCGTCCTTGAATTCGCTGGGTCTTACTCGGTCGGTGCGGACTCGTCCGCCGTGGCGGGCGCGTCCTGCTCGGGAGCGGAGTCCCGAGGGGTCTTGGTGGCCTTACCGCTCCGGTGCGGGGCAACGACCATGATCATGTTGCGGCCGTCCTGCTTCGGCGAACTCTCGACGAAGCCGAGCGGGCTGATGTCATCGGCCAGCCGCTGCAGGAGACGGAAGCCCAGTTCGGGGCGGGATTGCTCACGGCCACGGAACATGATCGTGACCTTGACCTTGTCCCCCGCCTTGAGGAACCGCTCGACGTGACCCTTCTTGGTCTCGTAGTCGTGCGGGTCGATCTTCGGGCGGAGCTTCATCTCCTTGATGACGGTGAGGGCCTGGTTACGCCGGGCCTCCCGTGCCTTCTGCGCACTCTCGTACTTGAACTTGCCGTAGTCCATGAGTTTGCAGACCGGCGGACGCGCCATCGGTGCGACCTCGACGAGATCCAGGCCGGCGTCCTCGGCGAGTTCGAGCGCCTTGCCGATCGGCACGATGCCGACCTGCTCGCCCTCGGGGCCGACGAGGCGGACCTCGGGTACGCGGATCCGGTCGTTGATCCGGGGTTCGGAGCTGATGGGACCTCCAGTTGGTTTCCAGACTGGTCGTGCTCGGTGATCCAGCGGGGCCGGAACGAGAAAGACCCCGCTGCGCGAGTGCGAACGGGGCCGTCAACCGAACGGTCCGGTGCCTCGCCTTGGACACTACGTCCAACGCGCGACGCGAGCCCGATCTTCCGGGGCTCTCGGACCGGAACCCGGCGCACGGCGCAATTGCTCGGAGTGGCGCGGGTGGGAGGCTGTTGCGGCTTCCGCTTGCACACCCCCGGTGTGTCCGGAGGCTGGTCGCAATGAAAGGGTAACAGCGTGGCTGACAACGGACCAAACTCGGACGATCACCCGCGCGACGCGATTCCGCTGCCCGACCACGGGTTCTCGACGATCGACGACCTGGACGGGCCGTCGCCGCGAGATCTCGAGGAGATCCCCGCGATCGAGGTGATCACCAAGTGCGCCGTGTTGCTGATGAGCGCCTCGGCGGAGAAGCTGGGCCTGGCGCCCAATGGCGAGGCACACCTCGATCTGGACGAGGCGCGGCGGCTGATCACCGCGCTCGCGGGCCTGCTGTCGGCGTCCAAGGACACACTCGGTATCCACCGCCAGCCACTGATGGACGGGTTGAAGACGCTGCAGGCGGGGTTCCGCGAGGCGTCGACCATCCCCGACGAGCCGGGGCAGGGCCCCGGGGAGAAGCTCGTCCCATAAGGGGATCCTCGGCATGTGAGCGAGGTCCGGATCGGCATCTCCGGGTGGACCTACCCGCCGTGGCGTGGCGCCTTCTACCCACCTGAGCTGCCGCCTGCGCGCGAGCTGGGCTACGTCGCCGAGCGGCTCACCAGTGTCGAGATCAACGGGACGTTCTACTCGCTGCAACGGCCGAGCAGCTTCCAGTCCTGGTACGCCCAGACTCCTCCGGGCTTCGTCTTCGCCGTGAAGGGCCCGCGCTTCATCACGCACATGAAGAAGCTGAGGGACGCCGCGACCCCCCTGGCCAACTTCTTCGCCAGCGGCGCACTGGCGCTGGCCGACAAACTCGGTCCGGTGCTCTGGCAGCTGCCCCCGAACCTCGCCTTCCACCCGGACGTGGTCGGGCGGTTCCTCGCCGCGCTGCCGCGTTCGACCGAGGCGGCTGCTGAGCTGGCGCGGCACCACGACGAGCGGCTGGACGGCCGCGCGCTGACCGCGACCGACGCCGACCGTGTGCTGCGGCACGCGATCGAGGTACGGCACCGGAGCTTCGCCGTGCCCGAGTTCGCGCGGTTACTGCGCCGCCACGGCGTGGCCCTCGTCGTCGCCGACAGCGCCGGCCGATGGCCGCTGCTGCGGGAGGTCACCGCGGACTTCGTCTACCTCCGCCTCCACGGCGACACCGAGCTCTATACGAGCGGGTACGACGAGGCGGCGTTGCGTGTCTGGGCGCGTGACATCCAGACGTGGCGGGCGGACGGGCGGGACGTCTACGCGTACTTCGACAACGATGTGAAGGCGCGCGCGCCCGTCGACGCGATGGCGCTGCGGACGCTAATCGACTGACTGTTTGCTTTTGGCGGCTGACGCACGGTCCTGTGGTCCAGCCGCCAAAAGCGTCAGTCGTCCGAGGCGGCCGGCATGCCCTGCGCGATGAGCTCCATGACGGAGCTGTCGGTCAGGGTGGTGACGTCGCCCAGCTCGCGGTGCTCGGCGACGTCCTTGAGCAGCCGGCGCATGATCTTGCCAGACCGGGTCTTGGGTAGTTCGGGAACGATCATGATCTGGCGTGGCTTGGCGATCGGGCCGATCGCGGCCGAGACGTGCTCGCGCAGTTCCCTCACCAGCCCGTCGGCCTGCTGGCGCCCCTCGCGCAGGATCACGAACGCGACCACGGCCTGACCGGTGGTCGGGTCGGACGCCGCGGTCACGGCGGCCTCGGCGACAGCCGGGTGCGAGACCAGCGCGGTCTCGATCTCGGTCGTCGACAGGCGGTGGCCCGAGACGTTCATGACGTCATCGACCCGGCCGAGCATCCAGATGTCGCCGTCCTCGTCCTTCTTGGCGCCGTCACCGGCGAAGTAGAAGCCCTGCTGGGCGAAACGCGCCCAGTAGGTCTCCTTGAAGCGTTCCGGGTCACCCCAGATGCCGCGGGTCATCGACGGCCACGGGTCGTTGACCACCAGCAGCCCGCCACTGCCGTTGGGCACCGACACCCCGTCGTCGTCCACGACGTCGGCGGTGATGCCCGGCAGTGAGCGCATCGCCGACCCCGGTTTGGCGGTCGCGACCCCCGGCAGGGGGCTGATCATGATGGCGCCGGTCTCGGTCTGCCACCAGGTGTCCACGACCGGGCAGCGCTCGCCACCGATCACACGCTGGTACCAGACCCACGCCTCGGGGTTGATCGGCTCGCCCACCGAGCCGAGCAAGCGCAGCGAGGACAGGTCGTGCCCGGCCGGGATCTGCTCGCCCCACTTCATGAACGTGCGGATCGTGGTCGGCGCGGTGTAGAGGATGGTCGGCTTGTACTTCTCCACCATCTGCCACCAGCGGGACTCGTCCGGGAAGTTCGGCACACCCTCGTACATGAAGCTCGTGGTCCGGTTGGCCAGCGGTCCGTAGACGATGTAGCTGTGGCCGGTGACCCAGCCGATGTCAGCCGCACACCAGTACAGGTCGGTATCCGGCTTGAGGTCGAACACCGACCAGTGCGTGTAGGCCACCTGGGTCAGGTAGCCGCCGCAGGTGTGCAGGATCCCCTTCGGCTTACCGGTCGTGCCCGACGTGTACATGACATACAGCGGATGCTCGGCATCGAAGGCCTCGGGGGTGTGCTCGCTCGACTGCGCGTCGACGAACTCGTGCCACCAGATGTCGCGGCCCTCGACCCAGGCAACCTCTTGACCGGTGCGGCGGACGACGAGCACGTTGCGCACGTCGGGGCACGACGTCAGCGCCTCGTCCACGGCCGGCTTGAGCGCCGCAGGTGCCCCACGCCGATAGCCACCGTCCGCGGTGATCACCACATGGGCCTGACAGTCCTGAATACGATCCGACAGCGCGGTCGAGGAGAAACCACCGAACACCACCGTGTGCGGCGCGCCGATCCGGGCACACGCCAGCATCGCGATCACCGTCTCGAGCAGCATCGGCATGTAGATCGCGACGCGATCGCCGGTCTTCACCCCGAGCGCGATCAGGGCGTTGGCCGCCCTGCTGACCTCATCCTTGAGTTCGGCGTAGGTGATCGAACGGGTATCGCCGGGCTCACCCTCCCAGTGATACGCCACCTGAGCGCCATGACCGGCCTCCACGTGCCGATCCACACAGTTGTAGACGACATTCAGCTTGCCGCCCACGAACCACCTCGCGAACGGCGCCCCCGACCAGTCCAGCACCTCGGTCCACGGCTGCGCCCAACTCAGCCGACCCGCCTGCTCGGCCCAGAAAGCAAGACGGTCGGACGCCGCCTGCTCATACACGGCCGCCGTCACGTTCGCCTGCGCGGCGAACGCCTCCGGCGCCGGGAAACGACGATCTTCGTGCGACAGGTTCTCCGGAGCGGTCATGCTGCGAATGTAGCGCGCAGTGTGTCCCAAGTCTCACGGAAGGCCGACCCCGGAAGGTGGTTCCGGGGCAGCTCAGCGGGACGGCGCGGCGTAGTGGGCGTGCAGTTCGCGCAGGGCGCGCATCGCGGCGACCGCCTCTGCCTTGTCCAACCGGGAGATCGCATAGATCGCCAGCGTCTCCTCGGCCGGAAGGACCACCCGGGCGAAGCGCACGTTGCGGGGGAAGTCGATCCGGACGACCACATCCCACGGAATGTTGCGCCAGCCGCCGAGGAAGGACCGCAGGTGGATGCCCTCGGCGTCGGCACGCAGCCTGGGCCGGGTCGGCATGATGCACAGCCCAGCCAGGATGATCCCGATGATCAGCGTGCCGATGCGATCGTTGCCCGCGAAGTGCGCACCGGCGGTGTGGCCGTCCATCGTGAGCGCGACGATCACGAAGACCGCCAGCACGAAGGCGGAGCTGATCCAGCCGATGCGCGCGAGCACGATCGGTCTGGCCGTCACCGGAGCTGTCACAGCTACAGTCTGCACGCGTGGATTCCCGTCACAATGATGCCCCGGGCGCCGAGGTCCCAGAGCTCGTCCATGACCTTGTTGGTATCACGTCGTGGCACCATCGACCGCACCGCTGACCACCCGCCCTCATGTAGCGGCGAGACGGTTGGCGACTCGATGCCCGGCGTGACCGAGACGGCCTTCTCCACCAGGTCGTTCGGGATGTCGTAGTCCATGAGCACGTACTGCCGGGCGATGATCACGCCCTGCAGGCGGCGCACGAGCTGGTCGACCGCGGGGGACGACTCCACACCCCGGCGCCGGATGAGCACCGCCTGGCTGGTGAGCAGTGGCTCACCGAAGATCACTAGGCCGGCGTTGCGCAGCGTGGTGCCGGTGGAGACCACGTCGGCTATCACGTCGGCGACGCCCAGGCGTACCGAGGTCTCGACCGCGCCGTCGAGGCGGATCACCTCGGCCCGGACGCCGTGCTCGGACAGATAGGACGAGACGACGCCCGGGTACGCCGTGGCGACGCGCTTGCCGTCGAGTTCGGCGACCGATTGCGGGCCGCCGGGCAGCCCGGCCCATCGGAACGTCGAGCCGGCGAAGCCGAGTTGCAGGATCGGATCGGCGGCGGCGCCGGAGTCGAGCAGCAGGTCCTCACCGGTGATGCCGATGTCGAGTTGCCCCGAGCCGACGTAGACGGCGACGTCGCGGGGGCGCAGGAAGAAGAACTCGATGCCGTTGTCGGCGTCGACCAGGACGAGTTCGCGCGAGTCCGAGCGCTGGCGGTAGCCGGCCTCGGTGAGCATCTGGCTGGCGGGCTCGGACAGCGAACCCTTGTTCGGAACGGCGATGCGGAGCATGGGAAGCCTTTGCTGTAGTCGGTGAGCGGGCAGCGACTACAGATGTCGGTAGACGTCCTCGAGGCTCAGGCCCTTGCCCAGCATCAGCACCTGCACGCGGTAGAGCAGTTGGCTGATCTCCTCGGCGGTGCGGTCGGCGTCCTCGTGCTCGGCCGCCATCCAGGACTCGGCGGCCTCTTCGACGACCTTCTTGCCCTGGGCGTGGATGCCGGCGTCCAGTGCCTCGACGGTCGCCGAACCGGCCGGCCGGGTGAGCTTGCGCTCGGTGAGCTCGGCGAACAGTCCGTCGAAGGTCTTCATCGCCGGTGAGCCTACCGAGCGCGACGGCGCACGATTCAGGCGGACGGCCGGAAGTACGGCAGGAGCGTGACCGCGGTGGCGAGAGCCGCAGCCGTGGCCTCGTAGCCCTTGTCCTCCTTCGACCCGGGTAGCCCGGCGCGGTCGAGGGCCTGCTGGTCGTCGTCGCACGTGAGCACGCCGAAGCCGATGGGGACACCGTGGCGTACCGCGACGTCGGTGAGCCCATCGGTGGCCGCCGAGCAAACGTAGTCGAAGTGCGGTGTGCCGCCGCGGATCACGACGCCGAGCGCGACGATCGCATCGAACCCGGATGCCGCCAGGCGGGCAGCGGCGACGGGAAGCTCGAACGTGCCGGGCACCCGTAGGACGGTGGCGTTGGTGACCGCGCTGTCCGCCAGCGCACGGCGGGCGCCGTCGAGCAGGCCGTCCATCACCGTGGTGTGCCACAGCGAGGCGATGACGGCGACCTTCAGCTCGGAGGCGCCCTCGACCGCCACAATCCGCGGCGCCCCGTGCCCGCTCACGCCTGCTCCTCCAGGATGATGTCGAGGTCGTGACCCATCCGGTCGCGCTTGGTCTGCAGGTAGCGCAGGTTCTCCGGGTTGACGTGTACGGGCAGTGGCACGCGTCCGGTGATGTGCAGGCCGTAACCCTCCAGGCCGGCGCGCTTGGCGGGGTTGTTGGACAGCAGGCGCATCGACTTCACCCCGAGATCGACGAGGATCTGCGCACCGGTGCCGTAGTCGCGGGCGTCGGCCGGCAGGCCGAGTTCGAGGTTGGCGTCGAGGGTGTCCGCGCCGGCGTCCTGCAGCTGGTAGGCCTGCAGCTTGTGCAGCAGGCCGATGCCACGGCCCTCGTGGCCGCGGATGTAGAGCACGACACCGCGCCCCTCGCGGGCGATCGCGGCCAGCGCGGCGTCCAGCTGCGGGCCGCAGTCGCAACGCAGCGAGCCGAACACGTCACCGGTGAGGCACTCGGAGTGCACGCGCACCAGCACGTCCTCGCCCTCGCCGATCTCGCCGAAGACGAACGCGACATGCTCACGGGCGTCGTAGGAGCTCGAGTATCCGACCGCGGTGTATTCGCCGTAGCGCAGCGGCACACGGGCCGAGGCGACGCGTTCGATCAGCTTCTCGAAGCGGCGGCGGTAGGAGATGAGGTCGGCGATCGAGATCAGCGCGAGCTCGTGCTCGTCGGCGAACACGCGCAGCTCGTCGGAACGCGCCATCCCGGCCGGGTCCTTCTCACTGACCACCTCGCAGAGCACGCCGGCCGCGGGCAGCCCGGCGAGCCGGGCCAGGTCGACGGCCGCCTCGGTGTGGCCGGGGCGGCGCAGCACGCCGCCGTCCTTGGCGCGCAGTGGCACGACGTGGCCGGGGCGCGAGAAGTCGACGCTGGTCGACCTCGGGTCAGCGAGCAGACGGATCGTGTGCGCGCGGTCGGTCGCGGAGATGCCGGTGGTGATGCCTTCCCGGGCGTCGACGGTCACGGCGTACGCGGTACCGCGACGGTCCTGGTTGACGTGATACATCGGCGGGAGCTCGAGGCGGTCGGCGTCGGATTCGGTCAGCGAGACGCAGATGTAGCCCGAGGTGTAGCGGACCGTGAACGCGATCAGCTCCGGCGTCGCGAGCTCCGCGGCGAAGATCAGGTCACCCTCGTTCTCGCGGTCCTCGTCGTCGATCACGACGACCGGCTTGCCGGCCTTGATGTCCTCGATGGCGCGCTCGACCGGGTCGAGGCGCAGCGTGGTGCTCATGTCCTAGATCTTCCCGTCTGCAGTCAGGAGGCGCTCGACGTACTTGGCCAGCACGTCGACCTCCAGGTTGACCGGGTCGCCCGGTTGCTTCGTGCCGAGGATCGTCGCGCGCAACGTCTCGGGGATCAGTCCGACCTCGAACCAGTTGCCGGCGCTCACGCCGGCACCGTCGGGCGCAGCCTGTCCGACCGCAGTGACCGTCAGCGAGACACCGTCGACGGCGATCGAACCCTTCTCGGCGACGTAGCGCGCGAGCTGGCTCGGCACGGAGAAGCGCAAGCTCTCCCACGCCGATCCGGGCGTACGGGAGAGGACCGTCCCAGTGCCGTCGACGTGGCCCTGCACGATGTGGCCGTCCAGACGGGCATCGACGCGGGCGGCCCGCTCGAGGTTGACCGTGCTCCCCGTCCGCAGGGTCCCGACGTTCGAGCGTTTGAGCGTCTCGGCCATGACGTCGAAGTCGATCCTGGTGGTCGCTGCTGTGTCGTCCCAGCCGACGACGGTGAGGCAGACACCGTTGACCGCGATGGACGCCCCGTGGACGAGGTCGCCGGCGACGGTGGACGCCGCGACCGTCAGCACGGCGCTGTCGCCCCGATGAGCGAGTCCGGCCACCTCGCCGATCTCCTCGATGATGCCCGTGAACACGCGCTCACTCCCCTGCCTTGCGTTCCGACCAGCGCGGCCGGGCGATGATCTTCACGTCCGACCCGATCGGCTCGACCGATTCGACATCCAGTGTGAGCGCTTCATCCATCGTGGTGATTCCCGCGTGACCCAGCGCACTCGGGCCGGCGCCGAGCAGCTTCGGAGCGAGGTACGCCACGACTTCGTCCACGCACTGCGCCTCGACGAACGCGCCGGCCAGAGTGGGGCCGCCCTCGAGCAGGAGATGCCGCACCCCGCGGTCGTACAGGGCCTTGAGCGCGAACCGCGGGACCGCGGTGTCCAGGATCAGCGTCTCGGCGGAGTTGTCCAGCACGCGGGCAAGCTGCGGCGTGCGATGCCGGCGATCCATGACCACGCGCAGCGGCTGGTGTTCGGCGAGCACGTCGGCGGCGTCGCGGACCGTCAGGCTCGGGTCGTCGGCGAGGACAGTGCCGCTGCCGACGACGATCGCGTCGACGATCGCGCGCAGTTGGTGCACATCGGCGCGGCTGGCGGGGCTGGAGATCCAGCGACTGGTCGAGTCCTCGGCGGCAATGCGGCCGTCCAGGGTCGCGGCGTACTTCCAGGTCACGTACGGGCGGCCTGCCTCGATGCTGAAGAGCCAGGCCCGCAGGGCGCCGGCCTTCGCCTCGTCGACCAGCACGCCGGCCGAGACCTCGATGCCGGCCTCGCGCAGCCGCTCGGCGCCGCCGGACGCGAGCGGGTTGGGGTCGTCGACGGCGTAGATCACCTTGGTGACGCCGGCCTGGATCAGTGCCTCGGTGCAAGGGCTGGTACGCCCGGTGTGGTTGCACGGCTCCAGGGTGACCACCGCGGTGCCGCCCCGCGCCTTGTCGCCGGCGCCGGCCAGGGCGTTGATCTCGGCATGCGGGCCGCCGACCGGAGCGGTTACCCCCTCGCCGGCGAGGGTGCCGTCGGCGGTCAGGATCACCGCGCCGACCGGCGGGTTCGGGCTGGTGCGGCCGTGTACCGACTCGCCGAGCACGAGGGCGCGGCGCATCGCGGTGAGTTCGAGCTCGGAGGGCTCCATCACCACGCCATGGCGGTACGTGCGGTGGCGCGCAGCTTCTCGACCGCGGCGGCGGGGTCGGCGGCACCGTAGACGGCAGAGCCGGCGACGAACACGTCGGCACCCGCCTCGGCGGCGGCGGTGATCGTGTCGTCGTCGATCCCGCCGTCGACCTCGACGAACAGGCGCAGGTGCCCTGCCTTGACGTGGTGGCGGGCGAGCCGCACCTTTGGCAGTACCTCGGCCATAAACGCCTGCCCGCCGAAGCCAGGCTCGACGGTCATCACCAGCAGGGTGTCGAACTCCTTGAGCACCTCGAGGTACGGCTCCAGCGGCGTACCCGGTTTGACCGACAGGCCCGCCAGGGCACCGGCGCCCTTGATCGCGCGGGCGGTCTGGACGGGATCACGCGCGGCCTCGACGTGGAAGGTCACGTTCGCCGCACCGGCCTCGGCGTACGGCGGGGCCCAGCGGTCCGGGTCCTCGATCATCAGGTGGCAGTCCAGCGGCAGTGCGGTGGCCTTGCGCAGGCTCTGCACCACAGGCAGACCGAGGGTGAGGTTGGGGACGAAGTGCGCATCCATGACGTCCACGTGCAGCCAGTCGGCGTTGTCGACCGCGTCGGCCTCGTCGGCCAGGCGCGCGAAGTCCGCCGAGAGGATGCTGGGCGCGATCATCGGCTCTGCTCTCACGCTCTCCCCCACTTCGTGGGAGGTGCGCCCATTACAAGATGTCGCTCGGTCCGGCCGTGCAAGGTCACGCAGCGAGTCTAGTGAGAGCCGATCCGGGTTCCTGCGCGCATCGCGACCGTACCCGAGCGGGGTTTGGACGTGGCCTCAGCCCGCGCAAGCCGTTCTCGCCCCGCACATGCGCGATCCTGGACGCGCGACGGGAGAGTTCGGGGCCGTACCCCAGGCGGTCAGCCGCGGATGAGCGCGCAGAACATCGCGTCGGTGCCGTGCCGGTGCGGCCACAGCTGCACGGTCGGCCCCGGTCCCAGCTGATCGACCCCGGGGAAGGCCGGTCGGGCATCGATCAGCTCCGAGCCCACGACGATCGCTGCGGTCTCGGCCAGGTGCGGCGAGCAGGTCACGTACGCGATCACGCCCCCGGGCCGGACGAGGCCTTTGGCGGCCGCGAGCAGTTCGGCCTGCAGCGCGGTGAGGTCGGCCAGGTCGTCGACGGTGCGGCGCCAGCGTGCCTCGGGCCGGCGTCGCAGTGCCCCCAGCCCGCTGCAGGGCGCGTCGATCAGGATCCGGTCGTAGCCCCCCTGGACGGCAGCGAGCCGCCGGGCGTCGCCGGTGATGATCTCGACGTCCCAGCCGGCGGTGGCCTTGCCGACCAGCTCCGCGCGGTGCGGGTGCAACTCGTTCGCAGTGAGCCGGGCGCCGCGCTCGGCCGCCAGCGCGGCGAGCAGTGCCGCCTTGCCGCCCGGTCCCGCGCACATGTCGAGCCAGCGCGCATCGGTTCCGGTCAGGGGCGCCCCGATCAGCGCGAGGGCGCACAGTTGACTGCCCTCGTCCTGCACCGCGGCCCGCCGCTCCCGTACCTCGGCCAATGCGGCCGGGTCACCACCGCTCATGCGCACCGCGAACGGTGAGTACGGACCCGCCGCTCCTCCGCTGGCGGCCACTAGCTCATCTCGATCCGCGCGGCCGGGCCAGGCAACGAGATGGGTGAGCGGGCGGGCGTCGTCCGCGGCGAGCGCCGCCTCGGTCTCGGCTGCCTGCCCTGCAAGCGCGTCGGCGAAGGCAGCGGCGATCCACTGTGGGTGCGCGGTACGCAGCGCAAGCTGCGCGATCGCAGGACGTCCGCTGCCGACGCGTGCCGTCCAGCCGTCCCACGTGTCGGCGGCAACCTTGCGCAGCACGGCGTTGATCAACCCCGAGGCGCGGCCGGCTCCGACCGCGCGGGCCAGATCGACGGTCGTCGCGACGGCGGCGTGCGGCGGGATGCGGGTACGCAGCACCTGGTACGCCCCGAGCAGCAGCAGCTCGCGCACTGCGGCGTCGGTGTCCTCCCACGGCCGGGTCAGGTTCGTGGCGAGGATCTCGACGAGGGTGCCCGAAGCGCGCAGCGTGCCGTACCCGAGCTCGGTGGCGAGGGCGGCGTCACGGCTGTCGAGGTGCCGTTGGGCAATCAGCTGCGGTAGGACCAGGTTCGCGTACGCCCGGTCGTCGGCGACCGCGCGCAGTAGGTCGTACGCGACCCGGCGGGCCAGATCCGCCGGTGCGTTCGGGTCGCGGGGGCGGCGCTGGTCAGGCACCGAGACGCTCGCCGGACTCGAGGCGGGCACCGCGCGCCCAGTCGGCAGCGGCCATCAGCTTCTTGCCCGGAGGCTGCACCTGGCCGAGCTCGATCTCCGTCGTGGCGGTGCCGACGTGCACGGCGTTCTTCTCGACGCGCAGCTCGCCCGGAGCCAAGGTGTTGTCGCCACGCACGCGCGCCGGGCCGAGCTTGAAACGCTCGCCGCGGAAGATCGTCCAGGCGCCCGGCGCGGGCGTACAGGCACGGATCAGCCGGTCGATATGCCGGCCCGGCTGGTTCCAGTCGACCGCGGCGTCCGCCGGCGTGATCTTGCCGGCCACGCTCACCCCGTCGGGCGACTGCGGCTCGGGGCGCAGCGCGCCGGCCTCGATGCCGTCCATCGTGGCGACCAGCAGTCCGGCACCGGCGTCGGCCAGGCGGCCGAGCAGCGTGCCGGAGGTGTCGTCCGGTCGGATGGCCTCGGTGAGCACGCCGAAGACCGGCCCGGTGTCCAGGCCCTGCTCGATCAGGAACGTGGAGGCGCCGGTGACGTCGTCACCGTGCAGGATCGCGGCCTGCACCGGGGCTGCGCCGCGCCAGGCCGGAAGCAGCGAGAAGTGCAGGTTCACCCAGCCGTACTTCGGCACCGCGAGCGCAGCTGGCGGCAGCAGTGCGCCGTACGCCACGACCGGGCAGCAGTCCGGCTCGAGCCCCGCGAGCGCGGCAAGGAACTGCGGCTCGCCCGGCTTGTTCGGCGACAGCACCGGGATGCCCGCCTCCGCGGCGAGCGCGGCGACCGGCGAGACCCGCTCACCGCGACCACGGCCGGCCCGTGCGGGCGGGCGGGTGACGACGGCGACAACCTCGTGGGGAGAGTCGAGCAGTGCACGCAGCGAAGGGACGGCGACCTCGGGAGTACCGGCGAACACGAGCCTCAATGCGGGCTCACCTTGAAGATCGGCGCAAGCGCGGGCGTACTCAGTCCGGACCATTCCGACTCGCGAATCGCCTTCATCGCGGCCTTCTTCGTCTCGGGGTCAAGGCGGTCGACGAAGAGCACGCCGTCCAGGTGGTCGGTCTCGTGCTGGAGGCAGCGCGCGAGCAGTGCCGTGCCTTCGACCGTGACCGGGTCGCCGTACATGTTCTGGCCGTGCGCCACGACGTGATTGCGACGGCGGCAGTCGAAGGAGAGCCCCGGGATCGACAGGCAGCCCTCGGGTCCGTCCTGCTCCTCGTCGTGTGGGAAGTGGAGCACCGGGTTGATCAAGTGGCCGGACTGCGCGTCGTCGACGTGGTAGGTGAAGACGCGAAGACCGACGCCGATCTGCGGCGCGGCCAGGCCTACGCCCGGAGCGTCCAGCATCGTCTCGGCGAGGTCGGCAACCAGCTGCCGCAGCTGCTTGTCGAAGTCGGTGACCACTGCGGCGGGCGTGCGCAGTACCGGGTCTCCGAACACGCGGATCGGCTGGAGGGTCACAGCCGGGAGTCTACGGACCGCCGCGACTTGACCTGATCGTTAGGATAGCTAACGAATCCGATGCTCCGAAAGGGCTCCCGTGTCCCAGAACGAAGTGCACGACCGGCGGATCGCGCTGACGGTCACGACCGTCGGCATCCTCGCGGCCACGCTGAACTCCTCCATCTTGCTGATTTCGCTCCCGGCGATCTTCAAGGGCCTCGGCATGAACCCGCTCGCGCCCGAGAACGTCTCGTACCTGCTGTGGATGCTCATGGGCTTCATGGTGGTGACGGCGGTACTCGTCGTGACGTTCGGTCGACTCGGTGACCAGTACGGCCGCGCCAAGATCTTCAATCTGGGCTTTTTGATCTTCACCATCGGGTCGGTCGGCTGCGCTCTGGATCCGGTCAGCGGCGGCGGCGGCGCGCTGATGATCATCCTGATGCGCGTGGTGCAGGGTGTCGGTGGCGCCATGCTGACCGCCAACTCGACGGCGATCATCACCGACGCCTTCCCCTCCGATCGTCGCGGGTTCGCCCTCGGCGTCAACCAGGTGGCAGGTCTGGCCGGGTCGTTCCTCGGCCTCGTCGTGGGCGGTGTGCTCTCGCAGTGGCACTGGCGGGCGGTCTTCTGGGTGAGCGTCCCGGTCGGCATCTGGGGCACCTGGATCGGCTACCGCACGCTGCGCGACAAGCCGCGCGACCGCAGCAAGCGGGTCTCGATCGACTGGTGGGGCAATCTCACCTTCGGCATCGGCCTGATCTCCATTCTCGTCGCGATCACCTACGGTCTGCAGTCCTACGGCGGTCACACCATGGGCTGGACCTCACCCAAGGTGCTCACCGGCCTCATCGCCGGCGTCGTCCTGCTCGTCGCATTCGGATTCGTCGAGACTCGGGTGAACGACCCGATGATCGACCTGCACCTGTTCAAGATCCGCGCCTTCTCGGCCGGGCAGGCGGTCAACCTGCTCAGCGCCATGGCCCGCGGCGGTCTGCAGTTCATGCTCATCATCTGGCTGCAGGGCATCTGGCTGCCGCTGCACGGCTACAACTTCGAGGACACTCCCCTGTGGGCCGGCATCTACATGCTGCCGCTGACGATCGGCTTCCTCGTCGCGGGCCCCATCTCCGGCGCGGTCTCGGACCGCTTCGGCGCCCGGGCCTTCGCGACCGGCGGCCTGCTCGTGACCGCGGCGACCTTCGTCGGCCTGATCGCGATCCCCGCCAACTTCAACTACGTGCTGTTCGCCACGCTGCTGGCGTTCAACGGCATCGGCATGGGGCTGCTGTCCGCCCCCAACGCCGCGGCGATCATGAACGCCGTCCCGGCGTCGTCCCGGGGCGCGGCCTCGGGCGTGCGCGCCACCGGCATGAACGCCGGAATGGTGCTGTCGATGGGCGGCTTCTTCACTCTGATGGCGGTGGGGCTCGCCTCGCGTCTGCCGCACGCGATGAACTCGGGCCTGGTCGCGGCGGGCGTGGACCCGAGCGCGGCGGCCGCGACCGCGCACACACCGCCGGTCGGTCTGCTGTTCTCGGCGTTCCTCGGATACAACCCGATCAAGTCGCTGGTTCCGAACCCGGGACCCAACGCGGACCAGGCCACGATCTACGGGCAGCAGTTCTTCCCCCACCTGATCTCGGACCCGTTCCGGCACGGCCTGACGATCGCGTTCACCGCGGCGATCATCATGTTGCTGATCGCGGCGGGCGCGTCGCTGATGCGCGGGGAGAAGTTCGTCCACGAGGACGCCGCGGGCCAGGCACATCACGACACGCTCCTCGAAGCGGTCGAGCGCGAAGGCGGTGCCCTGGCGACGCCCGCGCTGCTGGACGCGGACCACGACGTCGCCGCCGACAGGCTCGTCCCCGAGCAGGGATAGCCGCTCAGATCAACTCGCGGGGGTCGAGCACGACCTTCGCCGGGTCGGCCTTCTTCGCGCTGCGCGTCGCAGCGGCGATCTTGAGGGCGCCGGCCAGCGCTGCGCCCTCGGCCCGCGGGACGCGGACGAGCAGCCGTTGCTCGGCCTCGCCGTCCCGGCCGCGCTGCGTCACGGGCACCGGGCCGATCACCTCCGCGTGCTCCGGCAGCGTCAGGTCGTCCAACACCGAGGTGGTCGCCGCGGACGTCCCGGTGATCGAGGCCATCCGGACGGCCGGCGGAAAACCGAGCTCGACGCGGTCGGAGAGCTCACGGGATGCCAGGCCGGCCGGGTCCCAGCGCACCAGCGCCTGCACCGCGGGGATCCCCGCGTCCGCACCGACGACCACCGCAGCGTGCGGACGGACCAGCGCGGCGGCGTTCATCCAGCGGCGCAGCGTCTCCTCCGCCGCTCGCAGGTCGGCCCGCGAGAGTAGCGCCCAGCCGTCCAGCAGCAGCGCCGCCCCGTAGCCCCCGTCGGCCACCGGCTCGGCACCGGGCGTGGCTACCACAATGGCCGGCTGGTCGGGCACGCTCGCCAGGACACGTTCACCACCGCTCGTCCGCACCGGAACACCGGGGAACGCGCGGCCCAACTCTTCGGCGGTACGCCCCGCCCCGATCACGACCGCCCGCAGCCGCTGCTCGCCGCAGACCGGGCAGGCCCAGTCGGCCGCGGGGCGCCCACACCAGCGGCAGGACGGCGTGGCGTTCTGCGCGGGGGTGCCCAGGGGCCCGGAACAGACCGCACAGCGCGCGGGGGTGCGATCGTGTACGCACGCCAAGGACGGGACGTAACCGCGGCGCGGCACCTGGACGAGCACCGGCGCGCCCTCGGCCAGCGCCGCGCGGGCGGTACGCCACGCCAGGGACGGCAGGCGGGCGGCGGCGGCCGCCGGATCGCGGGCCAGCTCGACGTCGTCCCCGGCAGCCTGCACCCGCGGGCCGGTCATGCGGATCGCCTCACGGGTCGCGACCACCTCGTGCGCCCAGCCCGCGGCGACCAGCGCCTGCGCCTCGGCGCTGCGGGCGTAGCCCCCGACGAGCAGCGCCGCACCGGTCAGCGTGGAGCGCAGGACCAACACGTCCCGGGCGTTCGCGTATGGCGCCCGCGGCTCGTCGTGCAGGTCGTCGCCGTCGTCCCACACGGCCAGCAGCCCGAGGTCGGCGACCGGCGCGTACGCCGCGGCCCGCGTGCCGATCACGACCTTCACCTGGCCGCGCCGGACGGCGAGCCAGCGGCGGTACCGCTCGGCCGGCCCGAGGTCGGCGGCCAGCGCGACGTGCTGTCTCTCGCCGAGTCTGGCCCTCATGGCGAGATCGAGGCGGTCGACATCGCGGGCGTCGGGCACGACGATCAACGCGCCGCGGCCGGCGACCAGGGCAGCCCGGGCGGCCTCGGCCAACCGGGCCGCCCAGTTCTCCCCCGGCGCCGCCGACCAGACGGCGCGGGCGGGGCGTCCGGCGGCAACCGCCTTGAGGAACGAACCGCCGGCCCGGTACGCGTCCCAGGCGCCGGCCCCTTTGGCGGGTTCGCCCGCCGACGGCGGAACCGCCCCTTGCTCGCGCGGCGCGACCGCCTCCTTCTCGGCGGCGGCGTGGCGCGGTGGGACGCCGAGGCGGACTACGTCGACGAAGCTTCCGGCCCACCGGTCGGCCACGGCGCGGAACAGGCGGGTTGTCTCCGGTGTCAGCACCGGCTCGCCGACGACGCGCTCGAGCCAGGCCAGCTTGCGCTCGCCGGCCGAGCCGGCGTGCCGCTCCAGGACGTACGCGTCGACCAGGCGGCCGGCGAACCGCACCCGTACCCGCGAACCCGGGCGCACCTGTTCGTCGAGCGCGACGGACACCAGGTAGTCGAACGGGTGGTCCAGATGCGGCAGCGGGACGTCCACCATCACGGACGCGACGGGGCCGGCCGGTGCGGGCTCGCGTACCGCTGCCACCTTCTCCCCCCGCACCCTCGCCGTCATGCCTGCTTCATATCAACCAGGGCCGACGGAAACGAGGGTGAGG
>Ga0164242_10002584_pt1 | contig 20987 bp, 17 predicted proteins | sample OricomgcompostMG_FD_108783 | JGI IMG/M metagenome (GOLD analysis project Ga0164242, IMG submission 108783) | Miracle-Growth compost microbial communities from Emeryville, California, USA - Original compost - Miracle growth compost (MG) ... | reverse complement strand
GACGTCGCGCAGATCGCGAAGTCGATCCTGTTTCGCCGCCGCGACGACGACGCGCCGGTGCTCGTGATCGCGAGCGGCGCGAACCGCGTCGACGAACGCAAGGTCGCCGCGCAGGTCGGCGAGGTCGGCCGCGCGGACGCGAAGTTCGTCCGCGAAAAGACCGGCTATGCGATCGGCGGCGTGTGCCCGATCGGCCACGCGAGCACGCCGGTCGTGCTGATCGACGCGGACCTGTTCGCGCTGGACAGCCTGTGGGCCGCCGCCGGCCATCCGCATGCGGTGTTCAACCTGAGCCCGCAGGAACTGGTCGCGCTGACCGGCGCGCCGGTCGTCGACGTCGCGCTGCGCGACGCGTGACGATGGAGCCGAATCCGCCCGTGGCCGGCGTGCCGTCGCCGTGCATCGACATCTGCCGGATCGACGACGCGACCGGCTGGTGCGACGGCTGCCTGCGCACGGTCGACGAGATCGCCGGCTGGTCGTCGTTCGACGACGACGCGAAGCGCGCGATCTGGCAGGCGCTCGACGCGCGCCACCAGCAGCTGATCGCGCAGCGCTCATGAACGCGCCGCCCCGCATCGTGACGATCGGCGAAACCTGCACGTCGACGCTCGCACTGACGCCCACGTCGGTGAAATCGTTCGCGACGCTCGTGAACGACCTGAACCCGCTGCATCACGACGACGCGTATGCCGCGCAAAGCCGCTTCGGCGGGTTGATCGCGTCGGGCACGCAGCCGTCCGCGCACTTCATGGCGCTGCTCGCGACGCACTTCTCGCAGCGCGCGCAGCCGCTCGGGCTCGATTTCGAGATCCGGATGAAGCGCGCCGCGCACGCGCACGACGTACTGAGGTTCGAATGGCGCGTCGTCGACGCGGGGTGGAAGCCGAGCCTGAACGGCGACCTCGTGAAGCTCGCCGGCACCGCGGTGAACGCGAGCGGCGACACGATTCTTTGCGGCCGCGCGACGATCGTCGTGATGCCGAAGCCTGACGGCGCGCCGCCGCGATGAACACGACGAAATCGGTGCTGCCGCCTGGCGTGCGCGTGTTCGAGCGCGGCTGGCTGTCGTCGAACAACGTGCTGCTCGTCGACGACGTCCGCTGCGCGCTCGTCGATACCGGCTACGCGACGCATGCGCATCAGACGGTCGCGCTCGTGCGGCACGCGCTCGGTGCGCGGCCGCTCGACCTCATCGTCAACACGCATCTGCATTCGGATCACTGCGGTGGCAACGCGCGGCTACAGGCCGAATGGCGCTGCGACACGCTGATCCCCGCGACGTCGGCCGACGCGGTGCGCGACTGGGACGAAGCGCGCCTCACGTTTCGCGCGACCGGACAGACCTGCGAGCGCTTCGGCTTCACCGGCACACTGTCGCCCGGCGCGCGGCTCGTGCTCGGCGGCCTCGACTGGCAGGTGATCGGCGCGCCGGGCCACGACCCCGATTCGGTGATGCTGCATTGCGCCGACGCGCGCGTGCTGATCAGCGCGGACGCGTTGTGGGAAAACGGCTTCGGCGTGATCTTCCCGGAACTCGACGGCGAAAGCGGCTTCGCCGAGCAGGAAGCGGTGCTCGACACGATCGCGCGCCTCGACGTCGCGACCGTGATCCCCGGCCACGGCGCGCCGTTCACCGGCGTCGGGCCCGCGCTCGAACGGGCGTTCGCGCGCCTCGCGTGGCTGAAGGCCGACCCGGCGCGCAACGCGAAGAATGCGCTGAAGGTGCTGATCGTTTTCAAGCTGCTGGAAGTGCGCGAAATGCGCTTCGATACGCTCGCCGCGATGCTGCGCGACGCGGCCGCGATGCGCGCGGCGGCGACCCAGCTCGCGCATGCCGCGCAATGGCCCGCGCTGCTGCGCGACCTGACGAACGAACTGGCGACGAGCGGCGCGATCGGCGTGGAAGGCGATACGCTCGTCGCGCCGGCGCACGCATGAGCGGCGCGCAAAAAAAACGCTCGTCCTGAACGGACGAGCGCCAGTATTTTTCTCTGACGTGATCACTGTCGAGCGCATCATACCGTCCAGCGCGCGCCCGTCGCATCGGTGATTTCCCTACGGAAACGCGCTGCGCGGCGTCGTCAGTCGTCCCGAGCAATCGCCGCGTTCAACGCTCGGTCGCGTCGAAGAACGCCAGCATTTCGGCGAGCAGCGCGTCCGGCGCCTCTTCCGGAATGTAGTGGCCGCACGCGAGCGTCCGGCCGCTGACGTCGTGCGCCACCTTGCGCCACTCGGCAAGCGGATTGAAGCACTGCTCGACCACACCGTGCTCGCCCCACAGCACGCGCAACGGACACGACACCTTGCGCCCGCGTTCGATATCCATCCGGTCGTGGTCCAGATCGATCGTCGCCGACGCGCGGTAGTCCTCGCACATCGCCTGCACGGCGCCCGGCTGCCGCAACGCGTCGCGATACGCGTGCAGCGCGTGCGGTGCGAACGGCGCAAGCCCCGCGTGGCGGCTGCCCATCACGCGCTCGACGTACGCGTCCGGGCTCGCGCCGATCAGCGCCTCCGGCAGCGGCGCCGGCTGGATCAGGAAGAACCAGTGAAAGTACAGCGTCGCGAACGTGCGGTCGGTCTGTTCGTACATCGCGAGCGTCGGCGCGATGTCGAGCAGCATCAGCCGCTCGACCGCATCCGCGTGATCGAGCGCCATCCGGTGCGCGACGCGCGCGCCGCGATCGTGCGCGCAGACGAGGAAGCGCTCGAAGCCGAAGTGGCGCATCACCGCGACCTGATCGGCGGCCATCGTCCGTTTCGAATAGGTCGCGTGCGCGGCGTCGCCGGGCGGCTTCGACGACGCGCCGTAGCCGCGCAGGTCGGTCGCGATCACCGTGAAGTGAGCGGCGAGTGCGCTCGCGCAGCGCTCCCAGATCAGATGCGTCTGCGGATGACCGTGCAGCAGCAATAGCGGCGGACCGTCGCCGCCCTTCATTCCGAAGATGTCGACGCCGTTCCCGGTCGGGACGGTGAACGGCGTGAAGGTGTCGAACGGCATCGCCTGTCTCTTGGTCGTTGCGGGCTGCCGGACATTGTAGGGGCGGCTCGGGCGCGCGGCGCGCGATTTCGCATCGCCGCCGCCCGAAACCGAATACTGGCTCTAATGCGTGGTCCGGCGGAACGCGGCCCGGCCGCGCCGCGCAACCGTCAGAACTTCGCGCGTATGCCGACCCCGAACGTGTCGCCGGACGACTGGTTGTCGATATGGTCGTACAGGTACGCGGCGTACAGGTCGGTGCGCTTCGACAGCGGATAGTCGTAGCCGAGCGCCGCCGTGTTGCGCGTCTGGTTCAGCCCGCCCGCGTCGCGCGAATACGCGTACGACGCCATCACCGTGCCCGGCCCGACCGGTACGCTCACGCCGCCCTGCGCGGTGTTCACGTGCCAGCCGCCGACGAATTCGTCCTTGTTGTCGGTGTACATGTACTGGCCGTAGAGCTTCACGAACTTCAGATCGTAGGTCAGCCCGAGTTGCGCGATGCCCTGGCTTTTCAGGCCCAGAACAGTGACGGTGTTGCTCGGGATGCTGCCGAGGTCGCCGGGCGTGTTGTTGAAGTTCACATACTGATAGACCGCGGTCGCCGCGAGCGGGCCGTGGAAATACAGCGCCTGCGCGCTCCATTTGCGCTGGCCGGCCTCGCCCGCCTGGTTGCCGAACGCGTACATCACCGAGCCGGACAGCCCGCCGAAATTCGGCGTCGAATACTGGACCGCGTTGTTCCAGCCCGAATCGCCGACCGCGCCCTGATCGGTCGTGTACGCGGGAAACGTGCCGAGCCCGAGGTACACGTGGTAGACCATCGGCGAGAACGTGTACGAATCGACGAACGGATTGAACAGGATCGTCGACACGAACAGGTGCGTGGTCAGCCTGCCCGCGGTGAACGTGCCGTACGGCGACTCGATGCCGACGTACGCGTTGCGCGCGAAGAACGTGTCGCCCTGGAAGCGGCCGTACTGGCCGTTCTGCGCGCGAAAGAAGCTCTCCAGCGTGAACAGCGCCTTGTAGCCGCCGCCGAGGTCCTCGGCGCCCTTCATCCCCCAGTAGGACGTCGACATGCCGCCGCCGCCGACGTTCCAGGCCCGGTCCCCGCCCGGGAATTTCGTCGCGCCGACCCATTCGTCGACCTGACCGTACAGCGACACGCTCGATTGCGCGAACGCGGACGACGAAACGACGGCAAGCGCGGCGACGAGCGCGCTCGCGTTCACGCGGGGACGCAGCGCGCGGCTGACGGTGGTGTTCATGGGCTCTCCTTGCTTTGTCAAAATGGGCGGGCGCCGGCCCTGTGTGTTGTGGGTTCGCTTGCCGGCCGACGTGGCGAGTCCATCTTTGCGGACCATTTTCCCGGACAAAATTAGCTGCGCTTATTGCCGGTATAGGAAGCGGCTGAAGTTGCGCGCCGGAGAAGGCGCGCGCGCCGTGTCAGGCCCGGCCGGCAGACCGGATTGGATGACAGAAGCGTTGCAGATGCCGAGCGATTTCAAAAAAGTGTGGCGTCGGCGCGTCAAAGAGAGGGCGGAGAGCGCAGAACGGCCACAGACGGTCGCGCGTGATTGCGGGTGCGAGGGAGGGCTACAGGAAACAACGCGAAGGAGTCCTGCACCGGGGCGGGCCGGCCGGCATCGCGTCCGGCGAAACGGGTCAGTTCCGGTATGGGGAAGGCATCGGCGGACGGCCGCCGCCGGCGCTGCCGCGCGCAAGCGGCCGGAACGCCGCGCGCTCCTCGTTGTAGCGCGCGACGTCCTCGCGGATCGAGCCCGCGCGGACCGGCGAATCGGCCGGCGGATGCGGCACCGGCCGCGCTTCCGCGCTGATCTGCGTGATGCCGCTGCGATAGCGGGTCTCGAAGCGGAGCGCGCCGTACGATGCGGCACGGTAGCGGCCGAACGTCGGCGCATCGCGGCCCGCGCCGCCCGCGCGCAGCGGATCACCGCGCAATCCGTCGCCGACCGTCGCGCGCGGTCCCGCGCGCAATCCCAATCCGTCAAAGCGGCCGGTCACGCCGTAGCTCGCGCGAGACATCGCAGCGGGCGGGAATCCGACGGACGGCGCATGCAAACCTTGAGCGTGGGCGAGCGCGACCGCCGTCGCGAGCCCTGCGCCGAGCCACCACCGTCCGATTCTCAACAACCCTGCGTGCATTGTGCGTATCACCTGCCCGACGAGCAGCCTCGGCAGTCCGCCAATCGGGCGTGGCGGGCCAGTCCCGGGGGCATGCTCGCGAAAACGCGTAACTGTTGCTGCCGCAACTGCTCCCATCGGCCTTTGCCAAGTAATTTATGGTTCGCCTGTCAGAGTGTCGAGCCAAAAAATGTTATGCCGCCGGAAGGGTTGTAACACGGTGTTACTCCTGCGTTTTGGCGGCGAAAACGGCTATCTGGCGCGGTCCGTCGCAGGTTCTTCCGTTGCTTCTGTCAGGCGAACATCGCCGCCGTTCGACGCGCGCAGCAGGAAGCCGACGATGCGTCGCCGCCGCGCGCAACGACATGCGTCCGATTCATCAATCGATTCTTCAAATGAATTTGATTTTTCAATCGCTTTGCGGAGACAATAGGCAATTATTTAATTCACTGCTGCGCGTTCGACATTCCGATGGCTCGTCCGAAACTGCTTCCCGACAACTTCACACTGATGCTGATCAGCACGGTCGTGCTGTCCAGCCTGCTGCCGGTGCACGGCAGCGCCGCCACGCCGTTCGACTGGCTGACGAATTTCGCGGTCGGTCTGCTGTTCTTCCTGCACGGCGCCAAGCTGTCGCGCGAGGCGGTCGTCGCCGGCGCCACCCACTGGCGACTGCATCTGCTCGTGCTCGCGAGCACGTTCGTGCTGTTCCCGCTGGTCGGCCTCGCGCTGAAACCGATCTTCTCGCCGATCGTCACGCCGGCGCTGTACGCGGGCGTGCTGTTCCTGTGCACGCTGCCGTCCACCGTGCAGTCGTCGATCGCGTTCACGTCGATCGCGCGCGGCAACGTGCCGGCCGCCGTGTGCAGCGCGTCGGCGTCGAGCCTCATCGGCATCTTCGTCACGCCGGCGCTCGTCAGCCTGATCGTCACGTCGCACGCGGCCGGCGGCGCGTCGCCGTGGCACACGATCGGCAACATCGTGCTGCAACTGCTGGTGCCGTTCGTCGCCGGCCAGTTGCTGCGACCGCTGATTGGCCACTGGATCGCGCACCATCGCCACCTGACGAAGTTCGTCGACCAGGGCTCGATCCTGCTCGTGGTCTACGGCGCGTTCAGCGACGCGGTCAACGAAGGGCTGTGGCACCACATTTCGCTCACCGCGCTCGGCGCGCTCATCGTCGTGAACGTCGTGCTGCTCGCGATCGCGCTGACGATCACGATGTTCGTCAGCAAGCGGCTCGGGTTCTCGCGCGCCGACCAGATCACGATCATCTTTTGCGGGTCGAAGAAGAGCCTCGCGGCCGGCGTGCCGATGGCGAAGGTGATCTTCGCGTCGAGCGCGGTCGGCGCGGCGGTGCTGCCGCTGATGCTGTTCCACCAGATCCAGTTGATGGTGTGCGCGGCGCTCGCGCAGCGCTGGGGCGCGCGCGACCTGAGCGCCGAACGCGCGGCCGGCGCCGGCGACGAATCGCGCTCGCCCGCCGGCGACGGACGCAAGGCCGCGGCGGCGCGGCATTGAAGCGCCGCGCGCCGGGCCACGCGGGCGGCGCGCGGCGCCGTTCGCGTCGCGGGGCGAACCGCGTCACCGAAACTTCACCAAAGATTCACTCAACCTCGCGCGCCGACTGCCGTTAAATGGGCGTTATCGCTTCGAACGGCCTGTCCATGCCTGTCCGCGCGTTTGCCCCCACTGCCTCGGTTCCGATTGACCGCCTGATCGCGCAACGCCATCTGAGCGCGGTATTTCAGCCGATCGTCGACTTCAGCGACGGCTCGATCCAGGGCTATGAAGGATTGATCCGCGGACCGGCCGGCACGCCGCTCGAATCGCCCGCCGCGCTGTTCGCGCAGGCCGCCGAGCAGGACTGCGTGACCGAACTCGAACACGCGGCCGCGCACGTATGCGTCGACGCGTTCCCGCAACTCGGCTGCGACGGCAAGCTGTTCCTGAACTTCAGCACGCGCGCGCTGCGCGCGCTCGCGCAGAGCGGCGCCGGCGTCGCGCAACTGTTCGAGCGCCGCAGCGGCGAGGCGTCCGCGCCGGCGGCCCCGTCCGACGCCGCCGCGCCGACGCTCGACGCGAGCCGCCTCGTGATCGAACTGTCCGAGCAAAGCGCGCTGGACGACCTTTCCGACTTCGCGCCGGTCGTCGACATGCTGCGCGCGAACGGCGTGCAACTCGCGCTCGACGACTATGGCAGCGCGTACGCGAGCATGAACGTGTGGGTGCGGTTGCAGCCCGACGTCGTGAAAATCGACCGCTACTTCATCCAGAACATCGCGAACGACACGCTGAAGTTCGAGGCGGTGCGCGCGATGATGCATTTCGCGCGCGCGAGCGGCGCGCGGCTCGTCGCCGAGGGGATCGAGACCGAGGCCGACCTGATCGTCGTCCGCGACATGGGCATCGGCTCCGGCCAGGGTTACTTTCTCGGCCGGCCGCACGCGCGGCCGCCGCGGGTGGTGCTGCCGCAGGCGCGCGAGGCGATCCGCGCGGTCCACATCGCGGTGTTTCCGGAGGCCGCGCGAGCCGCGCCGCCGTCGCCGTCCGACAGCGCCGCGTGCGCGAAGATGCTCGTGCCCGCGCCGACGCTCCCGCGCCACGCGACCAACAACGACGTGCTCGACCTGTTCAACCGGCTGCCCGATCTGCATGCGGTCGCCGTGGTCGAAGACGGCCGGCCGGTCGCGCTGATCAACCGCCGCGCGTTCATGGACCGCTACGCGCTGCCGTACCACCGCGAACTGTTCGGCAAGAAGGCGTGCATGCAGTTCGCGAACACGTCGCCGGTCGTGATCGAGCGGTCGATGACGATCGAGCAGATGGCGGTGCTGCTGGCGAGCGATGATCAGCGGTATCTGGCCGACGGCATCGTGATCGCCGACGACGGCCGCTATCTGGGCCTCGCGACCGGCGAGAGCCTGGTGCGCGCGGTGACCGAGGTGCGCATCCAGTCGGCGCGCTACGCGAATCCACTGACGTCGCTGCCCGGCAACATTCCGATCAGTTCGCACATCGAGCGGCTGCTCGAACATGACGGCGGCTTCCACGCATGCTACGTCGACCTGAACCATTTCAAGCCGTTCAACGACCAGTACGGCTACTGGCAAGGCGATGAAGTGCTGAAATTCGCGGCGTCGGTGCTGGCCGGCGTCTGCGATCCGATGCGCGACTTTCTCGGCCACGTCGGCGGCGACGACTTCATGATCCTGTTCCAGAGCGACGACTGGCAGGCGCGCGCGCGGCGCGCGATCGACGCGTTCAACGCGGGCGCGCAGCGCTATTACGCGCCGGAGGACCAGCTTGCCGGCGGCATCCACGGCGAGGACCGGCATGGCCGCCCGACCTTCTTCCGCTTCGTCACGATGGCGATCGGCTGTGTGGCGATCGGGCCGGGCCGCAGCGCCGCGCATCGCGGCAGCGACACGATCGCGTCGCTTGCCGCGCTCGCGAAGCGCCGCGCGAAGCACGCGCCGTCCGGGCTCGTGCTGATCGACGCCGACAGCGAAAACAGGGCGCACGCCGGTTAGGCGTCGCCCTGCCTGTTGCTCTTCCTTCCATATCGCTCGCGCGTAATGGACGCGCCACGCGGGACGCGCCGCGCAGACGCGCCCGTGCCGCGCGCTAGATCGATCCCATCAACACGAGTACCACGACGACGATCACGATGACGCCGAGCGTGCCGGTCGGCGCGTAGCCCCACGACCGGCTGTACGGCCATGCCGGGAATGCGCCGATCAGCAGCAGAATCAGGACGACGAGAAGAATGGTGCCAAGCATGTTGCCTCCGTTTTATCGAACGTGACGCTCCCTAGCCAGCAATCGATATGCCGCGGCGCTGTTTAGTTGTTTTACTAAACAGATGGAAACACGCTTTCTGTCTTGAAATCTGGTAGTTACACCGCTTCGTGCGCCGCATGGCGCGGTGTTTTCGGCGATTTTTACTATACAATCCCCCGCATTGATCAATACCGCCCGGCGGCGCGATGCGTGTCGCCGGCATACGAATCATGGGGACAACCATCCGCGACGTCGCGCGGGCGGCCAACGTGTCGATCGGCACCGTGTCGCGCGCGCTGAAGCATCAGCCGGGCCTTTCCGACGCGACGCGCGAGCGCATCGTCGAGGTCGCGCGCGCGCTCGGCTACGATCCCGCGCAACTGCGTCCGCGCATCCGCCGCCTGACCTTCCTGCTGCACCGGCAACACAACAACTTCGCGGCGAGTCCGTTCTTTTCGCACGTGCTGCACGGCGTCGAGCACGCGTGCCGCGAACACGCGATCGTGCCCGCAGTCCTGACCGCCGGCCCCGCGGACGACGTCGTCCAGCAGTTGCGCGTGCATGCGCCGGACGCGATCGCCGTCGCCGGCTTCGTCGAGCCCGAAACGCTCGCCGCGCTCGTCGCGTTGCAGCGGCCGCTGGTGCTGATCGACCTGTGGGCGCCGGGCCTGCGCTCGGTCAACATCGACAACGCGGCGGGCGCCGCGCTCGCGATGCGGCATCTGTTCGACGCGGGCCGCACGCGCGTCGCGTTCATCGGCGGCTCGCTCGCGCATTTCAGCATCGCGCAGCGCGCATTCGGCTATCGGCGCGCGTTTTTCGAGGCGGGACTGCTGTTCGATCCGTCGCTCGAAGTAACGATCGACGCCGGTCTCGATCCCGATACCGGCGCCGCGCGCGCGATGCAGCGGCTGCTCGACGCGACGCACGGCGCGCGCCCCGACGCGGTGTTCGCGTACAACGACGCGGCCGCGCTCGCGGCGATGCGCGTCTGTATCGCGCGCGGTCTGCGCGTGCCGGAGGACATCGCGGTGATCGGCTTCGACGACATTGCGGCCGCCGCGCACGCGAACCCGCCGCTGTCGACGATCGCGGTCGACAAGGAGACGCTCGGCCGGCGCGGCGTCGAACTGCTGCTCGAAGAAGCGCCGAGCGCGACGGAAATCAGCGTGCCGGTGACGCTCGTCGTGCGGGGTAGCACATGGGCGGCGCCGGCGCACGGCGGGATGAATGCCGATGCGGCGCATCCGGACGAAATCGATGCATGCGCAACGACTATTTCCGCAACCCAATCCGCACCGCTGACGACGACGGGCCCGGCGACGCGAAAAGCGGCGCCTTCAACGACAACCGCCGCGAACGCGAACGCAGCAACGCGCGGCGCGGCAAGCGCGGGCGCACCCGCCGCGCACACCGCCACCGCGTCCCCCGACGCCCGCGCGCGGACCGCCGCCTGCGCCGCGCCCCACTTCGACGACGCCTCGACGAGGAAGCCATGACGAACGCGAAAGCCACTGACACCGCCTGCGCGCCGCTCCCGAGCCACGACCGGCACGCCGCGCAGCCCCCGACGCCGCCCGTCGCGAACTTCCGGGACCGCACGTTCCTGCTGTCGCACGTCGCCGACACGCTGCGCTTTTACGCGCCGAACGTGCTCGACGAAACCGGCGGCTTCCATCATTACTTCCGCGACGACGGTTCGGTGTACGACACGACCACGCGGCACCTCGTCAGCAGTTGCCGCTTCGTCTTCAACTACGCGATGGCGTATCGCGAGTTCGGCGACCCGCGGTATCTGGAGTACGCGCGCCACGGTCTGCGGTTCCTGCGCGACGCGCACTGGGACCCGCAGCAGCAGGGCTACGACTGGGAGATCGAATGGCGCGGCGGCAGGAAACGCACGCTCGACGGCACGCGCCACTGCTACGGCCTCGCGTTCGTGCTGCTCGCGTACGCGCACGCGGCGATGGCCGGCATCGACGAAGCCCGTCCGATGATCGGCGCGACCTTCGAACTGATGGAGCACCGCTTCTGGGACCGCGCGGCGGGCCTCTACGCGGACGAAGCGACGCCCGACTGGATCGTGTCGAGCTATCGCGGCCAGAACGCGAACATGCACACGACCGAGGCGCTCCTCGCCGCATACGAGGCGACCGGCCACCTTGTCTATCTGGATCGCGCGGAACGCGTCGCGTCGAACGTCACGCTGCGTCAGGCGAAGCTGTCGCACGGGCTCGTGTGGGAGCATTTCCATGCGGACTGGTCGGTCGACTGGCATTACAACGAGGACGACAGTTCGAACATCTTCCGTCCGTGGGGTTTCCAGCCCGGCCATCAGACCGAATGGGCAAAGCTGCTGCTGATCCTCGAACGGCATCGGCCGCTGCCGTGGCTGCTGCCGCGCGCGATCGAACTGTTCGACGCCGCGATGGCGCGCGCATGGGACAACGACCACGGCGGGCTGCATTACGGCTTCGGGCCGGACGGCACCGTCTGCGACCACGACAAATACTTCTGGGTGCAGGCCGAAACCTTCGCGACCGCCGCGCTGCTCGGCCGACGCACCGGCAACGAACGCTTCTGGGACTGGTACGACGAAATCTGGCGATATGGCTGGGCGCACTTCGTCGATCATCGCCACGGCGCGTGGTACCGGATCCTGACCTGCGACAACCGCAAGTACAGCGACGAGAAAAGCCCCGCCGGCAAGACCGATTACCACACGATGGGCGCGTGCTACGAAACGCTGAACGCGTTGCCGGGACGCGGGATGGCGCCGCCGGTCGGCCTCAGTGCCGCGTTCGCGCACGCGGGCCGCGACGACGGCGACGCCCGCGAAGGAGCCGCGCAATGAGTCAATGCAGCACCGGTCCGGACTTTTCGTCCGGCTTTCCGGCGTTCGTGTCGGCGGGCGACATCCTCACCGATCTGGTGCGCGTCGGCTCGCCGGGCGCGCCGTCGGCCACGTCGCAGTGGCTCGCGCATCCGGGCGGCGCCGGCTGGAACGTCGCGCGCGCGGTCGCGCGGCTCGGCGTGCCGAGCGCCTGCGCGGGCGCGCTCGGCACCGACTGCTTCTCCGACGACCTGTGGACCGCGAGCGTCGCGGCCGGCCTCGACATGCGCTTCCTGCAACGCGTCGAGCGCGCGCCGCTGCTCGCGATCGTGCACGACACGAACCCGCCCGCGTACTTCTTCATGGGCGAGCACAGCGCGGACCTCGCGTTCGATCCGGCCCGGTTGCCCGACGGCTGGCGCGCACACCTGAAGTGGGCGCACTTCGGCGGCATCAGTCTCGCGCGGCAGCCGCTCGGCGAAACGCTCGCGACGCTCGCGGCCGACCTGCGCGCCGCCGGCGCGTCGATCAGCTTCGACCCGAACTACCGCAACCCGATGGCGCACGGCTACGAGCCGATGTTGCGCCGGATGGCGGCGCTCGCCGACCTCATCAAGGTCTCCGACGAGGACCTGCGGATGCTGTTTCCGGGCCGCGACGAAGCGGGCGCGATCGCCGCGCTGCGCGCGATGAACCCGTCGGCGACCGTGCTGGTTACGCGCGGCGCCGCGCGCGCGACGCTCTTCGCCGGCGACGACGTGATCGAGGCGGCGCCGCCGCGCGTCGACGTCGTCGATACGGTCGGCGCCGGCGACGCGTCGATCGGCGGCATGCTGTTCAGTCTGATGAGCGCGCCGCAGCGCGCGCCGCGCGCGCATCTCGGCTTCGCGCTGGCCGCCGGCGCGGCCGCGTGCCGGCGCGCGGGCGCGCATTCGCCGTCGCTCGACGAGGTGGTCGCGCTGCTCGACGACTGACTCGCGCTCCCGAAACGACGTGCTAGGATGAAAGTTCCTTCCATCGGGAGCCGCATTATGGAAGACGTCACCTACACCAAAGGGATCTACACCGCGGTCGCGACGGTACGCGACGTGAACGGCACGCAGTATCAGGGTCTGGTCTCTCTGGCGCGCGACGACGGCGAAGCGCTCGAAAACTCGGTGTACGAAGTGGACACCCTGTCGGGCACGCCGGACGAAGCGATGGAGGAAGCCAAGGCGCTCGCGCACCGGATCCTTGGCGAACTCGAACTCTAGCGCCTGTCCACGCCCGTGACAGGCCGCAGGACGCCCGCCGCGCGGGCGTGTGTCCGGCCCGACGCTGCCGCCGCCGGGCCGGCCGGAGGCGATCATGACCGAACAGCTGTTTCTCTTTGGCGTCTTCGCGATCCACGTGCGTCCGCTCGAACTGCAAGGCGGGCGCTGGGACGCCGAGTACCAGATCACGCATCGCGACAAGCCCGTGCAGCCGTGGACGACGATCGGCGGCAACACCGGCTTCGACGCGCCCGCGAAAGCGATCGACGCCGCGCACGCGCAGGCGGTCGCCGACATCGAACACGGCGCCGGCATCCCGAAACCGCACGCGTTTCCGTGACGCCGGCGCGCGAATCGCGAAATCTCACCCGAAAAGCGCGACGCGCGCGTGAACCTTCGCGCCGTCCGCGCGAATGCGCGCCGAGTTAGCAAAAACATTCCGCCGACCGCGCGAAAAAATGGAGTCTCATTCGCCGCGCGGCGGCCGACGCCGCGCGGCTCCGATAACAAGGAGACTCCGATGACCGCGCGCCCCGCCTTCGGCGACACGCCCCCCGTCGCGGACTACCGGCTCGGCGACAACCTCGCCGCCACGCGCGGACGCATCTTCCTGACCGGCACCCAGGCGCTCGTGCGGCTCGCGCTGATGCAGCACGCGGCCGATCGCGCGCGCGGGTGGAACACGGCCGGCTTCATCAGCGGCTATCGCGGCTCGCCGCTCGGCATGGTCGATCAGCAGGTATGGAAGGCGAAACCGCTGCTCGACGCGGCCGGCGTGCGCTTTCTGCCGGCGATCAACGAGGAACTCGGCGGCACGGCGGTGCTCGGCACGCAGCGCGTCGAAGCCGACGACGCGCGCACCGTCGACGGCGTGTACGCGATCTGGTACGGCAAGGGCCCGGGCCTCGACCGCGCCGGCGACGCGCTGAAGCACGGCAACGCGTACGGCTCGTCGCCGCACGGCGGCGTGCTGGTCGTCGCCGGCGACGACCACGGCTGCGTGTCGTCGTCGATGCCGCATCAGAGCGACTTCACGATGATCGCGTGGAGCATGCCGGTCGTGAACCCGTCGAACGTCGCGGAAATGCTCGAATTCGGGCTGTACGGCTGGGCGCTGTCGCGCTACTCGGGCGCGTGGGTCGGCTTCAAGGCGATCTCGGAGACGGTCGAATCCGGCTCGACCGTCGACCTCGACGCGCTCGTCACCGACTGGCCCGCGCCCGACGGCTTCGCCGCGCCGCCGGGCGGCCTGCACAACCGCTGGCCCGACCTGCCGAGCCTGACGATCGAAGCGCGGCTCGCGGCGAAGCTCGACGCGGTGCGCCACTTCGCGCGCACCCGCAGCATCGACCGCTGGATCGTGCCGAGTCCGCACGCGAACGTCGGCATCGTCACCTGTGGGAAAGCGCATCTGGACCTGATGGAAGCGCTGCGCCGCCTCGGCCTCACGGCCGCCGACCTCGACCGCGCGGGCGTGCGGATCTACAAGGTCGGTCTGTCGTTCCCGCTCGAAACGACGCGCATCGACGCATTCGCCGCGGGCCTGAGCGACGTGCTCGTGATCGAGGAAAAAGGCCCGGTCGTCGAGCAGCAGATCAAGGACCATCTGTACAACCGCCGCGACGGCGCGCGTCCGGCCGTCGCCGGCAAACACGCGGACGACGGCACGCCGCTCGTGCCGTCGCTCGGCGAACTGCGTCCGTCGCGGCTGCTGCCGCTCGTCGCCGCGTGGCTCGCGAAACACAAGCCGCCGCTCGACCGGCGCAGCCTCGTCGTCGATCTGGTCGCACCGCCGATCCTGTCGAACGACGCGGACGACGTGAAGCGCACGCCGTATTTCTGTCCGGGCTGCCCGCACAACACGTCGACGAAGGTGCCGGACGGCTCGGTCGCGCAGGCGGGCATCGGCTGCCACTTCATGGCGTCGTGGATGGCGCGCGACACGACCGGCCTGATCCAGATGGGCGGCGAAGGCGTCGACTGGGCCGCGCATGCGATGTTTACGCGCACGCGCCACGTGTTCCAGAACCTCGGCGACGGCACCTACTTTCATTCAGGGATCCTTGCGATTCGCCAGGCCGTCGCGGCGAACGCGAACATCACGTACAAGATCCTGTACAACGACGCGGTCGCGATGACCGGCGGTCAGCCGGTCGACGGCAGCCTGTCGGTGCCGCAGATCGCGCGGCAGGTCGAGGCCGAGGGCGTGTCGCGCTTCGTCGTCGTCAGCGACGAGCCGGCGAAATACGCGGGCCGTCACGACCAGTTTCCCAGCGGGACGACGTTCCACGCGCGCGACGAACTCGACGCGGTGCAGCGCGAACTGCGCGACACGCCCGGCGTCACCGTGCTGATCTACGACCAGACCTGCGCGGCCGAGAAGCGCCGCCGCCGCAGGAAAGGCGCGTTCCCCGATCCGGACCGGCGGCTCTTCATCAACGAGGCCGTCTGCGAAGGCTGCGGCGACTGCGGCGTGCAGTCGAACTGCCTCGCGGTCGAACCGGTCGAGACCGGCCTCGGCCGCAAGCGCCGCATCGACCAGTCGTCGTGCAACAAGGACTATTCGTGCGTGAACGGCTTCTGCCCGAGCTTCGTGAGCGTCGAGGGCGGCAAGCTGAAAAAGGCGGCGGGCGTCGCGTTCGATCCGGACGCGCTCGCCGCGCGCGTCGCGGCGCTGGCCGCGCCGCCGCTGCGCCTCGACGACGCGCCGTACGACGTTCTGGTGACCGGCGTCGGCGGCACCGGCGTCGTGACGGTCGGCGCGCTGATCGCGATGGCCGCGCATCTGGAAGGCCGCAGCGCGTCGGTGCTCGACTTCATGGGCTTCGCGCAGAAGGGCGGCGCAGTGCTGTCGTTCGTGCGCTTCGCGACGCGCGACGCGCTGCTCAACCAGGTCCGCATCGACACGCAGCAGGCCGACCTGCTGCTCGTGTGCGACTTGGTGGTCGGCGCAAGCGCCGACGCGCTGCAGACGGTGCGCCACGACCGCACGCGGATCGTCGTGAACACGCATGCGATTCCGAACGCGTCGTTCGTGCAGAACCCGGATGCGAACCTGCACGCGGACGCGCTGCTCGCGAAGCTGCGCGCGGCGGCCACCGGCTGCACGGCGAGCGGCGACGCAGCGGCCGCCGCACGCGACCCGCTCGCGACCTGCGACGCGCACGCGCTCGCGAACCGCTTCCTCGGCGACACGATCGCCGCGAACGTCGTGATGCTCGGCTTCGCGTGGCAGCTCGGTCTCGTGCCCGTGTCGCTCGCGGCGCTCACGCGGGCGATCGAACTGAACGGCGTCGCGGTCGACGCGAACCGGCTCGCGCTGTCGATCGGCCGGCTGGCGGCGGGCGATCCGGCCGCGCTCGACGCCGGGTCCGCCGCGCCGTGCGATGACGCGGCCCGCGCGACGACGCTCGACGGTCTGATCGCGGATCGCGAAGCGCGGCTGCTCGCGTACGGCGGCGCCCGCTACGCGGCGCGCTATCGCGCGCTCGTCGACGCGGCGCGCGGCGCGGACGTCGGCGCCGGGCATGCGCTGACGCGCGCGGTCGCGACGACGTTCTACCGGCTGCTCGCGGTGAAGGACGAATACGAGGTCGCGCGGCTGCACACGGACGCGGCGTTTCGCGCGGCGCTCGAAGCACAGTTCGACGGCGTCGCGGGCCGCGATTTCCGCATCGCGTTTCACCTCGCGCCGCCGCTGATCGCGCGCCGCGCGCACGGCGCCGCGCCGCGCAAGCTGCGCTTCGGTCAGTGGCTATGGCCGGTGCTCGGCGTGCTCGCCCGCGGCCGGCGGCTGCGCGGCACGTGGCTCGATCCGTTCGGCTACACGCTGGAGCGCCGCATGGAACGCGCGCTCGCCGACGACTACGAAGCGACGCTGCGCGACGCGCTCGCGCGCGTCGGCGCAACGAATGCGGCCGACGCGGCGGCCGACCTGGACCGCGTCGCGACGCTCGCGGCGCTGCATCAGCGCATCCGCGGCTACGGTCACGTGAAGGCGGCGAACCTCGCGGCGGTGAAACGCAGCGAACGCGACCTCGCGGCCGCGCTCGGCATCGACGCGCGCACCAGCGCGCCGGTACAGGCGGTGCTCGACGCGTTCAGCGGCGCGGGCGCGTTGCGCGGCATTCCGGTCGTCGTCGCGAAACCGTGACCGGCGCGGGCGCGCGCGTCACGCCGGCGCGGGCGCCAGCCAGTCGATATCGCCGCACAGTACGCACGGCCGGCCGCCGGTCTGCACCGCGACCGACAGCGTCACGCACGGCAACGCCTCGTTGATCGACAGATACGGCTCGGTCGCGTACACGCGTCCCGGCACGCCGCCGAGCGCCGCGCGAAAGTACGGCCGGCGCAGCCAGTTCGCGCCCTGCGCGTCGGCGAGCGGCGGAAAGCGCGCGTCGCCATGCGCGCGGTCGACGCGCAACACCACGTTGCGGCCGATCTGCCGGCCGCTCGCGTCGAGCAGGAAGCAGCGCGCGGCGTCGTCGAGGCCGAGGAAGTTCCAGCACACGTCGTCGAGCGGCTCGCCGGCCGCGAGGCGCTCCGCCGCGCGCTCGAACGCGCGGATGTATGGCGCGAGCCGGCTCGCGATGCGCCGCTCGTGCGCGTGCGCATCCTCGCGGTACCGCTCGGTCGCGTCGGCGATCACCGTCTGCGCGAGCGCCGCGTCCGCGACGCCCGGATGCGGCCGGCCGAAGAAAAAGCCCTGCACGAAGTCCGCGTTGCACGACAGCGCGAGTTGCGCCTCGTGCTCGGTCTCGACGCCCTCGATCAGCACCAGCTTGCCCGCGTCGTGCAGCAGTGCGACGAGCGCCGGCAGCGTCGCGGCCATGTCGGCGCGATGCGCGGCGTGCAACAGCATCACGCGGTCGAGCTTCACGATGTCCGGCTTCAGCAGCCACACGAGGCCGACATCCACGTGGCCCGCGCCGAAGTCGTCGAGCGCGATCAGGAAGCCGCGCTCGCGAAACGCGATCAGCGCGTCGACCAGCGGATCGATCGCGGTCGCCGGCTGCGCCTGCACTTCGAGCACCACGCGTCGCGGCGGCAGGCCGAGCCGCCGCAGGTTCGCGAGCAGCGCGGCCGCGTGATACGGCTCGGTCAGCGTGCCCGGATGCACGTTCAGAAACAGCCACTCGCGTTGTGCGCCGAGCAGCCGGAAGTTCTCCAGATGCAGCCCCTGCGCGAGCCGGTCGACGACCAGCAGATCGCCGACGCGCGCCGCGTCGCCGAACACGTCGAGCGGCGGCACCGGCCGGTCGAGCACGTCGTGCGCGCGCAGCAGCCCTTCATAGCCGACCGCGCGCATATGCGACAGGCTGAATACCGGCTGGAACACGCTCGTCAGCGTGAGTCCGCCATGTTGCGCGCTGTAGCGCTGCAATCCCGAACTGACGCTCAGGTCGAAGCCTGGCGGCGCGGCCGCGCGCCGTTCCTGTTGAACCGTGATCATGCTTTCCTCGCCCGGCGCGGGCGGGGCGCCGCACTTCGCGCGAGCCAACCGCCCGATGTTGAAGGGTGTCGTCACCCCGCTCAAGCAAGGTCCGTGCGCACCGGCGCATGCATTTCGAGCGGAACCGCATCGGGACTTGCACCGCCCGACCGGTTCATGCGCCGCGAGCGGGCACCGCGCACCAAGGTCGTGCGAGCGCGGCTCGCCGGCCGGATCGTGCCTGATCTGCGCCTGATCTGCGCCGCACCACGCGCGCCGGGCTCGCGGCGACGCGGCCGGGCGCCGGGCTACACTCGCGCAATCGCCATTCAATCAACGCCTGCCGGGACGCCGCGTCGTCCCGCCGTCACCTTCGATGGACAACGTCTTTACCGTTCTCATTTTGCTGCTGGCCGTTTCGGTCTCCGGCGTGATCGTGCGCCTGTTCCCTGTCCAGTTGCCGCTGCCGCTCGTGCAGATCGGCATCGGCGCGCTGATGACGTTCCCGCTCGTCAATCCGCACGTGCACTTCGATCCGGATCTGTTCATGCTGCTGTTCGTGCCGCCGCTGCTGTTCGCGGACGGCTGGCGCATTCCGAAGCGCGAGTTCTATCTGCAGCGCCGCGCGATCCTGATGCTCGCGCTCGGACTCGTGCTGCTCACCGTCGCCGCGCTCGGCTACTTCGTGCACTGGCTCGTCCCGCAGATTTCGCTGCCGGTCGCGTTCGCGCTCGCGGCGGTGCTGTCGCCGACCGACGCGGTCGCGCTGTCCGCGATCGCCGGCAAAGGCCGGTTGCCGCCGCAACTGATGAACATTCTCGAAGGCGAGGCGCTGATGAACGACGCGTCCGGCCTCGTCGCGCTGAAGTTCGCGATCGCCGCCGCGCTGACCGGCGTGTTCTCGCTGCACGCGGCGGCGCTGTCGTTCGTCGTGATCGCAGCGGGCGGACTCGCGGTCGGCGTCGCGATCGGCTGGGCGTTCAGCTTCGTGACCACGTGGTTCCTGAACGTCGGCGACGGCGAAGACCCGGCGCCCGGCGTCGTGCTGACGCTGCTGATTCCGTTCGCGTCGTACCTGCTCGCGGAGCACTTCGAGTGTTCGGGGATTCTCGCGGCGGTCGCGTCCGGGATGGCGATGAACTACACGAACGTCGCGCACACGGGATCGGTGTCGACGCGCGTGCGCGCATCGAGCACGTGGACGATGGTCGAATTCGTGTTCAACGGCATGGTGTTCACGCTGCTCGGGTTGCAGTTCCCGCACATTCTCGGCAAGGCGCTGCTCGACGCGCATCACGCGGGCAATACGCAGATGGCGCTGCTGCTCGGCTACATCGGCGCGGTGCTGGCCGCGCTGTACGCGATGCGCTTCGCGTGGGTGTGGCTGCTGCGCTGGGTCACCGCGCGCGGCGCGGCGCGTCACGGGGTCGCCAACGCGGTGCCGGGGCTGCGCACGGTCGCGATCGTGACGGTCGCCGGCGTGCGCGGCGCGATCACGCTCGCCGGCGTGCTGTCGCTGCCGGTCGCGCTCGCGAACGGCACGCCGCTGCCGGGCCGCGACAGCGCGATCTTCATCGCGTCCGGCGTGATCCTCGCGTCGCTGCTGGTCGCGATCGTCGGGCTGCCGCCGCTGCTGCGCGGCGTCAGCGGCGCCGCGCAGACGCCGCACGCGGCCGAGGAACGCCACGCGCGGATCCTCGCCGCGCAGGCGGCGATCCGCGCGATCGACGCGCTGCACGACAAGGCGAGCGCGGACCTCGACGAATCGTCGGCCGCCTATGCGGCGGACGTCACCGCGCGTGTAATGGATCTGTACCGCCGGCGCCTCGCGGCGCTCGACGACGATCACACGCGCAGCAGCCGCGCGCGTCAGGCGGATGCGCTGGAACTGGAGATGCGGCTCGCCGCGATGCGCGCCGAACGCGCGACGCTGCTCGCGCTGCGCAACGGCCAGAAGATCAACGACGAGACGATGAACAAGCTGGTGCGCGAGGTCGATCTGACCGAGACGGCGCTGACGTCGCGCGGGCGGATTCGGGGGTAGTGCGGGCTGGGCAGTTGTCGCCGGGCCGTTGGGCCGTTGGGCCGTTGGGCCGTTGGGCCGTTGGGCCGTTGGGCCGTTGGGCCGTTGGGCCATGGGGCCATGGGGCCATGGGGCCGTTGGGGCCAATGGGGCCAATGGGCCAAATGGGCCAAATGGGCCGCCGGAGCCGCCGCACGTCGCGCGCGGTCCGCGCGACGCACGGCCGCTTACAACGCCGCCTGCTGCGCCGGCTTCCTGCGCAGCAACGCATACAGGATGATCGCGCCGAACGTCGCGGTGCCGATCCCGCCGAGCGCGAAGCCGCCGACCTTCAGCGAGAAGTCGCCGGCGCCGAGCACGAGCGTGACGGCCGCGACGATCAGGTTGCGGTTGTCCGAGAAGTCCACCTTGTTGACGACCCAGATCCGCGCGCCGGTCACCGCGATCAGCCCGAACACGACGATCGACACGCCGCCGAGCACCGGCCCCGGAATCGTCTGGATCACCGCGCCGAACTTCGGCGAGAAGCCGAG
>Ga0164242_10002583_pt1 | contig 20989 bp, 23 predicted proteins | sample OricomgcompostMG_FD_108783 | JGI IMG/M metagenome (GOLD analysis project Ga0164242, IMG submission 108783) | Miracle-Growth compost microbial communities from Emeryville, California, USA - Original compost - Miracle growth compost (MG) ... | reverse complement strand
CAACACGCCCGGCAGCAAGATCGCGAATGGGACAGACATCCCGACGACGATTAGAGAAAGAAAGACAACGAAGGCCACCAGCAGTTCAAGCTCTGGTGTCATGTCAATTCTCTCTTCCATCTGGTGACTTTTTGGAGCGCGCCAGAAGCTGCCGGCCGATGCCGACGAGCATTGCGTAACAGAAGGCGGTCATCCCGATTGGCATGACCGCTCGCGGAATGGCGAGAGGCGTCCGGAACGAAGTATTGGATATCTGGTTATGTTCAAGGGTCAGAAGCTCAAACCTGACCAAATACCAAAGCAGGACAAAACAGGCGAGCAACGCTACGATATCGAAAACGACGTCGAGCCGGCTTCTGGCCAAGTTGCTCAGCCGCGCCCGCAAGATGTCGACACGATGGAAAGATCCCGTCGCATGACACGCACCGAGACTGAAGAAAAATGAGGCGACCAGCAGATATCCGCTGAACTCGAGTGTAAAATCGAACGATGTACGAAAGACGTTCCGTGCAATCAGTTCGAGCATGATCAGAGAGAGCATTGCTAAAATCGACAGCGACGCGAGCCAAAGCGAAATCCGCTCGACCCAGCCCACTGTTGCCCCGGGATGACCGTGGCCGGTCAGCTCATCAATGTCGTCAGAATTCATATGGCCCTACCTACGGCAAGCGCGGCGATCAGCACGGAAAGAGTTGCCGCGCCCACCGCCGCCAACAATTGTGCTGCTTAGCGTCCTAGCGCTTGGCGGACCTTTTTCAGAGCCTCTTCGGCCTCCGGACCGCGTTCCTTGGCCCACTGTTCCCAGTAGGGCTGCATCACCTGTTGGGAGTGGGCGAGTTCCTTCTCGGAGGCGGTGACACTGGCCATGCCGCCCTCCTGCATTTTCTTCAGCAGGTCGACGTCTGCGGTTGCTATCTCGTCCGAAAGCTTCGTGAGATGATCGGCAAATACATCCTTGACCACTTTCTGCGATTCGGCACTAAGACTATTCAATGCGTCATCGTTGATAATTTCATAGACTTGCGAAAAGGCGATAGGGATGCGGTAATTGTATTTGATCTGATCGCGCAACGGATATCCCGCGCCCGAGGCTGTCGTCGTCATTGCGTCGATCGTGCCATTGTCCAAGCCCGGGGCGAGATCAGCGAAGGATAAGGTGATCGGCGCGCCGCCGGTGACTTTTTCCACCCAAGCGGAAGATTCCGCCGAAAGCGTGCGGATCTTCATGTTCTTCATGTCCTCAAGCTTGTCGATCTTCTTATGGGCCGAAAATATTTCGAGCGGCGGATAATAGTAGGTACCGATGACGGTTAGGCCGTTCTTGGCGTATTCGGCATTGATATAGGGCTGCAGGATCGCCGCCGACTTATCGAACTCCTCACGGGTGCGGATAAGGGCCGGCAGCCTCAAAATGCCCGCAAGCGGCACGGCGCTCGCAAACTGCTGGTCGTCACCGATCTGCACGATGTCGTCGCTGACGGCCATGGCCATGTCGGAGGTCTGAATCTGGAGCGAACCAGCTAGGTGAATTCGTATATCGACATCACCCTTGGTGCGATCCTTGATTTCCGCCGCGATCTTTTCCAATTCGCCGACAGCGGTGTTTTTACTGGCGTTGCCCGTAATGAGATCGAGCGTTTTCGCGGACACTGGGGTCGCCGCGATCGTCGAAGTCAGCATGAGGGCCACAAGACCACCGCTGATGCTTTTGAACTTGCAGATCGTCTTACTCATTACTTCCTCCCGTTGATACTTGATGCTGCCTCTGCGGCGAGCCGATACCTGAATCTCATCGAAGAGCGCTTTCGCCCGCCCTCCCAAATCGATATTCCCGCCGGCTGATCAGCTCAGGCGAACGATCTGTTGTTCGATCCTACCGAAGATCGAGTTGCCGGTGTCGTCCTCGACTTCCAATGCGACCGTATCCCCAAAGCGCAGGAACGGCGTGGTGGGCGCGCCTGACATGATCGTCTCGACAGTCCTCATCTCAGCGACACACGAATAACCCAAGCCGCCGGCGTCGATTGGCCGGCCGCAGCCGCCGTCCGGGCCGCGGTTGGATACAGTTCCCGAGCCGATCAGCGTCCCGGCTCCAAGCCGGCGCGTCTTCGCGGCATGCATTATCAATTCCAGAAAGTCGAAGGTCATATCGACGCCGATATCCGGCCGTCCGAAAGCCTTGCCGTTGACTTGGCTCAGGAGCGGGAGATGCAATCGTCCGCCATCCCACGCATCGCCTAGTTCGTCGGGTGTGACCGCTACCGGGGAGAGAGACGAGGATGGCTTCGAATGGACGAAGCCCAATTCCTTCTTGATTTCATGCCTCAGCAACTCACGGAGAGAAACATCGTTGACCAGCACGAAAAGCCGGATCGCGGCGCTGGCTTGGTCGCGCGTCGGCTGCATAGGAACGTCATCTACGATGATTCCAATCTCGCCCTCGAAATCGATTCCCCAACCCTCATCGAGTATCTCGATAGGATCGCGTGGGCCGAGCATGCTGTCCGACCCACCTTGGTACATCAACGGATCGGTCCAGAACTGATCCGGTATGACAGCGCCTCGTGCCTGACGGACCAGAGCGACATGGTTGACATAGGCCGAGGCATCGAGCCACTGGAAGGCTCTCGGCAGCGGGGCGGCCATCGCCGCCTGTTCGAATGGAAATGAGGCGACCTCTTTCCGTTCGAGAGCGTCAGCCAGAAGGTGAAGCTTCGGCGAAATTTCCGTCCAATTGTCCAACGCAGCCTGCAGCGTCGGCGCTATCGATTCGGCGCTCGCGCCGCGGCTTAAATCCCGCGACACAACGACCAGCGCGCCGTCTCTTCCTTGCTTCAGCGATCCGAGTTTCATCCGTGCACCTATTTCGGCTCCCGCCGTAAAGCATCGAAGGCACGCGTGAGATCCTTCCAGCAGTCGGCGTAGTCATCTTGGAGGAGACCGCATTCAGCCGCATATCTAGTGAGCCGCTGCGGATAGCGCGTCTCGAACATGAATGCCATTGCACCCTCAAGCTTGGCGGGAGAAAGCGCATTCGTGCTCGCCTGCTTAAAGACAGCAGCGTCCGGTCCGTGCGGCAGCATCTGATTGTGCAGCGACATGCCTCCCGGCATGAAGCCGTCCGGCCTCGCATCGTAGACCCCGTAAACTAGACCCATGAACTCGGTCATGATATTGCGATGATACCAGGGCGGCCTGAACGTATCCTCGGAAACGAGCCAGCGATCGGAAAACAGAACGAAATCGACATTCGCCGTACCCGGTGTCTCGGAAGGCGCCGTCAGCACCGTGTAGATCGACGGGTCCGGGTGATCGAACAGAACCGCCCCCACTGGCGAATAGGCCGTCAAATCGTATTTGTAGGGGGCATAGTTCCCGTGCCACGCGACGACGTCGAGCGGCGACTGACCGATCTCGGCCGCATAGAGCTCGCCTCCCCACTTCATGTAGAGGAGCGATTGCTCCTCCAGATCCTCATAGGCGGCCATGGGAGCGAGGAAATCACGCGGGTTGGCAAGGCAGTTTGCTCCGATCGGCCCGCGATCCGGGAGCGCAAAGGACCCCGCGTAATTTTCACCGACATAGGCGCGGGCGGGACCGTCAATGAGTTCAACCTTGAAGACGACACCGCGCGGGATGACGCAGATCTCCGACGGCTTGACGTCGATGATGCCGAATTCGGTGCGAAAACGCAGCGCGCCTTGCTGCGGGACAACGAGCAGTTCTCCATCCGCATTGGAAAAGTATTCATTACTCATCGAGCTGGTGATCAGGAGCACATGCGCGGCCATGCCAGTCTGCGTGTCAGAATCGCCCGCAGTCGTCATCGTGCGCAGACCGGTAACAAAGGTGAGGCTCTCCTTGGGGATCGGAGGAGCGTCCCACCTGAGTTGACCAATCGGCAGCGTGCTTTCGTCTCGGGCCGCGGGCGCGGAGCGGATCAATCCCTTATCGACCTTTTTGTACCGACCGGAATGCTTCACGGAAGGCCTGATCCGATAAAGCCATGAACGCTGGTTGGCGGCTTGCGGGGCCGTGAAAGGTGAGCCCGACAGTTGTTCCGCGAACAGTCCATAATTAATCCTCTGGGGAGAATTCCTTCCCCTCGGCAAGGCCCCTGCCAACGCTTCGGTTTCGAATGAGTTTCCGAAACCGGAATTATACCCAGGGACTATTGCTGAGATCCATTTGTTATCAGTACTGCCGCCATGAGAATTCATTACTGTCTCTATGAATCTTTTCAATTTGCTGACGGGCCCCGCCGCAACTCTCACGACAATCATTGAACGTCATTTTGCAACTATCAACACGCGCTTTGGATGTTATGGCAGACGCCAGTTTCCCTTCTACGGACACGAACTGGGACGCGGTTGATAGTTGCAAATTCGCTCCCATCCTATGATCGGGCCAGTCGACGGTCGGTGAAATGTCTCGCATTACGCGCTGGCGTGGCTGCTCGCGGCGGACATAGATCAGATCAAGTCCCTGTGCGACGCGCGGCACAGTTGCACTGCGGATTGTTGAAGAGCCTGACGGAGGAAAACATGCACGAGCAAGCAATTTTGAAGCAGGCACCCCTCGTTTTGTCGCAAAGCCAACGCGAAGGATATTTTCGAGACGGTTACGCAATACTGCCTGACTATGTACCCGGCGATTGGCTGCAAAAGCTTCGCAGCGCCATTGCCGAACTCGTCGATTCCAGTCGCAGCCTAACCCAATCGACCGATGCCTTCGTGCTTGAAGACGGTCACTCGGCCGACGAACCACGCCTGCATCGCGTTACCAATCCACAGGACCATCATCCCGTTTTGTGGGACTTTTTCACCGACCCGGTCATGATCGACCTTGCCGCCGACGTGGTCGGACCGGACGTGAAGTTCCACCATTCAAAACTAAATGTAAAAGCGGGCAAGGGCAGCAGCAGCTTCGATTGGCACCAGGATATCCCGGGTTGGCCGCATACCGACTACAGTCCTGTTACCGTCGGCATCTACTTGGAGGGCTGCGCCTCCGAACAAGGGCCGCTGAACTTCGTGAGAGGAACCAATCGCGGGCCTCTGCATCGCATGCATGACGATGCAGGGACCTTTGTAGGGATCGATCCGAAGGTGATCGCCGCGCTCGACCAGAACGATTTCATCGAGGGGATCGGCGGTCCCGGCACGACCGTGCTGGTGAATTGCCGGGTCATCCATGGTTCCGGCATCAACCGTTCACCTAAGCCCAGACCATTGCTCCTGCCCGTATATTCGTCGGCGGACTGCTTTCCTTACACGGCGAACCCGCTGCCGAACCAGCGCTCGGGAGAAATCGTCCGCGGCAAGGCGGCACGCTTTGCCAGCTTCGACACGACTCCCTGCCCGCTGCCTCCGGACTGGGCCCGCAAGAAGTCCAATCCATGGAGCGACAAGGCACGCCATGATCTGGAGACGATGAAGGGAGCGGCCTAACCGCATCGTCGGCGGACCGCCCCTACCAGTGGAGAGCCGCCGCACCCTGCCGAATATGGAAAATTGCATGCCCAAGCAGGAACATGAACTGACGCTTTACGGCTATTTCCGCTCTTCCACCGCCTACCGCGCCAGGATCGCTCTCAACCTGAAAGGCCTGTCCTACGAACAGGTGTCGGTCCATCTGCTGCGCGATGGCGGTGAACAACACCTGGCATCGTATCGGGCCATCAACCCGCAGATGCGGGTGCCGTCGCTGGTCGTGGCGGATGGGCTGGAAAGGCACATTCTGATCCAGTCGGGCGCCATCATCGAATGGCTCGACGAAGCCTACCCGGCGCCGCGCCTGCTGCCGGATGATTCTTTTGCAAGAGCTCGATGCCGGGCTGTCGCGGCCATCATCGGATGCGACATCCACCCGTTGAACAATCTGGTGACGCTGAACTATCTGAAGGAACGCTTCGGCCGCGGCAAGGAAGACGTCGACGATTGGTATGCGCATTGGATCCGCGAAGGTTTCGCCGCGGTGGAACAACTGATCGAACCGTCCCCCTTCGCTTTCGGCCGCCATCCGACGATCGCCGATCTCTATCTCGTGCCACAGCTCTACAACGCGCGCCGCTTCAGCGTCCCACTTGATCCGTTTCCCAGGATCCGCGCCGCGGCCGACGCCTGCGCGAGCCTCGAGGCCTTCAGCAAAGCAGCGCCAGAGAACCAAGCCGATGCGGCATGAGACAGCTACGCGGCAGGCACACTTTACCGAAACGTCCGGGGAAAGCGTGGATGTCATCATCGTCGGGTCTGGAGCGGCCGGCCTGACCGCCGCGGTGACGGCGGCCAAACACGGCCTGCAGACCTTGGTCCTCGAAAAGGACGCAGTCTTTGGCGGCACGACCGCGATCTCCGGCGGCGGACTGTGGATTCCCTGCAGCGCCGCCGCCCGGCGCCAGGGGGTTTCGGACAGCATCGATGCCGCCCGCCTCTATTTCCGGACAATGGTCGGCAACCGGTTCGATCCGGTGAAGACCGAAGGCTTTCTGCAGAATGGCCCCGACATGGTCGACTTCATCGAAGCCAATACAGGTATCCGTTTCTTCACGACAGTCGACCGCCCCGACTACTATCCCGATCAGCCGGGAGCCTCGCAGGGCGGGCGCACGATTTTTCCGCAGCCTTTCGACGCGCGCGAGCTTGGCAAAGAAGTCGGACGCCTGCGAAAGCCGGCACGTGAAACGACTTTTCTGGGCATGATGATCAAGCCCGGCCCGGACCTGCACCACTTCTTCAATGTTTTTCGCTCCCTTCGCTCGGCGGTGTTCGTGAGCCGGCGTCTGCTGCGGAATTTTCGCGATCTGGTCGCCCATGGCCGTTCAATGGATCTGGCCAGCGGCAACGCCCTGATCGCCCATCTGGCCAAGGCCGCGCTCGAGGCAGGTGTCGAGATACGGACCTCCAGTGCTGTCAAGGAAATCATCACAGAGGACGGACGGGCCGCGGGAGTCAACTATTCGTCAGCCGGTGCTATCTTCAGCGTCGAGGCACACAAGGGGATCATACTGGCCTCCGGCGGATTCCCGCATGATCTATTGCGGCGACGGTCTGTCTACCGCCATGCGCCCACAGGAGCCGAACACCTTTCGCCGGCACCAGCCGCCAATACCGGCGACGGCATCCGCATGGCCGAGGCGCTCGGCGCGGTCACTCCGGAACTTACCGACGCGGCAGCCTGGGTACCTGTATCGGAGGTGAAATATTCCGACGGCACGACAGGCGTCTTTCCGCATCTCATCGATCGCCAAAAGCCAGGCTTTATCGCGGTGACGCGGAACGGGCGACGCTTCGTCAACGAGAGCCATTCCTATCACGAATTCTGCCGCGGCCTCGCCGTCGCTTGCGCGAGCGAGAGCGAAGCCGTGTGCTATTTGCTTGCCGATCGCCCGACCATCAGGCGATATGGCGTCGGTTACGTGCGCCCATCACCGGTACCCCTGGGAGCGCATCTTCGTTCAGGCTATCTTCTGAAAGGCCGCACGATCGGCGGACTGGCAAAGGCTTGCGGCATCGACGCTCCAGCGCTCGAGGCGACGGTCGAGGAGTTCAACCGCCACGCGCGCCTGGGAAAGGACCCCGCCTTCGGACGCGGTGAAAGCGCCTATAACCGCTACAACGGCGACCCGCTCCACAAGCCTAACCCCTGTGTCGCGCCGATCGAGCACGGGCCTTTCTACGCGGTAAAAGTAAGGATTGGCGAACTTGGGACGTTCGCGGGCGTGGCCACAGATGAAAAGGCGCATGTCCTGGACGGACAGGGCCTTCCGATCCCGGGCCTCTACGCGGTCGGGAACGATATGTCCCACATCATGGGTGGCAACTACATTGCCGGGGGTACGACGCTCGGTCCGGGAATGACGTTCGCCTACATCGCCGCCAACGACATCGCAGCGCAATGAGAATGAGATGACGGAAACGATATTGCTTACGGGCGCCGCGGGCAGGCTTGGGACGATATTGCGGGCACATTTGGCCCCTCAATGGAAGCTGCGTAGCGCCGACATCCGCCCGATTGCCGATCCGCTGGAGAATGAGGAAATCCTGCGCTTCGATCTCACGGACCGGAAGGCTTTGCAGAACGCGATGCGGGGCTGCCGAGCCGTGCTGCATTTCGGAGGTATACCGCTCGAAGCTGATTTCGACCAGATCAACAGCGCCAACATCGATGGCACCTTCAACGTCTACGAAGCGGCGCGGGTGTCCGGTGTGAAACGCGTCATCTTCGCCAGTTCGCATCACGTCACAGGCTATGTCCGCGCCCATGAACCCACGGATGTCGAAGATCCTGTACGTCCCGATGGACTCTATGGTGTCAGTAAAGTCTTCGGGGAAGCACTTGGTCGCCTCTATTTCGATCGCTATGGCATCGAGCACGCCAGCCTGCGCATCGGCATGTGCGTGGCCGAACCATTCGATCACCGTTCTCTCGGTATCTGGCTGAGCTTTAGCGATCTATGTCGCCTCGTTACACAATGCCTCGATGTGCCGACGCTTGGCTACGCCATCGTCCATGGCGTCTCCGCCAACCGTCGGGGCTGGCTTAGCAACGCCGGCGCGGCCCATGTCGGCTATGAGCCGCGATCCGATTCAGAGGCCTTTGCCGAACAGATCCTCGCAAAAATTCCGGCTTTCGATCCAGGCGACCCGACCCAAGCCTATACCGGCGGATACTTCACAACGGAGAAACCGCCACGATGGGAAGGTGTGGACATGGTCTTCGTTCCCAGCAAATACAACGGCTCAGACTAACTCGCGGATGCCCGCTTACGTCGGTCGCCTCGAGATTTCTGCGTTCCAAGCAAGGCTTTTTCTAGCGTGCGAAGCGAGATCAGCAAATCGCTGGCTACCCTGGATCCCAGTGTCTCCTTGAGCTGTCTCTCGAACACAATCAGACCTGGTATGATTTCCTCGTAGGCGTGCTGGCCTTGTCGTGTCAGGCAAAGGAAATCCTCGCGGCGATCTTCGCAGTTCTTCTCTTTTGTGACCCAGCGCCGATCCACCAGGGCGGAAACCGCACGGCTGACCTTTGTCTTGTGCATATCGGAATGCAGCCCGATCGCCTTGGCTGTAATCTTGCTAAACTGGCCGATTGTCGCCAGGGTCCGCCATTCCGGAACCGTGAGTTGATGCTTTGTTCGGTATACGTCACGCGTCCGGTGAGACAGGGCGACGCTGACTCGATTCAGCCGGTAGGGGATAAAATTTTCAAGATCCAACTCCATCTGTTATTAGTTGCATTTCCGACTAATTCTTGCAAGTTTAAACAGCTCAGCTTATCGCTGTCGTCGGCGCCTTGACGTCCAGGATTCTCTCGCAGGGGTGGTTCCGGTAGCGACTTGCCTCGGCACGTCGCCCTCGGCCGGCGAGCGCCTCAATCTCGAAGGGCGTCGCCGAAGCCCGACATTATGCGGCATCGATCGCTGTCTCGAAAGGTCCGACGGGTGAATCGTATGCGCTCATGTGCATCGTCGTCGACCCTCCACAAGGAATACGGGAAATTATATGGGCTCGCGCTCGGGAGCTCTCGTCATGGCGGGATTATCCAAATGAATTTGCAACGGTCGACTTGCCGTGCCTCCAAACCGTAAATCGCCGCGGCTGTTGATAGTTGCAAAACAAGGGGTTTATCTAGCAGGCGAGAACTGCCCGGTCGGGGGGGCTGACTGGCGAAGCGTGAGCATCAGCCCCTGGCTGACCAGATGGAAACCGGGCCGAGACACGCCGAGATGAAGTCGATCGAAAAGCTGGGATACACCTCCACAGCATATCGGACGCACATATGGCCGAGCCTGACGCACTGCGACTATCAACTGCTCCCTGCCCATCTGCTGCGGGATTGTGGTGAGCAGCACTATCCGGCTTATGATCGGCTCAATCCTCAGGGGCGGGTGTGCCGAGCCCGTCCTTTTTGTTGCCACCGCACCGAAGAATGCGGCTTGATCTGGCGCCAACGGCACAGGCTCGGCAGAATCCCGGAGCGCAGCTATACGCCGGACGCTCGGGCATTTCTGCCAGCGCGCTTCGCAAGAAAACCCCGCGGCGGCCAGTGGCGGAACGGATATGAATCGGCGAGCGACAGCGCGGCGGGAGGAGACGCTTTTTGTCTGCGTTTATCATATACCAATCGGTAGCGAGCGGGATCGCGACAGGCAGCATCTATGCGCTGCTGGCTATCTCGTTAGTCATTATCTACAAATCCACCGAGGTTGTGAATTTCGCCGGCGGCGATGTGCTCATGGTTGGGGCGTATCTCGGCATGCTGTCTCTTGTTTATTTCGGGCTGCCCTACATCGCCACCTTCGGATTTGCCGCGCTGGGCGTGTTCGTGATTGCAGGCGGCTTCGAATTCTTCGTGCTTCGCTCGATAGGCAGACGCCAGCGTCATGGCCACGCCCAAGTGGTCTCTCTCGTTGTGGCGACTATCGGGCTGGCCTTCATGATGCGCGGCGTCGTCCGCTTATTCAACTATACCGAACAGCCGCGTCGTCTGGCGCCGCTTTTCCGCGGGCCGCCGGTTCACTTCGGATCGGTCATCCTTCAGCGACAGGACGTGGCGATCATCGTCATCTCCGTTCTTCTGATGGCGGTGATCTTCACCTTCTTCCGTTATACGCTGGCCGGCAAGGCCCTCCAGGCGGCAAGCCAGAATCCTTCTGCAGCACGATTGATCGGCATTCCTGTGCGCAACATGCGTACGCTCGTGTGGGGTGGTGCCTGTGCGATCTCCGCTTTGTCCGGAGTGCTCATCGGAGGTAAATTTCTGATGACGCCGGATTTCGGCGGCGATGTCGTGCTGCTGGCATTTGCGGCCGCCATCATCGGGGGGTTCAGGAGCTTGCCCGGAGCGGTGCTGGGAGGCATCCTCCTAGGCGTCGTCCAGAACTTCGTCGGTTTCTACATCTCGTCTTCGGCGATCTCGGTCGCGCCTTTTCTGGTAATCATGATCGTCTTGCTCGTTCGGCCCCAGGGAATGCTGGGCGGTGCAAGCATCCTGCGGAAGGTCTAGCCGGTGTTCGGAGCGACCGAAATGCGCACCACTGCGACAATTGTTGGCCTGGCGATCGCCTGTCTGGGGATTTCGACGGTCGCTCCCATCTACTATCTCTATTTGGCAAATATGCTGCTCATCTACGCGGTTCTGGCCTTGGGCGTAGACGTGTTGATGGGGCTATCGGGTCAGTTTGCCTTCTCCCATATGGCGTTTTTCGGAATAGGTTGCTATGCGACGGCCCTGCTGAATTTGGATTTGGGCATCCCGTTTCTCCTCGCGCTGCCTATCGCAGTCGTCATGACCGCGGTTGTGGGCGTCCTGGTCGGCTTCGCAGCCATCCGGTTGAATACGATCTATCTTGCGCTCGCGACTTTCGCGTTCGCCGAAGGCATGCGTTGGATCTTCAATGATTGGACATCGTTGACGGGTGGCGCGAATGGGCTCCGGATTCTGCCCATGTTCGCCTTCGGCATCGAGATCACAAGCGACCGGCAAGCCTTTCCGCTTACTCTGGCGTTCGCGGTCGTGGTTCTGCTAGCCACGCTGATGTTGCATGGCTCACGCTTCGGACGCGAGCTGGTCGCGGTGCGCGAATCCGAACATGTTTCGATGGCTTCGGGCATCAATGTGCGCCGGACCAAGATCTCTGCCTTTGTCGTGTCAGCGGTTTATGCCGGTCTGGCCGGCGGCCTGTATACGCTGAACCACTCTTTCGTAAGCCCGCCCGAGTTCGGCTTCAATGGCGCTGTCTTGATCCTCACCATGATCGTCGTCGGCGGCATGGGAACCGTGCCCGGCGTTTTGCTCGGCGTCCTGATATTCGGCTTGCTGCCGACCATATTGCAATCAACATTGCGGTCAGTTCTGATCTGGCAGGAGTTCATCTATGGCGCGATCCTGACCGCGTCCGTGCTGCTCATGCCGCGCGGCATCTGGGGTGCGTTCAAGAGTCTCCGCGGTTTTCGGCTGCATGCCGGATCGCGCTTGGGCCAGGGAATGCGGCCGTGACGGCCATGTTCGGTCTCTCCAACGTGACCGTGCGGTTCGGCGGCGTGCGGGCACTGGACAACTTCTCGATGGATGTGGCGCCAGGAAATATCCACGCCCTCATCGGTCCGAACGGCGCGGGCAAATCGACTGTGCTCAACTGCGTCTCCTGTTTCACCCGGCCCCATCAGGGTGACATTGTCTTCGACGGCCGTTCGATCATGTCTCTGTCCCCGCATGCCATTCCGGGCCTCGGGATCGCGCGGACATTCCAGAATATAGAACTCTGCCAACGAATGACCGTCCTTGAGAATGTTCTGGTTGGAATGATGCCGCGTGTCCCGCGGTATTTCCCTTTCCTGCCGGGCCGTCTGCGTGCGCGCGCCGAAGCGGAGGCAGTGCGCGAAGCTCACGAACTCATCGAGCGGGTCGGATTGGCTGAGTTTCGCGACACGCTCGCGGAGGAACTCGACTTCGGCAGGCAGAAGACATTGGATCTAGCGCGCGCGCTGGCCTCTAGGCCGCGTCTGATATTCCTCGACGAACCGGCGGCGGGATTGCGGAACCGGGAGATCGCAAGGCTCGACGCGCTGTTGGTGGACTTGGCTCGGAGCCAATCGCTGACCGTCGTTCTGATCGAACATGTCATGGAACTGGTGATGAGTGTGGCCGACCGTATCACTGTACTGAATTTCGGCCAGAAGATTGCCGAGGGCAGTCCCTCGCAGGTCCGTGCCGATCCCGTAGTTATCGAAGCCTATTTGGGTGCCGAAGACGATGCTCACGCTTGAGAACATCTCGGCGAGCTACGGCCGGATCAGCGCCATTCACAAAGTCTCCCTCACGGTGCCGATGCATAGCGTTGTCTGCCTTCTCGGAGCCAACGGCGCCGGGAAGACGACGACACTTAATTGCGTCAGCCGTGTCGTGCCGATCACTGAAGGCAGGATGACGTTCGAAGGCGAGGATATCGGCCGTCTGTCAACGGAAGAGACGGTCCGTCGCGGCATCGTCCAGATCCCTGAGGGCCGCGCCGTATTCGCCGAGATGACGGTCCTCGACAATCTGCGTCTCGGTGCCTGGCAGCGCCGCAGGGAACGTGGGGCCTTTGCACCACTCGATGAGGTCTTCGCATATTTCCCTCGTCTCAAAGAGCGGTCCCAGCAGCTCGCCGGCACCCTTTCCGGCGGCGAGCAGCAGATGCTGATGATCGGGCGGGCGCTCATGGCACGCCCGAAGCTGCTCATGATCGACGAACCGAGCCTCGGCCTCTCGCCGCTCCTAGTGACAGGGGTCTTCGACATCATACGCCGGATGAATGAATCTAAGATAACATTCCTACTTGTCGAGCAAAATTCGCGCATGGCCCTGCGCACGAGCGACTACGGCTACATCCTGGAAAACGGCGAGATCCGTTTGCACGGGAAGTCCGAACAACTGCGCAATGATCCCGAGGTGATCGCCGCGTATCTGGGCGGCCACGCCAAAGCCGATCGTCCCGACGCGGATTCGAGACACACGAGCGAAGTTCAATAGGGAGAAGAAAACAATGAGAAAAATAGGTGTAGTCGTCGCGGCGACTTTGTTGGCGGTAGGTATGGCCCGGACGAGTTGGGCGGAAGACGGCGTGACGGACAACGAAATCACCATCGGAGTGTTCGCGCCTCTTTCGGGATCGCTTGCCAACTACGGCACGGACGTCGTCAACGCGGCGAAAATGATGTACGAAAGGGCGAATGCCGCAGGCGGTGTCAACGGTCGCAAGATCCGCTTTATCATTGAGGACGCCAAATGCAGTCCCAATGACGCCAACGCCGTGGCCAAGAAGCTAGTCACAGTCGACAAGGTCTTTCTCCTCAACGGTGGCTCCTGCACGGGGGCCGCATCGGCGATCCAGGGCTATGTCGAGCGCGTGGGCGTTCCGCATGTGATGCTCAACGCATCAGGCGACCCCGCGCTCTTCCCGCCGAGCAAACATGTATTCGGCGGCTTCGGCGGGACACAGAATACCGTCGGCAACGCTATGATGAAGTTCGCAATAGAGAAGCTACGCGCCAAGACTGTTTCCTATATCGCCACGGACGATGACTACGGCCTTGCGAACTATGCGGCCGCAAAGGCCGTGGCCGACGCGGCCGGCGTCAAGATCGTGTCGTATGACCGCATTCCCAAGCAGATCGACGACGTGACCCCAACGATGCTTCGGGTCTTGCAAGCAAAGCCCGACGTGATCATTTCAGCCTCCTACCCGCAGGGAGCAGTCCTCATTGCACAGGCGCGCGGCAACTACGGCATGACACAGCCTCTCATTCAGGCAACGCAGGGCCTCAGTTCGCCGGCATTGTTTGCGAAAAACGTCGGCGACGACTCCCTCCTCAAGGATTTTTACTTTACCGACGTGCTCATCGACCAGCCGGACAGCAAGGCGCTGCAGCCTTTCTACGACATGTATCGGACGGCTTATCCGGATCGCAAGGACATCGCCAGCTACATGCCCTTCGGCATAGCCTCGTCAATGACAGTGCTGGATGGTCTCAAGCGCGCCGGCCGCAACCTGACCAGGGAAGGTTTCGTCGATGCACTTGAAAAGACAAACCTTGATACGGGCGTCTATTCCGGACCGGTTGAGTTCGGGAAGGTGCGCCGCGACGCCGTACGCAGCAATAATGTGCTGAAGTTCGACGGCAAAACCAGCGAGGTGGTAGGCCGTTACAATTGGGATGGAACATCGGCCCGGCAGTAGGCCTCTCTTCCCGATGGCAGGACGTCTCAGCGTCCCGCCATATTGAAAAACGCGTTGGGCGAAGATTTGCCTGGTGCGTCTTATTAAACGCCAAGCGCTCCGAGAGAACGTCCGCCGTCGACGAACAGTGTCTGTCCGGTTATGTAGCTGGCGTCGCGGGAGGCAAGAAATGACACTGCGGCCGCTATGTCTTCGGGCTGCCCGATCCGCTTGATCGGCTGAAGCGCGACAAGTCCCGATGCATCGATGTCGCCGCGCATGCGGACCATCGGCGTGTCGATGGCACCCGGTGCTACGGCGTTCACGGTGATCCATTTCGCCGCGAACTCAAGCGCCAGCGCCCGTGTCAGTCCTACGACGGCGGCCTTGGAAGCGACGTAGTCCGCCATGTTGGCCGCGCCCAGCGCGGCGCGAGATGCCAGGTTGACTATTCTGCCATTTGGCGGCATGTGGCGGAATACAAGCCGCGACAGGGTGAACATCGCAACAAGGTTTACGTCGAGTGTCCGCCGCACGTCGTCCGACGTTAGGTCGGCGAGGGCTCGGATCCGGAAGACGCCGGCATTGTTGACGAGCACGGTTACGGGTCCGATGTCCTCGACAAGCTCCTTGACGTGAGACTCGTGCGTGATGTCGAGGCTGCGGGGCACCGCTACGCCTCCGGCTGCGGTAACCCGGTCGGCCGTTTCGGCTGCCGCCTCGGCGTTCAAATCGACGCAGTAAACGGTCAACCCGTCCTGAGCGAGGCGGAGGCTAATCGCGCGGCCGATGCCGCCGCCGGCTCCGGTTACGACTGCTTTGGCTGCCGTCATGATCTCATAACATTGGACACCCTGCTACTCCGCCCCGCCCGCGCAGCCGTTTGTGAAGCGGCCTTTACCTTCAGGCGGGAACGTCGATTTCCTCGGGCGCTTCCGTCTTGACCGTCGAATATTCAGTCGGAAGACAGAGCTCGATCAACGCGTAGTCGGAAGAGAACTGGAAGACGTTATGTCGAAGACCGTTGCCAATGCACATGGCATCGCCCGTCACCATGTGTATGATGCCCTGACCGTCGACGGCGATATCTACCCAGCCATCGGTAACGTAGAAGAGTTGGCTCATCGAGTGGACATGCCATCCAGTGCCACCCGGGGGGGTGCCCGTTACCCGGATTGCCTGAACGTGCATGCGGCGTTCGGTGGCATCAGTCAACCCGAGGTCGAGGTAGCTCATGAACGGTCGCAAGCCTCCCAAGGCGTATGCGGAGGGGTTTTCCCGAACGATGACGCCATCGCCTGTCGTGGCGACCTTGCCCGACACCACGTCCCTGAGAAGTGGGGCGGTTGCGGTGGGCGATGCACCAAAGTCGGGCGCGACGATTTCGACGAGCTCGAGATCCTTTGCCCACTCCACCTCGGCATCCGTGTCGATCGCGGCCTGGGAGATCGCATCGCCGCGTTCGAGCCGGACCGGCTTTTCCAGACCGATCGTCAGCCAGCCCTCGAGAATGTATAGGAAACGCAAAGGCGACGCGCCTTCGGCGGGCCAGCCCTCCCGGTATCCCTGGCCAGTAGCGCGGATGTGACGCGCACCCATCTGCCCACCGCTTGCCCGGCCGAGCAGCAGGTCTCGTTTCTCCAGGTTTCGTTCAAACGCGATCCATTCCGCATCGGCTAGGCGCGCCAGCGAGAAATCGACCGGTACGGCCGGAAATTCGCTCTTGGATGGCGCAGGATAGGTCTTGTACATCGGAATACTCCTCGGACTTTGAATTCCTCCAATACTATCGCTCCGCGGGATCCGGCTGTATGTCGAATCAGCTTTATTTCTGCCAAGGAGGTTTGCAGGAATGCGCATTCACTCAAGAAACAGGCGACGGTTGCGTGCCACTACCTCGTGGATGAAGTCCATCACCGCTCTGTAACGGGGTATGTCTCGCAGATCGGAGTGCATGGTCGTCCACACTTCTCGCGTGATGGCCACATCGTCCTCAAGGATTCGCTGCAGCCCGTCATCGTCTCGCGTCATGTAGCGCGGCAAGAGGCATATCCCGCCGCCTCCCAGCGCAGCATAGTATTGTGCTATCATGCTCGTGCTCGCAAACTTCATGACGTTGTCCGGCGCGTCTGGAGGCAAGTAGTTGAGATTGTTCCCGAACAGCATGTCCTGATAGTAGCCGATGAATCGGTGAAACTTGAGGTCGGAAACGGAACGTATCGGCGGACTTGTAGCTAGATATTTCGGCGATGCATGAAGATACAGACGACAGTCGGTCAGCTTGCGGATGACTTGGCGGCCATGTTTGGGAGCTATCATTAGAATCGCGATATCTGCTTCGCGATTGGAGACATTGAATACCCGAGACATCGCGACGAATTCGATTTCGAGACCGGGGTAGTCCCTGGAAAAATTTGCAAGCCGCGGGGCTAGGAAGAGGCTCCCCAGACCGTCGGGCGCGCCGACCCGCACGGAGCCCGTGAGGCCTTCCTTGTTGATGCTGTTCCGCGCTTCCGCTCCCGCCGCTAGCACTTCAATCTCTTCTGCGGTCCGCAACAGCCGTTCGCCTTCCGTAGTAAGTACGTAGCGTCCGTCGTCTGGCTCAAACAAGCGCGTCTGCAATGCGGTCTCCAGCTTTTTGATCCTTCGCCGTATCGTCGTGTGGTCGACGCCGACCTTGTGCGCCGCTCGAGAGGGTGTCGCGACCCGGACCAGCGCGAGAAAGTATTTGAGATCGTTCCAGTTGAAGGAGGACATTCGAAGAGTACGATCCTGTTCAACCGTCAGCGCGGCTGGCGTCTGCATTTAAAAAGTCCCGGCCGGACAAGAAAGCCTTGCGCCAGCGGACGACGGTGTAGTTAGAGAATACGCCTCCTTTCAAGAAGGGGTCATTACGAACGAACTCCTCGGCCACCTCACGGTCGTCGGTATCGAGAATGATCAATCCACCATTGGCATGTTCACCATCGTCGCTGAGAAGTCCGCCGCTCGCGAGAACGGTTGGGAGGCGCGCACGAACATACTCAATATGTCGCTCGCGAAGATTCGAACGCGTCTTCTGTGTCTCTTCGTCATCGAAAAATATGATTGCGTAAGGCATGTGACCTCCATTGCTTGAGGACGGCCGGCAGCGGATGCACAATCATCGCGCTGCAGATGCTCCCCGACATCATCATCCGCGCCTCGTCTTGAGTTCTCGGGTCTCTAGGGTGCGCCCATTGACTCTCGCGTGATCATGGAATCGACAAGCTCTTGGCCGCATGTTTCGAATCGTGAAAGCCTTCGGAATTCTTCGTGGCACGTCACATTGGTTTGTCTTGCGCCAGATCCAGCGACGTCGTTCGGAATCGGATATGGCGTAGCTCACTTTTCTACTTTGCATTCTGGTGTAGATGCCGATTCAGCGCGCGATCACCAGCTCCAACTGTCCATTTACACCAGCTTCTGCCATTCCCGCACGGCGACTTTATGCCCGACCGACAAATGCCGCGCTTGGTTCGACAGCGCGACGCGCAAGCATACCATACGATACAGCAGAAAGTTCTCAAGCTCGAGGTCGGATTGACCAAGCTGTTTTTGCTTCTAGTGCGATGCAACTCCAGGCTCAGGACTTCGGTAACGGGGCCGTCCCAGTCAAGCGATTTTGGGCGAGCGTTATCGTCCGCCTGCAGGCAGACGTGGCGGCGGCCTGATGCTGAGCAGCGCAGTATGAACCACACCGAGTTTGCCGGAGCCCCCTTTCGTTTGAGTTACGCTGCCATCGCCGGTTCGTGCAGCATGGCTTAGTAGCGTTCCTCGGCTTGTGGCGGTGGAATATCGCCGATGGTCCAGCAGTCGGCGATTTTTGAACCAGTCAACCCATTCGAGCGTAGCGAATTCGATGGTGTCGAAGGAGCGCCATGGCTCACGCCGGCGAATGACCTCGGCCTTGTAGAAGCCGTTAATGGTTCGCCGCGTGCGGTTTCTTAGCCTGTCGCCACGCTGCCGACAGAGGGCTCGATGAGTGCGACAAGTGGGATGGCCATGAAGATGAAGGTGCGGCGCGTCTTCAGCGGGAACTTCCTACGGCTTGCGCAAGACGTGGCGGCTATTGGAGCGCGACGGCTTTGGTGGCGCGCTGATGGGCCAGATGAATCGAGGGTAATCCGCAGCAAGCTGGCGAAGATGACGAAAGGCGATAAAGTCGCGCGGTGGCTCGATTATATCAGCCGGCAATTCCAGGCTCCGGTGCCGGCCCGACTGAGGATGACCGACCCGACTACGCCGTACAAGCTGGGCCAGGAAAGGCCGTCACAGCGATCGGCGTCATGGCCATTGGGCGATTTCGGCGACGGTGATGGCGCGCGCGACGATCATCATACAAGATGGAAACAGTTAGCATATCGAAGCGATCCAGCCGCCGTTTCCTTGGCGGAATTGTCCAGATCCGGTTAGGGCGTCGAGGAGGCAGTGATGGTGGAGGCCACATCCTCACGGTGCGGACGCGCGAAACGGCCGAGATGATTGCGCCCCGCTACCGCCACCCCAATCGCCAACATGGCAGCGGCAGCGGCAATCAGGAACGTGGTCGTGCTCCCGGCTAGCTCGGCGATCTTGGGCGCGGCGAAGGGGGCGATCACGCCGGCGAACCAGCGTACGAAATTGTAACCTGCCGAGGCGACGGCACGCGGCGCGGGCGATATCTCCAGCGCCATCTCGGTATAGACGGTGTTGTTGACGCCCATGACCGCGCCGGACAGGACCACGGCCGCGATGACCGCTTCACGTGACCCGAGGGCGATTGCCACCAGCAGGAGCGCCAGAAAAAACAACATCGCCGAAAGCAAGACCAGACCGGAGAAGCGTGACTGCAGTCTGGGCGCGATTGCGACCGAGAAGATCGCCAGGAGGACGCCCCAGCCGAAGAAGATGCCGCCCACCGTGTAGGCCGACATCTGCAGAACGAAGGGCACGAAGGCGAGCACGGTGAAGAAGGCGTAATTGTAGAAGAAGGCGCTGGAGGCAACGGTCGCCAGTCCGCGATGTTTGAGCGCCTTCAGCGGATCGCCGATACTGATCTTCTGGGCCGGTAGCGGAGTCGGCTTAAGCAGGAAGAAGATGGCGACGAAGCCGATGGCCATCAGCGTCGCTGTGCCGAAAAAGGGAAGGCGCCAGGAGATGTTGCCGAGAACTGCCCCGAGCAGCGGGCCTGCGGATATGCCGAGGCCGAGCGCGGATTCGTACATCAGGATCGCCGCCATGGTGCCGCCGCGGCTTGAGGCCACGATGACAGACAGCGCGGTGACGACGAAAAAGGCGTTGCCGAGACCCCAACCAGCACGATAGGCGACGAGTTCGGGGATCGAGTTCGACGTGCCGGCCAGACCGGCGAAGATGACGATCAGCGCGGCGCCGAGCAGTAGCGTGCCGCGCCCACCGAGCCGGCTGGCAACGAAGCCGGTCACCAGCATCATGACGGAGGTGACGGCAAAATAGCTGGTGAAGAGCAGCGAAACTTGCGCCGGCGTGGCGTCGAGCCCCTTTGAGATGGAAACAAGGATCGGATCGACGAGACCTATACTCATAAAGCCGACCATGGCCGCAAAGGCGGTTGCCCAGACGGCCTTGGGTTGGTCGAGGAAATGGGGAGCGTTCTCGCTTGATGTAGATGCGGATGGCATGGTGGGACTCGAGGTGCTTGCGGATTATCTGTATTGTACAGATAATCCATTCCGCGTGGTAGGCAAGTCGTTTTGACGGTTTCAGGAATGGGTGGAATCGATGGCGAAAGCGAAACCGGAACACATACAACCGAACGCCATGGGGCCGCTGGAAGCGGAACTGGCGATGCTGGTGCGCGGGCTTGAGGCCGTGCAGCGCAAGCGCGCCTACCCGCTGGAGCGTGCGCACTATCTGCTGATCCGGCTGATCGGCGAGGAAGGTCCGCAGCCTATTGGCGAAATCGCACGTCGATTGCTGCTCGATGGTTCAACCGTAACGCGGCAGGTTGCGGCAATGGCTGCCGCCGGTCTCGTGCGCAAGGAAGCTAATCCGGCTGATGCCCGTTCCGCACTCGTCCATGCCACCGAAGCCGGAATTGCGAAGGCCAATGCGATGCGCCTGCAGCGGTTCGAACGCCTCGAAAGGCTTTTCCACGATTGGTCGGAGAAGGAGCGTGCCGAATGCGCGCGCGTCATCGGACAGCTTAATGCATCGCTTCGAGCAGTGATGGGCGAGCGCTCGACGGGGCCCCGTAGAGACACATGATCAGAGGAGTTGACACGGTTGTGCGAAGAGTCAGCCGTAGGT
>Ga0164242_10002582_pt1 | contig 20992 bp, 18 predicted proteins | sample OricomgcompostMG_FD_108783 | JGI IMG/M metagenome (GOLD analysis project Ga0164242, IMG submission 108783) | Miracle-Growth compost microbial communities from Emeryville, California, USA - Original compost - Miracle growth compost (MG) ... | reverse complement strand
CGCCCAGGCACGTCACGAACAGCGCGATCCTCATCCGCCAGCCCTTTCGTCGTGCCTCCTGCCGGCGAGCGTATCGCTGCCGCGCTGTCGGCACCGCGGCACGCGTGGTCGCGAAGGCCTCAGCCCGTGGACGGGCAGCCTCCAAGGACCCAGATTTACCGCCCCGTCCCAGGCCGCCCCCGGCACCGCGGCGCGTGCTTCCTCGAACGAGTTCAGGACACGGATGATCCGAACAGAGCCGTTCCGCTGCTGCCTGGTGCTTCTACAGTGATCCACTTGGTCTCGGTGAAGGCAGCAATGGCGCCTTCGAGTCCGTGCCGCCCCATCCCGCTGCGCTTCGTCCCTCCGAACGGAACGGGCGTCTCGTCGTCGAGAGTCATCCCGTTCACGTGACACATCCCAGTGTTGATCCGGCGGGCGATGGAAAGGCCCAGTTCGACGTCGCGGGTGAAGACAGCGCTTGAAAGCCCATACTGCGAAGCATTGGCCGCCACGAGCGCCTGCTCCGGGCCCTCGACCGTCGTGATAGTCACTACCGGGCCGAACGTCTCCTCGCCGAAGATTCGCATGTCCGGCGTGACGCCACCTACCACGGTCGCCGGGTAGCAGGGCCCGGCCGGCTCACCGCCGCACAGGACCGACGCGCCGCGCGCTGCCGCCTCGGCCACGAGGTTGTGGACCCGCGTCACCGCGGCCGCATTGATGAGCGGTGGCATTGTGGTGGTCTCGTCACGAGGATCGCCCATCTTGAATCCCGAGGCCGCTGCTACCAACTTCTCGGTGAACTCAGCCGCGACCCGAGCGTCAACTATGACTCGTTCGGTAGCGATGCAACCCTGGCCGCCGTAAGTGAAGCCTCCGACTACCACGGCCCGGACAGCGGCATCCACATCCGCGTCGGCTAAGACTATGACGGGTGACGTGTCTCCAAGCTCCATCACAACCGGCTTGAAGTTCTCGGCTGCGCGCGAGGCTATGATCGCCCCGACCCGATCGGAGCCAGTGAAGCTCACCCGGCGAATGGTCGGAGACTTGACCAGCGCTTCAACTATCTCCGGCGAGTCCGCAGGATCATTGGTGAGAAACCCCACGACCCCCGCGGGAGCGCCCGCGGTCACGAACGCATCCGCAACTGCTGCATGCGAACGAGGTGAGATTTCCGAGCCGCGCATCACCACGACGTTGCCCAGCGCCAAAGGCATAGCCGAAGAGCGGACAAGCTGGAAGACCGCGCCGTTCCAGGGCGCGATGACGAGTACAGCGCCGGCCGGCTCCCTTATCGTGAATGACAGCCGTTCGGGATTCGCCGAAGGAATCGTGCTCCCCTCCATAGCCCGCACCTGGGTGGCCGCCCAGCGCAGGTTCTCGGCTGCGATACTAACGAACATCCGGGCTCCATGCGCTGGGAATCCGGTCTCCAGCAACGCCAACTCGGCCAACTCATCGATCCGCGACACCAACACGTCGGCCGCCGCCCGCAGCACTTCAGCCCTGCGCTCTGGGGTTGTCGCCCGCCAGACGTCGAAGCCAGCCTGCGCCGCGTCCAGGAGCGGCTCGATGTCGGCGAGCGAGGCTGCGGCCGCGCGACTGACAGGTGAGCCACCGTACGGATCGTTGCGCAGAAAGGTCTGACCCGACTTCGGCTCGACCCAGTGGTTATTGATCAACAATCCGGATGTCGCGATATCATCGCTCATCGAAGGCCTCATCAATCATCGAAGGCTTGTATATCGTCGGTGTCGTCAAGGTTGTGCGACCTTCACTCATCACCACAGGGACTCGCCACCGTCGACGGCCACGTTGGCGCCCGTCATGAAAGTCGACGCCGGCGAAACAAGGAACAACGCCACCTCGCCCATCTCCGCCGGCTGTCCGGCTCTGCCTAACGGCAGCAGCGCTGCTTGCTCCTCGAAGAACTCCGGATTGGACAGCGATAAGTCGGTCGCGGTCAAACCCGGGCTCAACGCGTTCACCCGGATGCCCAACGGTCCAAGTTCGTACGCTGCCATCCTGACCAACTGGTTGAGGCCAGCCTTCGACACCGAGTAGGGCAGGCGTCCTGGACGCACACCAAGCGCTCGCACCGATGAAACCACAACGATCGCACGGTTGTCGCCGGGCGCACCTGTGTCGCGCATCATGCGGGCCGCTTCCTGACACCAGTGAAAGGTGCCAGTGAGGTTAAGGCCGATGATGCGATCCCACTCCGCAGCTTCGATGTCCAGAAACGGCCGAACCGATCCCGTGCCGGCGTTAGCGATCAAAATATCGAGCCGTGGCACTTCTGCCCTGAGCCTGGCGAAGACGCCAGCGATATCGTCGCGATTTCCAGCATCCGCGACGATGGGCAGGACGGTTTGGCCGGATCGTCCACGCTCGCTGATCTCGTCGGCGGTTCGCTTCAGGTCAGCCTCGCCGCGCGCCACCATCACCACGTTCGCCCCAGCGGCCACCAAGCGACGTGCTATCCCGCGGCCGATCCCCTTGCTTGCGCCAGTGACGATCGCCCATTGTCCGGCGAGCTGCAGCGCCGGTTTTGGTGCGTTCAAGAGACTGCGTCCGCATGCGGCTGGTTTGCATAGCCCGGGATCGCAGCGGTCAACCCGCCATCCAGTGGGAAGATCACGCCCGTGACGTAGGACGCGCGCTGCGAGGCCAGAAAGACCATCGCGTTGCCCACGTCCTCCGGTCGGCCGATCCGACGCAGCGGGATGTAGTCGTATTCGGCGTCGCGTCCTTCCATCTCATCGCTGCCGGTCGGAGTACCCGTCGGACCGATCTGGACGGTGTTGACCCTGATGTTCCAAGGCGCAAGCTCGCAGGACAACTGCACTGTCAGGGCATTCAGTGCCCCGCGCGATGCGCTGGCGGCGGAGTACATGTCCAGCGCCCGCACCGTGTTGATGCCGCTGGTGAACAAGATCGAACCAGACCCAGAGCGTTTCAAGGCCGGTAACGCGGCGCGAATACAGAGCAGGCTGCCCTTGACGGTGACGTCCATGACAAAGTCCCACTCCGGCAAGGATTGGCCGTCAACGGACTTATAGAGCGTGTGCCCAGCGTTGTTGACCAGTACGTCGATGCCACCGAGTTCCCGCTCGACGGTCGCGACCGCTGCGCTCACCTCGGCCTCGTTGCGCACGTCGGCCGCAACGCCCAGCGACCTGATGCCAAACTTCTGCTCTAGTTCAGCGGCAGCCTCTTGAGTCCGTTCAAGCGTGCGTGACAGTACCGCAACGTTGGCTCCCTCAGCGGCAAACGCCTGGGCGATACCCAAACCAATGTTCTGGGTAGCTCCGGTGACCAGGACAACCTTGTCGGCAAGATCGGATGACACGTGTGCTCCTAAAGTGTGACGATTCGGAATAGATTGAAGGACGAGCGCTGCTGATCGACGAATGTCGCCATGTCCGGCACTGCGCGGCCAGTGAAGATGGGATCGCGCATGACGCGTTCGTACTCGTCGAAGTCCACGTGGCCGACCAACGCGCAACCATCCCATTCGGCTACCGTAAGGCCCCAGCAATCAGCGACGTTCTGGGTCAATGCCGGATCCGCGTGCAACTGCGAATAGCTATGAAAACCGGGGATCGAGCGCGGGATCTTCACATGCTCGCACAGCCAGTAGTCGCTGAACGAAGCGGTCGTGAACGAGTCGGACCGCACGACCGGGAAGGTCACCCGCAACGTTACGGCGGGTCCCGCGATTAAGTCGTGCACGGGGCCTGCGACGACCAACGCACCCGTGGCGGTGAGCGCTTCGCCTACTTCAGGCAAGTCGGTGACGATCTCATCGACCGGCCGGTCGCGAACGGTGATGCCGAGGCCGAGCCCGAACTCGCCAGATACCTCGGCTACCCCGATCTCGAACTCGGCGTGGCAGTCGTAGCCGCTCGTAATGGCCAGCAGCGCTTCAGCAAGCGGGCGCGGATCGGGAGTACGCACCATGATTTGGATGCGTTGGGGCTGCTGGTTCACGAGAATTCTTTGCGCATTGCCGGGACGACTTCGGTGATGTAGGCCTTGAGCAGGTCCTGGTCCCATGGCGGCCTTATCGCGACGTTGACGAGTTGGGCGCCAGCTTCCACGTAGGGCCGGACCTGCTCTATGACGTTCTCTGGTCGACCGCTCACCGCGCCGTCGCGGACCCGGCCAGCCCGGTCCCCCCACTGTTTATCGGTGCTCGATCGCACCACGTCCGGCTCGGTCGTGCTCAGGTTGAACATCAGATTCACGCTGCGTTCGACGTCGCCAGGATCGCGCCCCGCGACCTCACACCAGCCATCGAGGACTTGGTTGAGCTCGCGGTACTCGCCAGGCGAGACGTAGGCGGCGTTCCAGCCGTCGGCGACAGCGCCAGCCATCCGGAGCGTGCGCTTGCGGCCCACGCCGCCGACCCAGATCGGCAGGCGACCAGCCGGCCCGGGCACCAGGCCTGCGTCGGAGAGATCGAGGTGGTCGGTGTGGCGGGTGACCCGCTCGCCCCGAAACCACGACCTAACCACGTCGAGTTGCTCATCGAGGATCGTCAGCCGCTCTGACTGGCTCGGGAACGGTAGCCCGAACGCGGCTGCTTCTTCCTCGTACCAGCCGCTGCCGATGCCGAACTCGAACCGCCCGCCCGCGATGTGGTCGATCGTGACGACCGACTTAGCGAGCAGCCCGAGGTTGCGGTACGAGCCGCAAAACACGAGGCAGCCGAGTCGAGCGTTGCTGGTGTCGGCGGCGAGCGCGCCCAAGGTGGCGACCGCTTCGTAGTGCGGTTGGGTCCCGCCTTCCGACGGAGCCTCGTACAGGTGGTCCCAGACCGAGATCCAGTCCGCGCCCGCCTCGTCCAACCACCGCCACAACGAACGCAGATCCTGCATCGACGCTTTCTGGGGACCGACATGCACCCCGAATTGGACGCTCATGGATGTGTCCTCTCCTCACGCAACAGGCTGCGACGGACCTTGCCGGCGTCGTCGCGCAAAGGCTGATCGGTCCACTCAAACGAGCGCGGGACCTTGTAACGGACAAGGCGCTCGGCCAGGAAGGCCCGTAGCTCGTCGTCATCGGGGAGGGACGCGCCGGGCATCGCGTGCATCAAGCCGTGCACCACCTGCCCCAGGTCCTCATCGGGCAGGCCGATCACCGCGCAACTGTGCACCGACGGATGCTCGTTCAGCGCCGCCTCGATCTCGGCGGGGTAGATGTTCGCCCCGCCGGACAGGATCATGTCAGCGCGCCGATCGGCCAAATACAGGTAGCCGTCCTCATCGAACCAGCCCATGTCCCCGAGGCTTTCCCACCCGTCGCCGATCGTGTAGGCCTCGGCCCCGAGATAGCGGTAGGTGGGCGGCGTGCCCGGGTCGCACCGCAGGAAGACCTCGCCTATCTCTTGAGGGCCGAGCGGGCGCAATGAGTCCGGATCCAGCACCTTCATCTGCCCAGACGTCACGCGCCCGACCGTCCCGGGATGCTTGAGCCACTCGTCACCACGCGCCACCGCGACCGCTTGCGTCTCGGTGCCGGCGTACAGCTCCCAGACCACCTCAGGCCCCAGCCAGTCCAACCAAGCGCGTTTGGCCCACTCCGGGCATGGCGCGCCCATATGCCACATCGCTCGCAGCGACGACAAGTCATATCGGGCGCGAACCTCGGCGGGCAACCGAAGGATCCGGATCATCATCGTCGGAACCAGCAGCGTGAAATCGGCCCGGTGCTCATGCACGGCACGCAGCGTCGATTCCGCGTCAAAACGCGGCAGCAGCACAAGGTGGTTGCCGTAGAAGAGACCCAGCGACGCGAACGTGAACGGCGCGTTGTGATACAGCGGGCCTGGGATCAGAACGCAGCCGTCCCGCCCAAGCTCGCGCGTCGGCTCCTCAGGCACCACACCCCGATCACCGGACAGGATCAGCTTGGGACGCCCCGTCGAGCCACCCGACGTCGGAGCCTTCCACGACGACGACACAACCGGCGGAAGAGGCCCGTCATCGAGTTCGCCAGGAGCTCGCCTGCCTGCTGCCCACGTCCTGCGTCCTGGCACGATCGCCTGGTCGACACCCACGACCAGCGCGGAGTCGGCCACCTCCACGATCGCCTGGAGTTCCCGAGCCGGCAGCCGCCACGAGACGGGCTGGGGTATCGCTCCCAGCTTCCAGCAAGCGATCGAGGCCGCAACGAATTCCACCGAATTCGGCAGCCCGATCGTCACCAAATCATCTTGTGTGACGCCCTCAACAGCGAAAGCCCGAGCCAACCGGTTCGTCAGCCGATCCAACTCAGCCCGCGTCACCGTCTCAACACCCACCGTCAACGCCGGACGATCCGGCCCCACCGCCGCCAGCCGAGACAACGCCTGACCGATTGGCACAGGTCTACCAGTCACGCCGCCGGCCCCTTCTCCACCAACTCGGCGACGTCATAACACATGACGGTCTCGACATCGTCGACCGTCTGGCCATCATCGGCGATGATCTCGCAAATCAACCAGACGCCGTCGTGCGGATTGTCCACGACCCGTGCCTGTCTCCCGTCGCCGAGCCTCAGCAGCGAGCCGCCCGGCAGCGTCCGGATTTCGAATTCGGCTTCGGGCTGGCGCCCGGTCACCCCGAAGCGGGGTGGCACTTCCGGCGTTGCCATGTCGTACTCCTTGAGGTCCTAGAGGAGGATCGTGAGGTTTTGGGATAGCAAGACGCTCTGGTCGATGAATATTGACCTGCGCGCCAACTGCCAGCCCGAATCGCCACGCCGCAACACATCCTCGCGCTTGCCGAGAAATAGACTCTCTTCGTCTTCCTGATGGTTGCGATAGACGACGAACCGAGAACGAACGCAGACCTCGTCGGCAGCATCCTCGGAAGGACTGGCCGCGATCAGCCTGACACCGCTGATGACGTGGCAGACCCGCGATAGCGGCTCCTCGGCCCAGTGGATGCCTGACTCCAACTGCCTGACGCGCATTTCCAGTGTCGCTCTGTTGTCATCGAACCATGCCAATTCCGCTAGTTCGCTGCTTTGCTCGCGCTCCCACTGCCCGTAACGAACGTTGCGCCTGATCGGGGCCCAGTAGCGGATATCGGACGTCGTCAACTCAAGCCAGTCACGGTATTTCCACTGATCCAGCAGGTCCGCTTCGTAGAGCAGATGTTCCTCGATCTCCTTCGTAAGCAAGAGACGATCGAGGTTCCAGCGGCCGAGCGGCGGGGGAACGTCGCCGCCATGGCGGAACGGCGGTTCGCTGGCAGCCACCGGCAATTGGGACTGCTCGGAGATGAGGCTCATCGACTCTCACCCGCCGAGTCGGCTCGGTCGGCGCCATCGGCACTGTTGAGGTGCCGCTGCCATGCGACGTAGAAGCCGCGCAGGCTCAGCTCGGTGTTCTTGAGATCTGACACTGTCGCGCCTGCCAGCGAGGGCTCCGTCCGCTCTGCGTGCAGCCCCGCCTGGTAGTTGTAAGGGAAGCGTCGCGCGATCGGCCCTCGTGTCGCCTCTGTCAGGTACGACCAGTTCTCCATGTCATCCTGCTCGGTAAGGCCTGTAGGCCCCGAGTAACGCATGAAGTGATGGCGCGCAGTGTCTTTGACCTCCTGGGGCGCGGCCTTGTCGACCACGCACCAACGCCAGCCTTCCGTGACGCCTGGCGCGATCGGGTGCCATACCGCGATCGTTCTCGGGAACATAGTGTGGAAGCTCATGTTCGGAAAGATGCCGCCAACGCTTTGATACATTCCGGTCGATAGGCGCCCGGCGTGGTTCGCGGGGCGCTTGCGTGCGGTCTCACGGAAATAGGCGTCGACGACGTCCGGCCGGTCAAGCGGACCGACCGGGTTTTGGAAGTTCGGGAAGATATCCGCGTTCGCGTCGGTGACCTCGTACGGAGCAGTGGACAGGATGCCGTGGCCCTTGTCCTCGAAACTCACCATCAACCAGGGCAGTCGTTCCCGCTCAGCTTCCATGCCATGCCGGCTGGCGCCGCTCACGCCACCGGGCCCGATGTCGGCGATCTCCACCGATCGATGGCTCACGCCATGCAGCGGATCTCCAACGAAGTTCTCCGAGCATGCCTTCCAGTTAGCGTAAAGACGCCACTTGATGACACCGGGTATCACCTCGGTGCCGCCTTCGGATCCGTCCTGGGAGTCCAGAAGCGAGTCGAGGTAGAGCTTCATGTCCCCGAGATACTCGAGCAGGTCTGGACCGTCGTGGTCCCAGGTTGCGAAGACGGCGCCCTTGTAGACCTGGACTCGAGCGTTGACCAGGCCCCATTGGACCTTGTCGAGTTGCCTGCAGTAGGAATCCTGGTAGGACTGGACGCCCACGAGTTGGCCCGGGACCTTGGCGATCTTGCCGTCAGTCGAGTAGCTCCAGGCGTGGTACGGGCAGGTGAAGACGGGGGTGTTTCCCTCGTCGTAGCGGACGACCCGCATTCCCTTGTGGCGGCAGGTGTTTAGCAGCACGTGGATCTCGCCGGCCTTGTCGCGGGTGAGCACTACGTGGTCGGCCCCCATCCGAGACGCGAAGAAGTCGTTCGGGTGGGGGACCTGGCTTTCGTGGCCGACGAACAGCCAGGTCCGCGCGAACACCGTGGTCAGTTCGCGGTCAAAGATATCCTGGCTTCGGTAGGCCGCCCGATCTAGCAATCCTAGTTCACGGTCGAAGTACTGGTGGGCCATGCGTGTCACGACGAGTCACCTCTTGTTGGTTCGGTAATGCGCAGTTCTACCCCGGCGGATTCCTCCAGCGGTTCCACCACGCGGGTGAAGTGGTACGGGGCATGGCCCCGAGCCATGGAATCGGCGAAGGCAGCGGCGGCAGCGCCGCCGACCGCATGCGGCACGCCAAGGTCGGCGGCCAGTTCGGCCGCGTACGAGATGTCCTTGTTCATGATCTCCACCAGGCCGTTGATCTGGCCCGGGGTGCCGAAGTCATGAATCTCGGCGACCTGGCGGACCATGCGGAACATGTGGCTGTCGCCATTGCTTGCCTGCACCAGATCGAGCATCGCCGCGACGTTCACGCCCGCCTTGACCGCGCAGAGCATGGCCTCCATGCCCGCGACCATGTTCGTCAGCGCGAGGTACTGCGTGAGTAGCTTGCCAGCAGTACCCGACCCATGCGGGCCCAGCGCCACGATGTTGATCGCCAGCAGTTCGAGCAACGGCCGGACGGCCGCGACCGCGTCCGCGTCACCCCCGACCATCATCGTGAGCTTTCCCTCGTCCGGGGAGCCGCTGATGCTGGACACCGGCGCGTCCACGGGCGAAATGCCGCGCGCCAGGCATGCTCGCCCAACACGCTCGGCGAGGGCGCGCGAGTTCGTCGACAGGTCCACGATGACTGCGCCGCTGCTCATGTCAGCGAGGACACCGTCCTGCTCGTCTAGCACCGCCGCCTCGAGCGCTGCCCCGTTCGGCAACGAGACGAAGACGACCTCAGACGCCGCGCCGAGGGAGAGCGCGTCGGTCGCGCGGCGCGCCCCCCGCTCGACGAGCAGATCGACCCGAGCTGCATCGCGGTCGAGGACCGTGACGTCGTGCCCTCCGCCGATGAGCCGCCCGGCCATCGGGGCTCCCATCGTTCCTACACCGATGAAGCCGACCTTCATCGCAGCACCGGACTGCTGACCGGAGCTGGGTGGTCCAGGGTAGAGACGCAGGCGTCAAAGCACGTGTAACAACCCGGGCACAGGTACTGCCTGAAGACCACCGGCTGATCGAGGTAGATGCCTGGGTCAGGCGGGTACATCGGACCGATGTCGGTCGGCGTGCTGTCGCGGACAGGCAACTGGTCGAGCCGGAACGTCTCGGCGTTGCCGAGCACGTGGTCGCAGTGTGCGCAGGTCATCGTCGGCACGCCGTTGGAATCCACCACACGCAGGTTCTCGTCCACGGCGAGCATCAGGGTGCTCGCGCCGTCCGATCTGCTCGTCACCTTCGACGTGATCGCCCCGTCCGTCCCGGCGCTGCTCCCGACATCGTCCAAGGATAGGGCTTCGTCGCGGCGCTCAGCCCGCAGTTGCTCGCGCCGGCGTTGGGTCGCGAGCTCGTCCACGTCCGCATCCGCGTTGAGGATGACGCCATACACCTGCTCCGCCGCCGAATCGCTGACCAGCCGGTCGCGGACATCCTGAGCAACCGCCGTCGGCTCGCGCAGCAACGGATCGCCATAACCGCCGCCTGACTGCCAGTGCAGAAAGAGCGCATCCTGCGGCGCAAGCGTGGTCTCGACCTCGCACTGGACTAGCTCCGGTGAGCCGCCGAGCGCCTCGATCGACGCTGGCATCGCGCCGTCGGCGAAGAGCCTGCTGATCTCGGCGTCGCGGACGATGATGTCCACCTGGGTGTTTCCGGGATACCCGCCAGCCAGCCCTCGGTTGAGCGTGGTGGCCTTGCCCGAACCGCTGAAGACCGCGGTCAGGGGCTGATCGAGCCGATACGGCACCAGGCATACCGAACCGCTGACCCCTCCACGCTGCCGACCTGGTCCGCCTGAGTCGGTCTCCTCGCGCCGCCACAGCACGAGCATCGGGATGAGGAATTCCGTCATCTCCGCATCGGGTGAGCGGCCCATTGGGATTGTGAAGACGCCTCCGGTGTCCACGCCGTCGGCGTCGACCTTGGCACCGTAGCCACCGGCCATCGCGTCCATCATCGGCCCCACGAACGGATGGCCCTGCTCGTTCAGCCCGGCCACTAGGCAGCCGTCCCAGGTCCCGGCGCACAGCGACTGCACGTCGCGGCGGAACGCAGGCGCTGCGTCCAGCATCCGGGTCAACGTCTCACCCACCAGGTTGCCGGCGACCCACATCGCCCCGGTGGACGCCTTAGCAACTGCCGCGGGAAAGGTGGCGTCGACCAAGCTGCCCTCGTCGCTGAGGACGTCGTAGCAACGCATCAGACCACCCGCAGCCCACGGGATGTCGCCGGCGAGGATGGGAAGCAGGTTGAGCATCACGCTGGCGCGCAGGCAAGGGTAGGCGCAGTTGATCATGCCGATCTGCGGATCCGAGCCGCGGAAGTCGAACGTCAACTGGTCGCCCTGCTTCGTAGTCGTAAGGCGGATTGCGTGCAACCCGCGATCGTCGCTGCCAGCGTGCTCTTGGTAGCCGACGGTCTGCCAACTACCGTCGGGCAGCGACCGCAGCTTGGCGCGAAGACGCTGTTCAGAGTCGTCCATCATGCGCTGCATGACCGCCTTGACGGTGTCGGGCCCGTAGCGTTCGACTATTTCGATCATGCGATCCCGCGCCATCAAGTTCGAGCCGACCTGAGCCCGCAGATCCAGACCACACATGACGGGCACCCGTGACCTTCGCACCCAGGCGTCCTCTACGTCTTTGAGCAGCCGGAAGTCCCGGCAGATCTTCAGCGGCGGCGTAGGCAATGACTCGGAAAAGACATCCTTTGCCTGAACGCTCCACGATCCCGGCGAGATCCCACCGAGGTCGACCTGGTGCAGGGTCGCTGTGATCCACGAAAAGAGCATGCCGTCGAAGAAAACCGGCATCAGGATGGTGACATCGTTCTGGTGCAAACCGCCGCCGATCCACGGGTCGTTGCAGATGAACATGTCGCCGTCTTCGATGCCGGGGCTCTCGGATCGGTTCGACAGCGTCCACTGGATCGCGAGGTCCATCGAGCCCGCGAGGCCGGTGTTGTACAGGCCGACCTGCACCTCATGTCCCATCTCGTCGCAGATGGTGAAGTCGAAGTCGTTGACCTCGACCACCGGGGTACCCGACATCCGCTTGAGCGTCTCGCCCATCTCGTTCGTGATGGACCAGAGCCGGTGCCGGATGACCTCGTAGGTCAGCGGGTCGATGGTTTCGGCAGCGTCATCGGCTACCTCATGAAGGGCAAGCGACGAAGCGATGCGCGGCCGAATCTGGTCGCGCGTCATAGGCCTGCTGCGAAATACCTCGGATCCAGGAATGGCGGGTGACATGTGGTTTCTCCATCACTACTTGACGCGAATGGACAGGTTGCCGAGCCGGTCCACGACCGCGGACGTGTCGGGCAGGATCGCGACTGTGGTTGTCGGCACTTCCACCACCGCCGGGCCGGCGATCTGGTGCCCGGGCTCGAGGCCGGCGTAGTCGTAGATTGGCGTGCGTTCGAAGCCGTGTTGGACGGAAAGGAAAACGTCGCGGAACTCCTTCGGCACCGGCGCGCTCGACATCGCGGGCGGCCGCTCGGACAGTCGTGCGGTGGAGGGCAGCACGCCGACGCCGTGCACGCGGTAGGTGATCGCCTGGACCCCAGCCTCTCGAAAGCTGGTCCCCTTACCGTAGATCTCTTCGTAGAGGGTCTCGAACGTCGCCACTATGGCTTCGGCACCGGCATCATCCACAACCCCGAGCGGGACCGGCGTCGCTACCTCATTGAGTTGCTGGGCGAACCGGCAATCGATCTCACGACGTAGTTCGACTCCGAGGATTGGAACGCCTTGACGCTCGATGGAGGCCCGAACATCTGCCTCAAGCCGTTCGAAGTTCGCGGTAATGCGCGCCGAGTCCACCGGCCAGATGTGGGGGTCGGACAGTTCGCGCGTGACGCCTAGCGACGATGTAACCAGTCCATAGGCGGAGAAGGCTGCGGCTACGGAGCCGAGCGGCACGACTACCTCGGGTGCGCCCAGTTCCATCGTGTACGCGGCGCAATGCATCGGCCCCGCACCGCCGTAGGCATAAACCGTAAAGTCGCGAGGGTCCAGCCCCTGTTCCAGAACTACTCTGCGCAAGAGGTCGGCGGTCTGAGCGTTCTGGACCGCATAGACGGCTGCTGCGGCGTCCTCGACGGACAGACCCAGCGGGGTGCCGATCGTCCGCATAGCTTCCTCAGCTAGGTCTCGTCGAAGCAACTTCTTGCCGCCCATGAAGGCCTTTTCGCCAATGATGCCCAGCACGAGGTCAGCGTCGGTGACCGTCGGCTCAACGCCGCCCTGCCCATAACAAGCCGGCCCTGGAACCGCCGCCGCGCTACGTGGGCCGACCCTAAGGTTGCCGCCGGCGTCGAGCCATGCGATGGCGCCGCCCCCGGAACCGATCGCCCTAACCCGCAGCGTCGAGATGTTGATCGGATAGTGATTGAGGACGTCGGTGCTCGCCCGGATCGGCTCACCGCCGACGATCAGACCGGCGAGGAATGTCGTCCCGCCGACATCGGTTGCGATCACGTCCCGGTGGCCGAGTTGTTCCGCCAGGCGAGTCGCGCCGATCACGCCGCCGGACAGCACCGAGCCGACAGTGGTGATCGCATTGGCGGGAGCTTCCGTCGAAGCGATCGTGCCGCCCGAACTCTGCATGATCAGCAGCGGGCCGGCAAGTCCGCGATCGGTGAGCCCACGCTCGAGGGGCCCCAGGTAGTCCCGCAGCGCGGGAGCGATCTGGGTGCTCATGATGGTGGTCGCGTGGCGCGCAAACTCCCGCATCCGCGGGCTGACGTCCGAGGACAAGACGACGAAGACGTCAGGGTCGACCGCCGCTATCAACTCGCGTGTGCGCTGCTCGTGCACCGGGTTTAGGAACGACCATAGGAAGGACACCGCGATCGCCTTGACGCCCTGCCCGAGCAGTTCTCGGATAGCCTCCTCAGCCTGCGCCTCGTCCAGCGGCACGACGACCTGGCCGCGCTTGTCGACACGCTCGACAATCTCGCGCGTTAGCGTCTTGGGAACGAGCCGCGCAGGTTTACGTTGGCGGAGGATGTCCTGCACCTCCTCGGGCGAATGGCCCAAGTGCTTGGCTTCGACGTTCATAATGTGGATCGAGTCGCTGTGCCCGGTTGTTGCGAGAAACCCAACGTCGGGCACGTTGCCGGTGACGATCGCATTGAGGCTGGACGTAGTGCCGTGCGCGACGTACATGGTGTCGCGCAGGACGTCCCCAAGAGGCATACCCAGTTCTCCCGCAAGCACGTCAAGCGCGTCGAAAATGCCCTGGGAGTAGTCCGGCGGCGTCGAGGCCGCTTTGGCCGCGACCACCTCACCGGACGGCCTGACCGCGACCACGTCCGTGAACGTCCCGCCTACATCGATGCCGAGGATGTGTGTCATTCGAAACGCCCTTTTCTCCGATGCTTAAATGCGCTTAGCGCCTTGTCTCTTGCCGAACCAGGTAGCCATCGAGATGGCGATGAGCAACGCGGCTCCGTTGAACACGTCACGCACCCACGAGTTCGCGCCGGCCATGGTGAAGCCGCTGACTGCAGCCGCCAGGAACAACACCGCGATGACGGTGCCGATCACGTTCGGCTTGCCAGGGCGGATCATCGCCATTCCGAGGAACACCGCAGCGAACGCCGGGAACAGGAAACTCGGCCCAGCCGCCGGGTCGGCACCACCGGAACGGGCTGTCAAGATGATGCCTGCGGCGCCGGCCAAGGCCGACGACGCGACGAAGCTGAGCAGTATCGAGCGCTGGACGGGTATCCCGACCAATCGAGCCGCGCGCTCGTTGGAGCCGATGGCCTGCAGGTGCCGGCCGTAGGGCGTGTGGTCCTGCAGGATCAGCGCAACTATGACAATCGGAATCAGCGCGAATGTCAACCGCGGCAGACCCAGCCAATTCTGATTTCCGAAGTTCTGAAATGCTTTCGGCAAGTTGGCAGTAATGGGCAGCGACTTCGTATACCACTGCAACAGCCCGCCAATGAGGGTGCCAACGCCGAAGGTAATTATGAAGGAGTTTGCCGACACGCGGGCGATCAGTATTCCGTTGACGACCCCGACAATCAACGCGAACACCATGCCCAGAACGATTGCGAGCCCGAGGGGGACGTCGAAACGCGACACCGCTGCTGCCGTGACGACAGACGTTGCTCCGGCGGTGGCGCCAACCGAGAGATCGATGTTTCCAGCGAGCAACGGAATCACCATCCCGACCGAGATGATCAGCACGGTCGATTGATTCCCGATGATAGACCGGACGTTGGCCAACGAGGCGAATGTATCGCCTGTCGCCGGCAACACCGAGAAGACAATGATGACGGCGACAAAGGCGAGAACAAACCCATAGGTCTCAGCCATCCGCAGCGTAAGTCCGGTCGAAACTCGCGCTTGCGGGTCGTCACTTTCAGCGGCGACGTCCGGTGCCTTCTTGTCATGCTCAAGCATCGACATGACGAACCTCCATAGGTCCGTAGGTGAGTTCGGCGATGGCGTCTTCAGTGAGATGTGGCTGTCGGAGCTCCCGGCCCATGACGCCCTCGCGCAACACCACGACGCGATCGCACAGCCGGGCTAGCTCGTCGAAGTCCGAGGTCACCACGATGACGGACATACCGTCCGCCGCATGTTGGCGGATGAGCTGTTCGATCTCGTTGCGCGCCAGCACGTCGACGCCCTGAGACGGCTCGTCGAGGAGCAGGACCCGCGGCTTGCGGCGGAGCCATCGCGCGACGACCGCTTTCTGCTGATTGCCGCCCGACAGCGTCGAGAACGCACGCGATTGGCCACCACAGCGAATCCCGTACTGGCCGATGAGAACTCCAGCCTCTCGGATCTCGGACCTGCCACTGGACAAGCCGAACCGACGAAACGCAGGGATGCTGGCAACGACGAGGTTCTCGCGAACGGACAGATCCGGGAATCCCGCGTCGAGGAGCCGGTTCTCCGGAACATAGGCGATGCCAGCGGCCATACCGTCCGCGACGCGGCGCACCGACATGGACTCACCATCGATCACGATCTTCCCCGCATCGACGGGCAGATCACCGATGATCGCCCGTAACAGCGAGGTGCGCCCCGAGCCGAGAAGTCCGGCAATCCCCACTATCTCCCCGCGACCCACGGTGAGGTCGATGCCCCGTAGCGGACCCGTCTTGACGCCACGTAGCTCAAGCCTGCCAGCGCGGTGCTGCTGCGGTGCCCCGTTCTGCGAAGTCCGAGGCACCGCACGACCTGCGATCAGCTGGATCAGTTGAGCCTCGTCCAGCCCCTGTCGCCGGACCGTCGCCTGGTGCCGGCCGTCGCGGAAGGCCGTGACCGTTTCGGCCAGTGCTAGCACTTCATCGAGGCGGTGGCTGACGAACAACACAGCCTGGCCTCGTTCGGCGAACCCGCGCAGCCATTCGAGCAGGTGCGCGGCCTCTCGGTTCGGCAAGGCGGTGGTTGGCTCATCGAAGACCAGCAGCCCGGGCTCATCGAGGTTGATGTCCTGCAGTGCTCGCGCTATCGCGACCTTAGCTCGGGTCGCCGGACGCAACTGCCTGAGCAGCACAGACGCCTTGGCGTCGATGTCGAATCGCTCGATCAGCTCGCCAGCCCGCGCTTTGAGCGCGGACCAGTCGACGAGTCCCAGTCGGTTGCGCGGGTATGGATGGCCGAGGACAAGGTTCTCGGCGACGGTCATGTCGTCCACCACGCCGGCGTCCTGGTGCACAAAACGGAAGCCGAGGCTTCGCGCCAACTCCGGCGTCATAGTCTCGTATGAGGCGTCCCCGACCACGATCTGTCCGCCTCCATCGGGCCGGTGAACGCCAGCCAGGATCTTGACGAAAGTCGACTTTCCGGAACCATTGCCGCCAACCAAGGCACGCAGCTCACCGGCCGCCACCTCGAACCCGATCGAATCGAGTGCCCTGGTTTCGCCGAACGTCTTGGAGATGCCCACCGTGCGAAGGAAGGGGGCTGGCGGTTCTGCGCTGGTCGTCATATGATCACCTGCCCCTTCCCCGATTGACTCGCGTTTGGTTGGATGACCGAACTGTCCCGGCGGCCAACTGTCATTGCTGTTAGCACCGCCACGGCTACGAGGCCGTGCCCCAGGTCTTCTTGTAGGCAGCCTTGTAATCGATAGGTGCCTGATACTCCTGGCCCTTCTCGCCCGCGTTGTGGTCCTTGTCGACGATCGCCCAGCCAGCGCCCTCGGGCACGGTCTGCTGGCCTGCGAAGATTCGGTTCAGTTCATCGACGACCCCGTAGCCGAACCATGCGATCGGGTAGGCGCTCTCGGCAGCTGGCACCTTGCCCCCGGACCGAATGATGTCCAGGTTGTTGACCTGCCCCTCACCGCCGACAACCAGCACGTCGTGGCCCATGCTCGAAACCACGGACTGCAGTTGACTGGACTGGACCATGGACGAGAACGAGTAGGTGATGACGTTGGCGTCAGGCGCTTTCACCGCGGCTGCAGCCAACTTCTGCTTGTCCGCGCCCGCCGATAGGTCAGCGTTGGACACCGTGACATCGCCTACGATCTTGCAATCGGGACACTTCTTCAGCGAGGCGAGGAGCCCGGCCTGTGCGTATTCGCCAAGAAGCTGCCCGATGAAGTGCTCATTGATGATCTTTGCCTTGCCGTTCGTCTTGGAGATGATGTAGTCGCCAAGCTGCTCGCCACGGGCGTACAGCCAATCGCCGTAGTCCGGATACTGCGAGTTCATTTGAAGCGTCGCGGTAAACAGTGGCTCGCTCGGCGACTGGTTCTTCGGGTCGTCGCAGTCGAAGGACGCCGAGGTCACGACAGGAATCTTCTTGGCCTTCGCCTCGCGCAAAGGTCCGGTGACCAGGGCGCAGTCAACGCCGTGCATCAGAATGCCGTCAGCGCCCGCCGCCAGCGCCTGACGGATCGCGTTGCCGTAGCCGTCGGCAACGTTGAAGTTGCCGTCTATGACCGTCGGCTTCCATCCGATAGCCTCAACTGCCTCCTTGATCCCAGCCGTGCCGTTGGCGCAGCCAGAGGCGGCCTGGCCGCATGACACGATCCAGACGTTCTTGCCGGGCGTGGGCTTGGGCGCGTCGGTCGGCGGCTCGTGCCCGGTGAAAGCAAACAGGTCGCCCGATGAACCGTCAGTACCAGCGGGGGTGGTCGAGCCGCCGGCCCCGGAGGATGTCTGGGGCGCACCCGCTGCGTCGTTGGACGAACTGCCGCAGCCGGCGATAGTGAGCGCGGCGGCGGCGATGACTGCGGTGAACGCGAGCAGGGGCTTGGAACGCTTCGATACGTCCATGCGAAGTCAATCCCTTTCTAGAAGGTTGGGCCGCGGTCGGATGAGGCAGCAGCCGATTAGGAGATAAGTGCGCTTGCGTCCTGATGGTCTGTGCGATCGCTCGCCGTGCAACGTTGTTCGATCCGGCTAATTCCGACCAACTCGCTGGCCACCACGTCGCCAGCGCGCAGGAACCAGGCCGGTTTCCGCGCAGCGCCGACCCCCGAGGGCGTGCCTGTGAAGATGACGTCGCCCGGGTAAAGCGTCGCGATACTCGACAGGTAGGCGATAATCTCGGGCACCGAGAAGATGAGGTCGGAAGTGGAAGCGTGTTGCACCAGTTCACCGTTCACGGTGCACCGCAGTTCGACGTCGTCGGGATCCGGCACCTCGTCGATAGTGACGATGTCAGGGCCGAACGGCCCGAAATAGGGAAACGATTTGCCCATCGAGAACTGCGGTTGAGGCGGCCGGCCTTGAACGACGCGTTCGGAGATGTCCTGCCCGACGGCAATGCCTGCGACGTGGTCCCAGGCGCGCCCTTCGCTGATCTGCCGTGCCTCGCGCCCCATGACCGCGACCATCTCGACCTCCCAGTCGACATTGCCGCTCGGTAGCGGCAGTTCGCTGAACGGGCCGGCGATGCAGCTGGGGAATTTGGTGAAGACAACCGGGTAGTCCGGTAGCGGCAGGTTCGCCTCCGCAGCGTGCTGCCGGTAGTTGAGACCGATGGCAAAAACCTGCCGCGGCCGTGGCGCTGGCGCGCCGAGGTCACCGAGTTCGAGGGCCCGCGGCTCGATCGGAGGTGCAGATGCCCACTCCACGCCGCTGGCCCAACCGTTTAGTTCGTCCCACCGTTCGAAGGCGGCTTGCGGATCGGCGCCGAAGCGTCCGCCGCTGGCCCGCTCGACGTCGTAGGCCAAGCCGTCCAGCACGATATTGCAACGCCCCGCCACGTTCGCGACCCGCATGCTGCCTCCTGCATCCTGCCGATGATTCATGGCTGAACGTAGGATAGCTATTTCCTAGTGTCAAGAGCTGATAATCGATTATCCTCATCCCATCTCTTAATCGACCGACCCGCCCATGAGGAGAGCCAATGGAACTCGGATATCTCGGAGTCGAAGTCACCGACCGAAGCGCGCTGGACCGCTTCTTCGCAGAAGTCGTCGGCCTCATACCAGGTGAGACTGCGCCCGGCATGAGCGCTTGGCGCAACGACGACAAGGTCCAACGGATCCTCGTCGGCGACGGCCCCTCCGACGACGCGACATTTTTCGGTATCGAGCACGATGCCGAGTCGTTCGAATCGGCAGTGGCCCGGTTGACAGATTCCGGCGTCGCCGTCACGCCCGGTTCCGAGGCGGAGATCGCGGCGCGAGGCGTCGAGCGGATGGTGCACGCGCCGACCCCGCTAGGCCCGCGCGTCGAGTTGGCTCAAGGCCTAGCGCAAGCGAGTTCGCCCTTCGACTCCCACGTGGTGCCCGGTGGGTTCAACACCGCGGGCGTCGGCTTCGGCCACATCGTTTTCCAACTCAGCGACCAAGACCGGGTGGAGCAGGCGCATGAGTTCGTTACCAAAGCCCTCGGCTTCCACCAGTCCGATTGGTTCGACGGGACGATCGGGCCCATGCCGGTCTTGGCACGCTTCTATCATTGCAACTCCCGTCACCACACGCTCGCGATCGCGCACGTCGCGGCGGAGTTACCTCGCGCCCTGAACCACGTCATGGTCGAAACGGTCAACGAGGAGAACGTCGGCACGGCCTTCGACCGCGCGTGGCAGTCGGATGTTGAGATCGACAGCAGCGTCGGTCGCCACGACAATGACCGCATGTTCAGCTTCTACGCGGTCACTCCTGCCGGGTTCCGCCTCGAATTCGGCTATGGCGCGCGAGAAATCACCGAGCCCTGGACCGGGAACCGTCGCTACGACCGTCCCAGCCTGTGGGGCCATCAACCGCTGGCACGACCTTAGCCGGTATGACCGATCGGCACTCTCTGTGGGGATCTCTCAGCTCGACTGTAGGATGATCAGAAAGTAATCGATGATTACTGGTGGTATCCGCACGGTGAGGTGACGGGAGCTTGAGGCCCCAATGACTGGTACAACGAAAACCCGGATGGACGACGTCTACCGGCGACTGCGCTTCGTGATCATGAGCGGCGGATTGTCGCCCGGGCAGCGCGTCGTGCTTTCGGATCTGTGCCAGGAGTACCAGGTGAGCCTCAGCGTGGTCCGAGAGGCGGCGACCAGGCTCGCGGCTCAGAGCTTGTTGCGGGCGGAGACGAACCGTGGTTTCCGCGTGCCGGAACTCAGTATCGAGGACCTCAAAGATCTCACCTCGACACGGGTCGAGATCGAGACGCTATGCCTTCGACGTGCGATCGAGTTGGGCGACACCGCATGGGAGGCGGAGGTCGTGGCGGCACACCACACGCTGGTTCGGACTGCCAGCGCGCTTGATGAGAGCCCCGAGACGGTAGATCTCGCCAATACCGAGGCGCACGGCCGGTTCCATGCCGCGCTCGCAGCCGGCTGCCAGTCTCCGCGTCTGATCGAGATACGCCGCACCCTCTTCGACAGCGCCGAGTTGTACCGCCACTGGTCTCTCGCTTCGTCGGCAGACGATCGCGATCCGCCGGCCGAGCACCGCGCTCTCATGGAGGCCGCCCTCGATCGCGACGTGGATGCCGCGATCGAGCAGTTGACACGGCATATCCGCGGCACCGCGGATTGGCTCATCTCCCGTCGAGCCGAAGCGGACGGGGCGAATCTGATAGCCACCGTCCGCTAACCAGCCGTTGCCGCGCTGGTATCGTGGCGGCTTTGAGTGGGCTGGTCGACCGTGGATGCCTCGGTGCCACGCGAGGAACTTGCTTGTGCGCTGTCCGCAGCGGTGCTGGCAGCCGACGAGCGTCCAGATTCACCGGCCCGGCTCAGCGCCGCTCATAGCAGCGTGAAGCCGGCGTCGACCTTGATCTCGGTGCCGGTCACCCAGCGCGCCTGGTCCGACACCAAGTAGGCCACCGCGTCGGAGATGTCCGACGGCTCGACCAGGTCGATGTCGAGCAGG
>Ga0164242_10002581_pt1 | contig 20993 bp, 16 predicted proteins | sample OricomgcompostMG_FD_108783 | JGI IMG/M metagenome (GOLD analysis project Ga0164242, IMG submission 108783) | Miracle-Growth compost microbial communities from Emeryville, California, USA - Original compost - Miracle growth compost (MG) ... | reverse complement strand
CCATTAAAATCACCGAAATAGGTGCATTTCTTAATCTTTTCAGTGTTATAGCCAAAAATCCCAGACAAACCAACTTAAAAAATACAAAAAGGAGGATTTGCATTTTTCTGCCGCCATGCGTCGGCGGTACGAAAAAGACGGTTTTGAAAATCAGAATCAGAAAAACCAAATCCAGAAATGTGAAAATAAAGATCTGAATGAAACCAATGAGATCGGCGGGGCGGGAAAGGTAAAGCACGCAACCCAATGCCAACCAAAGAACGGCGGCAATTACCAGAAAAACTCCGAAGCGGCTATTTTGAGGAACGGGATTGGGAGGATTCATTTCGGCTCAATTGATAAACTCGATAAAAGCCAATTCCTAAACCAATCACGGCCGCAACTCCAGTCCAAAATGTGCGGGACGGCTTTTCGCGCATCAGCCAATAAACCAATCCACCCAAAATCGAAGGAGTCATCACGACTTCGGCGATGATCGTCGCGAATAAAGCCAACTGCCGATAGCGGTTTTGATCGTCGGAACCCATTATTTTCGCTTCCGTTTCATCCGCTCTTCCAGACGGATCATCCGAACTTTCACGACGTTCGGTACGGGATAAATCGACTCCAGCGCCTTAAAGCGGTTGTACGCTTCTTCGAGTTGATCTTGTTCTTCCAAAATCGAGGCCTCACCGAACAGCGCTTCGGCGTAAACCGTTTCATCCTGACCGTGGGTCAGATTCGCGATTTCCTGAAACAGCTTCATCGCCTTAGCGTAACCTTCTTTTTCGGTATCACCGACCGCGTACCAGGCGTTGGCAAGATCGACCTTGGCCTTCAAAAAATAGGAGGATTTCGGAAACTTCTGGATCAGCTGCTCGTTGGATTCGATCGAGTGAAGGATCTTTCCCATTAAAAAATACGAACGCGCGATCCGATAGAGAAACATCGCTTCGTCATCGGCCGAGAATTTTTTCGAATCCAGCAATTTTTGGTATGCATCGATCGCTTTCGGGTATTGGCCGAGCTTCAAGAAATAAATTTCGGCGATCTGCTTCTGCGCTTGCGGCGCCAGATCCGAGTTCGATGCCCGCTCAAGATAAGTCTCAAACCCTCTGACTGCCTCTTCTTGATCGTTCAAAAAAAGCGTCCGGGTCGAAGAGGCTCGCCATAAAGCCTGCAGTCCGATGGCACTGTTCGGGCTGTCTTTCACGATGCGATCGAATTCGGTTACGGCTGCACGGTAGTTTTTCTCAGTCCAAAGTTTTTCGCCCGTGAGATAACGACTCGAAAGCGAGGATTGGACCGTACATGCGGAAAGCAGGATCGTCAGCGCGATCCCCGTCCAAAATCTCATCGCAGCGTTCTCATGTTAGTGCAAGGTCTCCGACGAATCGGCGGCAGACGAATCCGAACCTTCCGATGGGTCGACCGCGACCTCTTCGTTCGGAAGAATTTCGACGGCAACCACTTTTTCGCCCGCATCGCCTTCGACGTTCATCACGCGCACGCCTTGAGTGTTCCGGCTCTGCTCGCTGATGTCGCCGATCAACATGCGGATGAGTTTGCCTCGCGACGACATGAGCATCAGGTCGTCTTTCGAGCAAACTTCCCGAGCGCTGATCAGGTTCCCCGTTTTTTCAGTCACCTTGAGCGTGATGATTCCTTTTCCGCCGCGACTTTGAACTCGGTATTCGCTGATCGGAGTCCGTTTTCCGTAACCCAATTCCGAAACGACCAGAATTTCACCCGGCGATTCGCCACCGTCGGAAGAAATCACGTCCATCCCCACGACCTTGTCGCCCTCGACGAGCGACATGCCGTAAACGCCGTAAGCCGTCCGGCCCATCGGACGAACATCTTTTTCGCTGAAGCGAATGCTCATTCCGCTGGCACTCGTCATGAAAATTTCTTGGTTTCCGTCGGTGATCCGGGCTCCCATCAGCACGTCGCCTTCTTCGATCGAAATGGCGTTGATGCCGCTGGTGCGGACGTTTTTATACTCGCTCAATGCGGTTTTCTTCACGATCCCTTTACGGGTACTCATGATCAGGAATTTATTTTCGTCGAACTCCGTCACCGGCAAGGTCCGAACCACTTTTTCGTCCGGTTGAAGCGTGAGCAGATTCACGATCGCTTTTCCTTTCGAAGTCCGGGTGCCTTCGGGCACTTTGTACGCCTTGATCACGTGCAAACGACCCTTGTCCGTCAGACAGAAAAGGCTCGAAAGGGTCGTCGTCTGGAAAATCTGAGTCACGAAATCGTCGTCGTCGGTCTGAGCGCCGATGATTCCCTTGCCGCCACGGCCTTGGGCCTTGAATTGGTTCGGATCGGTTCGCTTGATGTAACCCGTCCGCGTGATCGTCACGAGCGTCGGTTCGTCCGTGATGAGATCTTCGATATCGATGTCGCTGCCTTCGTCGAGCACAATCTCGGTACGGCGATCGTCGGCATATTTTTCGCGAATTTCAGTCAACTCGTTCGAGATGATCTCAAGCACTCGCCATTCGTTTGCCAGAATGTCTTTCAAATCGACGATGACTTTCAACACTTCGTTGTATTCTTGAATGATCTTGTCGCGCTCCAGACCCGTCAGACGCTGCAAGCGCATGTCCAAAATAGCCTGTGCCTGGATCTGGGTGAATTGAAACTTCGACATCAAGCCGTTCAAGGCCTCAGGAGCGTTCGCCGACCCGCGAATCAGCGCGATCACCTCGTCCAAGTTTTCAACCGCGCGTTTCAAGCCTTCTAAGATGTGCAGCCGCTGTTCGGCTTTTCTTAAGTCAAAAACGGTCCTACGAATGACGACATCCTTACGGTGATCGATAAAGGCCTGGATCATGTCGCGGATGTTGAACATCTTCGGTTGATTGTGATCGATCGCGAGCATCGAGATCCCGTAGCTGTCTTGAAGCTGGGTCATCTTAAACAGCCGATTCAGCACCACGTTTGCGCTCTCGGATTTTTTCACCTCGACCACCACGCGCATCCCCGTCCGGTCGGATTCGTCGCGAATATCCGAAATGCCTTCGAGTTTGTCGTCGTTCACGAGTTCCGCGATTCGCTCGACTACCTTGGCCTTGTTCACTTGGTACGGAAGTTCGGTGACGATGATGCGTTCGCGATCGTTTTTAAAGGTTTCGATCTCGGTCCGCGCGCGAAGCGTGATCACCGCGCGGCCGGTTTTGTAGGCGAGCTTGATCGCATTCGAGCCGATAATGAGCCCTGCGGTCGGAAAATCCGGGCCCTTGATGTATTCCATCATCGCGTCCACGCCCAAGGTCGGATCTTTGATCAAGGCCAAGGTGGCATCGATCACTTCGCCCAGGTTGTGCGGAGGAATGTTCGTCGCCATCCCGACTGCGATCCCGGTCGAACCGTTGATGAGAAGATTCGGAATCTTCGTCGGAAACACGAGCGGCTCTTGCAACGAACCGTCGTAGTTCGGCCCGAAGTCGACCGTTTCTTTTTCGATGTCGGCAATCATCTCGTCGGTGATTTTTTCCATGCGAATCTCGGTGTACCGCATGGCCGCAGCCATATCGCCGTCGATCGAACCGAAGTTACCCTGACCGTCGACCAGGGGATAACGAAGCGAAAAATCCTGCGCCATCCGAACGATCGTGTAATACACGGCCGAATCGCCGTGCGGGTGATACTTACCGATGACATCCCCGACGATCCGCGCCGATTTTTTGTAAGGCTTGTTGTGCGTATTCGAAAGGTCGTACATCGCGTACAAGGAACGTCGATGAACCGGCTTCAATCCGTCGCGCACATCGGGAAGGGCACGACCGATGATCACGCTCATGGCGTAATCGAGGTAGGCTCCCCGCATTTCTTCTTCGATATTGACGTTTGAAATGCCTTTGTTTTCAGATTCGTTGTTGGGTGTTTCCATAAAATTTCCTTAATCGCCGATCAAAAACGATAAACTGCCGATCCCCAGGTAAACCCGCTGCCGAACGCAGCCGAAGCCACGAGCATCCCTTTTTTGAGTTTGCCCGCCCGAACCGCCTCGTCGAGGCCGATCGGAATCGTGGCCGCCGTCGTATTCGCGTATTTCTGGATGGTGTTGAAAACCTTATCGGCAGGAATGCCGAACTGTTTGGCCACCATGTCGTTGATCCGCTGGTTCGCTTGGTGGAAGACGAACAGATCGATGTCTTCAGGCTTCAGCTCGTTGGCCGAAAGCGCTTCCATCACGGCCTCGGGCATGCGTTTCACCGCATGCAGAAATACCGTCTTTCCGTTCATCTTGGGCCAAATCAGCCGCTCGTCGATCATCTCTTGGGTAACACGAGCACTTTGAAAACCCGAGCCCGGAGCCGGAGTCCAAAGTTCTTCGGCGTATGCTCCGTCGGCATGAAGGTGGGTCGAAAGCAGATACGAATCGGTTTTCGGATTTTTCACTTCGGTCGCGGCCATGACGATGGCACCTGCGCCGTCACCGAACAAAACCGAGACATCGCGGCCGTTGGTATTTTTTTCAAGGCCTTTGGAATGGACTTCGGCGCCGACGACCAAAATTTTTCGATAAGTTCCGGTGCGAATAAACTGATCGGCGATCGACATCGCATAAACGAAACCCGTGCATTGCTGACGAACGTCGAGTGCGGGAATCCCCGGCACGCCTAATTTTTTCTGAAGAAAACAAGCCGTTCCCGGAAATTCATGATCGGGCGAAAGCGTCGCCAAAATCACCATATCGAGTTCGGATTTGTCGACGCCGGCATTTTTTAAAGCGATCTTCGATGCTTCGTAAGCAAGGTCAGAGGTCGAAACGCCTCCTTCGACCCAATGGCGTTGTTCGATCCCGGTGCGCTGCCGGATCCATTCATCCGAGGTATCCATGAACGCCTTCAGATCGTCGTTCTTCACGACTTTCGGGGGAACGTACATTCCGGTAGCAAGTATTTGGGAACGCACCATGATTTTCTCCTAAATGTCGAGATTCCGCACTTTCAGTGCGTTCTGCTCGATAAAATTCCGTCGAGGTTCGACCTCGTCGCCCATCAAAAGCGAAAAAACCTGGTCGGACGCAACCGCGTCGTCCATGGTGACTTTCAACAAGGTCCGACGCTCGGGATCCATCGTGGTTTCCCAAAGTTGTTCGGGGTTCATTTCTCCCAAACCTTTGTAGCGTTGAATGTTCACGCCGTTGCGGGCATGTTCCATGATCGCACTCATCGTCGCTGCCATAGTTCGATAAGGTTTCGGCTGGCCCTCACCGAGTTTCAGCACGATGTTTTGCTGATGGACTTCTTCGGATGCTTGATAGTTGGCGACCATCTCTTCGAACTCGAGGCTTTGCAGCAAGTTCAAGCTGACTTGAGTCATCTTGCTCGTTCCTTCGATGCGGGTACGGATTTTCAATAAATACGATCCGTCCGCTTCCTTCACGGGCTTGATCTCGACGACATAACCGAGATCGCTCAAACCTTTCGTCATTTTTTCTTTGAGTGCGTTCAACTTGCCTTCGTCGCGAAGAACATCGGGCTTCACCTGATTGGCGACCAAGAACTTCAGCACTTCGGGATTCGAGCGGGTCGAATGCCGTTCGATCGCTTTGGTGTATTTCGAAGCAGCCCGCAAAACTTGAAGCATGCGATCGCGCTCCAACTCGCCGTCACCGATCGTCACATGAGTCGAGTCGATCCCGGTTTGAAGCAGAAACTCGAACAGCTCTTGCTCGTTTTTCAGGTACTGCTCTTTGCTTCCTTTTTTCGCGCGGTACAGCGGCGGCTGAGCGATGTAGAGGTATCCCCGTTCGATCAGCGCGTACATGTGCCGGTAAAAAAACGTCAGCAGCAAAGTGCGGATGTGGGAGCCGTCGACATCGGCGTCGGTCATGATGATAATTTTGTGATAGCGCGCCTTGTCCGCGTCGAAATCGTCCTTGCCGATGCCGGCACCGATGGCCGAGATGAGCACGCGAATTTCTTCGCTCGAAAGCATGCGATCGAAACGCGCCTTCTCGACATTCAGGATTTTACCTTTCAGCGGCAGAATCGCCTGATTTTTTCGCGAGCGGCCTTGCTTGGCCGATCCGCCGGCGGAGTCCCCTTCGACCAGATACAATTCGCAAAGTGCGGGATCGCGCTCCTGACAGTCGGCCATCTTTCCGGGAAGGCCGCCGGTATCGAGTGCAGTCTTCCGGCGCGTGAGTTCGCGCGCCTTACGAGCGGCGATCCGAGCCACGGCCGAATCGATGGATTTTTGAATCACTCTTTTGATCGTCGTCGGGTTCAATTCGAAATACTTGGTCAGGTTCTCGCTCACGACTTGGCTCACATAGCCTTCGACTTCGCCGTTTCCGAGTTTCCCTTTGGTTTGGCCCTCAAACTGAGGTTCGGGGACTTTCACCGAAATCACGGCCGCCAATCCTTCGCGGATGTCTTCGCCTTGCAACGATTCTTTGAAGTTTTTATTCATGCCGTTTTCGACGATGAATTTATTGACCACGCGGGTAAGTGCCGTACGGAAACCCGAAACGTGTGTTCCACCCTCGATCGTGTGAATGTTGTTCACGTACGAGTAAACAAGTTCACTGTAAGCATCATTCCACTGAAGCGCGATATCGACGACCACCCCGTTCACTTCTTGGGTAAACGAAATCACTTCGTCGTTCAACTTCTGGCGGGTGGAGTTCATGAATTCGACGAACTGAATGATTCCGCCTTCGGCGTAAAACTCCTGCATTTGCGGAGTCTCAGTGCGCTCGTCGGTGAGTTGAATGCGCAATCCTTTGTTCAGAAACGCAAGCTCGCGAAAGCGCGTGGCCAGGGTTTCAGCGTTGTATTCCAAAATCGAAAACATTTCGTGATCGGGCTTGAAGGTGACTTTCGTTCCGGTCGTATCGGCAAGACCGATTTCTTCGAGGCCCGAAGCGGGATTGCCGCGTTTAAAACTTTGGGTGAAAACTTTTCCGCGCTGTTTGACTTCAACCTTCAACAATTCGGAAAGCGCGTTGACGACCGAGGCTCCGACCCCATGAAGACCGCCCGAAACTTTGTAGGCGCCGCCGTCTTCGTTGAACTTACCGCCGGCATGAAGTTTCGTCAGAACGAGTTCGACCGCCGAAATTCCGGAAGCGTGCATGCCCGTCGGAATCCCGCGACCGTCATCTTCGACGGTGATGCTGTTGTCGGCATGAATGAAAACCTTGATCGCCGTGGCATATCCGGCCAATGCTTCATCGACCGAGTTGTCGACGATTTCGTAAACGAGGTGGTGCAAGCCGCGAACGCCGGTGTCGCCGATGTACATCCCCGGACGTTTTCGAACCGCTTCCAGCCCTTCGAGGACTTTGATTTTATCAGCCGAGTATTCCGTGTTAACCGTCGTGCTCACAAGCAACCTCTCATTTCAAACATTTCATCGAATTGTTGATCAGACCATTTTGCCGCCGACCATTTCGATCGTCTTGCCTTCGGCAAAGCGGTCGGTCGAAGTCACGAAAATCTGAAGGTCTGAATCCTTCAAGTAATTCAATAAAAAACTTCTGCGAGTCGCATCGAGCTCGGATGAAAAATCATCGATGAGCAATACCGGCTGTACTTGAGTTTGCTTTTTAAAAGACTCGAGCTCACTCAATTTCAAAGCCAGCAACAACGACCGAATCTCGCCTTGGGAACCGACGTTCAAAAGGTCTGCTAAGAGATCAGGAACCGTATGCCCGACCCGAAAGACCAGATCGTCCCGGTGAGGGCCGACCACACTCGTTTTTCGGGCCCTTTCTTGAGGGCCGAATTGGACGAGTTTTTGATGAAGGTTTTCCATTAAAATTTGTATCGAGGGGAGATCAAAATGTCCAGTAAAATAAAGGGTTTCTGTGGGATAAACCCCCGAAAAAATCTTCGAAAAATAGCCCAGTCGAACGGGGGTCTGTTGGGGGGCGATATTTGATAAAAATTCTAAGACGGGAGTGGCCAGTTTGTTCAAGTATTGAAGCCTGCGATGGATGATCGAAGCCCCGATTTCGGCCAGATTTTCATTCAAGATTTTAAGCAGTTGCGGATCGACTTTTTCTTCCTGTTTCAAAAGCGCGTTTTTTTGATCCAAAACGTTCTGATAGCGCTTCAGAATCGGCATCCATTCCGGGTCTTCGCTCGAAATCACCTGGTTCAGATAACTCCGCCTTAGGCTCGGTTCTCCTCGAATGAGGTCGGTCGACGTGGGGTTCAGATTGATCGCATGGAACTGGATCGGGGAGTGCTGGAGCTTAACCCCGAAGTAATCCACGGCGCTTCTGACGAGCTTCTGGTTGATGTAGGCGCGTTTTTCAAAGCGGGCAGGACCTCGGATCAAATCCACCCGAAGTTCGGCCGCTGTATCGTCGTCGATCTGGAATTCCCCCTTTACCTGAGCAAAATCCTTTCCGTACTGCAATAAGGCTGAGAGATCGGAATCCCGAAACGAGCGCAAATTACTCAGCAGGTAAATCGATTCTAAAATCGAAGTTTTACCCTGAGCGTTTTGACCATGAATGAAGTGAATCCCCGTACCGCAATCCAGGACCACGTCCTGAAGGTTCCGAAGATTTTTGATGAATAGTTTTTTCAGCTTCAAAGCAAATCGACTAAATCCGCATCGGCATAATCACGTAGCAGTGATTTTTATGGCTCGCCGATTGGATCAATCCGGGCTTGGTTTTGTCTTTGAAATGGAATTCGATATCGGAGTCTTTCATCACTTCGAGACAATCGAGGATGTATTTCGCGTTAAAGCCGATTTCGAGGCTTTCGCCCGAGTAGTCGATTCCGATTTCATCGCGGGCTTCACCCATGTCCGGATTCGACGAGGCAATCGAAAGAAGGCCGTCTTGAATATTCAGCTTCACGCCCTTGCTCTTTTCATGAGCCATCAACGATACGCGCTTCAAGGCGCCCAAAAGATCTTCTCGCTTGAGCTTAATCGTCTTATCGAGATTCTGAGGAATCACCTGACGGTAATCGGGATAATCGGCCTCGATCAAACGGACGAACAAATAAGCGTTTTCGGATTTTGCGTAGAGATAGCCTTTTTCAAAGGCGATTCCGACGTTCTTCGTTGCCTGAACCATTTTATGAAGCTCAGTCAGACCTTTCTTCGGAATGACTACTCCTCGTTTCAATTCGATCGGCTTAGTGAATACCTCGTGATCGATGTACGAAAGGCGATGTCCGTCGGTCGCCGTCATCCGAATCATCGTATTGGAAAGCACTTCGAGATAAACGCCGTTTAAGTGATAGCGAGTCGCATCGGTTGAAACCGCGAATTCGGTTTTATCGATCATCTCGCTTAAGCGCTCGGAGTTCGCGTAGTGATAATTCTTTTCTTCGAAGAGGGGAAGATTCGGATAGCCTTCGGCCGAGATGCTGACGACGTTGAAGCGAGCTTTCACGCAGGTGATTTCCACCCAATGATTTGGCTTCAGAACAAAGTGCATCGGTTGATTCGGCAGTTCTTTGGTGATGTCTAAAATATGCTTCGTGGAAAGGGTGAGTTTACCCGGCTCTTGAATCTGAGCATCCAAAGAGATTTGAATTCCGACTTCAAGATCGGTTCCACTTAAAGTGAGCTTGTCTTCTTTGGCTTCAAAAAGAACATTCCCCAGAATTTCCATCGTGTGCTTCTTTTCGATGACCGATGAAATTTTTTGTAAAGCGTTTAAAAGGGGTTCTCGTTGAATACTGAATTTCATAACGTTATCCACCTTAATCAAAGCCACCTTGTCCGTAAATAGAAAGATATATAAAGAAAGAGTAGTAGTCATAGTAGTGTGGACGAGGGGGATAACCCCATAACCACTTGAAAAGAAAAACGAACCTTGCTTCGAAGGTGGTGGAAAACCCCTGGGGGATAAAATTCGGTTTTTGGTGGATGAATCGTGATGCTTTGAAAGAGCCGGGATTTTCAGGGTTATCCACCGACAATCCACCTCAATTTGAATTTCTGTCGGGATGAGTCAGCTTTTTTCAATTCAAAAGATGCGGTTATCCACCGGAAATATCCACCTCATCCGGTGAATAGCCGGTGGATGATGGGTTGAAATTCGAATCGACCTCATTCGATTTGGGGGATGAATTTTGTAAACTTATGAATTCGCTTTCATTTTAGAATTCACACCGGTGGATGACGTTCGGGTGGAAAACTTCCTTACCGAGCGCGATCGACTCCGAGGGTGACGGACTTCGGATCGCATCCCTTCGGAGTTTTGATCTCGACGACCTTTTTTCCGTCCTGGGTTTTTTCTTCGTATTTGACGCCGTTGAGGTCGAGATTCGTTTCGGTTTGGATTCTTGCGGCCTCTTCGGCCGATTTTCCGTCCATCGAACGCACTCCCGTAAGCTCGTCGACGACGGCCGCTTCTTTCGGCGGAATCGTATGGACGATCCGGTCTTTCTCAAGATCGATGATGTGAACGGAACCGTCTTTGTTGCGAATGAGCGCCGTTTTCGCGTCGGGCGAAACGAGGGTTGAGATGACCTCATCCGCCTTTTTGACTTTCACTTCTTTCGCGCCGACGTCGGTTGAAATTTCAAGCGCATTTTTACCGGTCTTTTCAAAGGCCGCATCGGTCAGATCTTCGATGCCGTTCAATTGTTTTTTCGTCACGCCTTTCATGCGTGCGACCATGCGCTTGGCTTTTTCAGTGCCGCCGAGTGCGTCTTTCGCTTCTTTTCCGACGTTCAGTTCGTCCACACCTGCGAGCGCGATCCGACTGGCCTCATCGTATTTACCCTGACGACGAAGTTCGTGAATTTTCGCGGCCGTCGTATTGAGAAGACCGTCGGTCGCTTTTCCGCCGACGTTCGCACCTTTGCCGAAAATTTCGTTGTCGAATTCGGCGTAACGATCAAAGCCGTTTCGAACCCCACGACCGACTTTGATGACGATTTTTCCGGGAATCGACTTTGCCGCCTTTTTTCCGCCCGCTTGGAGCGCTTTAATCGTGGTTTCGCTGACTTCGCTTTTTAAAATCGCTCGATACGCTTTCGATTCCTGCACTAATTTCCACGACCGAGTCGCGGTTCGCGAGATCGCTTTACCCGTTGCGACCACGGCATCGCCCGCCACCCGCAATCCGGTCTTGGCGGCCTTTGAAACCGTGCTCAAGCCTTCTTCGGTTTTGACGGCCGCTTTGGCGGCAATACTTCCTTTTTCAGCAGCAGACGAAAGTTTCGCCAAGGCTTCGGTCACTTCAGGAAGCAACTTCACCGCAGCCGTTTTCACGGCGCCGTAACCGACCCCGAGCGTGAAGGTGAACCCCACGACGTCGGACACGATCCTGCCTCCGATTTCACAAAGCAACTGACCTTTTTCAGAGCAGGTCATGCACTGCGAATCGCGCTGGTATTTGCCGATGTAAAGGATCTCTTTCACCGTATCCCACAAAAAGTTCACGACGTTTTTCGCCGTTCGGGTGAACCAGCTTCCTTTATTTTTTTGATAATCGGCGACCTGTTGTCGCGTTTGTTGCGAGACCGCGTGAATGTTGTCCGCCGTCTTGTTCTCGGCCTTCATGAAGCCTGCCCAGACGAGAAACCGCTTGCCGGCGCTTTTCACTTTTTTACCGACCCATTTCACGCCTTCCCAAACGAGCTTGCCTAATCCTTTAATGGCATCCCAGATCGCAAGCACCATCCCTTTGGCGATGCTGGCTGCGCATTTCAGTCCGGTTCCTAAGGTTTTTCCGACGGTTTCTTTCGGGCAACCGTCGCCGACCAATCCGCCTAAAACCGAAGTCAGCCCCGCTGTTGCGATCGAGAGTGCTGGCTTCATCTGGCAAAAGAAATTACAACTTTGCTTCGCGATTTCGGCTTTCTTTTTCGGCGGACAAGAATTCGCGCCGTCCTGCACATCGTCTGACGGGTTGGCCGCAGCCGATTTTGATTTCTGAGCGGCGAGGCTGCATTCGGCACAGTTCGCCTGTTGCGAGTTAAACCCGTATTCGGCAATCAATTCGTTCGAAAGCGCGATATGATGCTTGAGCTTCTGGGCTTCGACTTCGCAATTTTTCACGTCCATGTCTTCGGATGAAACATGATCCGCAAGCACGAACGCGGCCGAGTTCTTGACGTGACCCTCGTCATCGACACAACCCATTTTGTCGAAGAATTTAATCTGCTGCTCAGTCTCTTTGACGTATCGCTCGGCTTCGATCGGGGTGTTGATCGACTTCTCCGCATCGGTTCTTTCGACCCGATGAGTGGAAACTTTTTTGGGTGCGGCCGAAGCCGCAGGCATCCGAAGCGGAAAGGAGCCGACCGCTAATTGAAGTGCTAGCACGTAGGCCATGATTTTGATCGAAAGGCTGGATTGAATCGTGTTTTTCATTCAGTCCTTCCTATCGTTTCGTGCATTTCAGGCTTTGGATCGTGCGATCGACGAGCGCGTCGTCCCTGGCCTCGTATTTGCCGAGCACGAGCGATTTGATGTGCACGACTTTTTTTCCGTCGCAATAAAGGTAGAGCGAACGTTCGTAGAATTTTCCGGTCGGAAGTTCGTAGTGATAACCCAAGGCATGGGCTTCTTCGATCCCGTCCCAGCGAATTTTTCGGTAATCGTCGTAAGAGATGGATTTTCCGTTGTACTTCGAAAGCCATTGTTCGCGGCCCTGACGATAGGGCGTGATGTCTTCGACGTTCCCTTGGTTGAAAATATCCGCATCGTCCGTTTTGCCGGTCGGAGTGATCGCGATCGTCGTGCGATGGCCTTCGTCATTGTCGGGCCCGAGCAGGACGAGGGGGAAGCCGTACATTCCTTTGACTTCTTGCCAGCTTGCGGGGAGGTTCACCGAGAATTTTTGATTTTCTAAGTCGTAGTGATGAATTTCGGCGTGGGCCGGGGCGTTGATTCCGACGAGGCCGAGAGACAACGCGATGAGAAGACGAGTGATTTTCATTCCGAGGGCATCCTTTCCCTAGATAATAGGTTGAGCGCTCGGGCGAAAAAAACCAATCTATTTTTTGAGTTTTATAATTGTTCGCAAATCGCTTCGATATGGTGTTTCAGATCGAGATTCGTTTCGATCTCGTTTTCGATTTTTTGGTGTGCGTGAATCGCGGTGGAGTGATCCTTGCCAAAAATTTGACCGATTTCGCGGAAGCCCAAGCTCGTATAACGACGGATCAGGTACATCGAAACTTGACGAGGAAGCGAGAAGTTTTTCGCACGCGAGACACCCTTCAGATCCTTCAATTTGATCGAATAATGTTTGCAGACGGCGTTTAAGATCATCTCGACGGTGTATTCCTGACCTTCTTCGGGAATCGAATTTTGCATGACCTGTTTGGCCAGTTCGAGCGTGATCTCGGATCCGGTCAACGAGGCGTATTGCTGAAGTTTGACGAGCGCGCCGTGAAGGTTGCGAACGGTGTCGCGAACGTAAGTGCCCAAGAAGGTGGCCACCTCGTCCGGAAGATAAATGTCGTCGGCTTCGGCCTTCGCTTTCAAGATCGCGATGCGGGTTTCGATTTCGGGCGGACGGATGTCGGCGACCAGGCCCATTTCAAAACGCGTGCGAATCCGCTCTTCAAGCCCGTCGATGTCTTTCGGTGCTTTATCTGAGGTGAGCACGATCATCTTCTTTAAGCTGTGAAGCGTGTTGAACGTGTGGATGAATTCTTCTTCCGAGCGGTCTTTTCCGACGATGAACTGCACGTCGTCGATCAGAAGCAAATCGACGTTTTCACGGTATTTCGCGCGAAAATCGCCCGGGTTTTTATGCTGAAGGCTTTCGATGAATTCATTCACGAAATTTTCGGCCGAGACGAAGTAAGCCCGGATGTGAGGGTTCCGTTGCTTGATATGATTGGCGATCGCATGAAGCAAATGGGTTTTCCCCACGGCGGGCGGACCGTAAATGAACAAGGGATTAAACTGAACGGCGGGCTTCTCGCTCGTCGAGAACGCCGAAGCGTAGGCGAACTGGTTCGACGGACCGACAATGTAATTGTCGAAGGTCAAGGTCGGGTCGATGTGATCGGTGAGGGCCATTTTAGCTGAGGCATTTTTTGCCGAAGTGGCGGAACGTGCTGCTGGCCTGGGAAGCGAATTCGTCGAAGAAGCCAGATCTTCCGCTGCGGGTGGGGCCAGGGGATCCAGGGATGACTCTGCGATGGGATTCACCAGGTTCGGAACTCCCGGTTGAACCTTGGCGACGGTGACTTCGTCGACCGGAATCGCGCGCTCGACTTCGATTAAGACTTCGCAGGACTCGCCCAAAACCTGAGCGACGGCATTTTCGATCTCGGTCTTGAACGTTGTATTGATGAAGTTGACGTAATAATTATTAGGAGCGGAGAGGTGAATGCGAACGCGTCCCGGAGACAAACGCTCGGCCTTTCCCCATTTTAATGCGTCCAGCCAAAACTTCACTCCGTTTGGGTCTTCATGATTTTGAAGAATTTGGTGATACGTTGTTGCCCAGAGATTTGACTGATTCATAAATAAAGCCTTAAAAGACCTAGCATGAACTTGTGGGATTGACAACGAGGCCTAAAATCCGATAAGCCAAGTCAATCAACAAAAAATGGATTGATTGCTGATCCGGGTCGGATCGCTTCGCGACCGAACGAATAAGGAATTTGATTTTATGAAACGTACGTACCAACCTTCACGCAAGAAAAGAACCAAAACCCATGGTTTTCGTTCACGAATGGAGACTGCAGGCGGAAAGAAAGTTCTGAAACGCCGTCGCGCAAAAGGGCGCAAGCGTCTCGTTCCGACCGTTGCCTCTAAATAGATAATGGACTTTCCGAAAAGCGCCCGTGTTCGTAAGAGAAGGGAATACCTTCAGTTTTTCAACCGAAGCGAAGTGAAACGTTTGGGCGCTTGTCTTATTTTCAGGATTCCGAACGAGAAGAACGAAGCGCGGCTGGGGATGACCGTAAAAGGAACTCACAGCGTGCTCCGGAATCGCATCAAGCGACAGATTCGGGAAAGTTTTCGGGCGTATCGCGATCGGCTCGGCGCCTACGACTATAATGTAGTGGTTTCGGGTCAGGCTCGTGTCGATCATACGACTGCGCAAAAAGTGCGAATCGTTTTGGATCGATGCTGGGGGGCGAATGAGCTTCGCTTTTAAGTTTTATCAAGCGGTGGTTTCTCCTCTCCTTCATGCGTTCTCGAAAATGATGAGTGGAAATCCCTATTCGGGCTGCCGCTTTGAGCCGACCTGCTCTTGTTACTGCGAGCAAGCGGTTCGTCGTTACGGTTTTTTTAAAGGCACGTTGAAAGGCATCGTGCGAATTTCGAAGTGTCACCCTTTTTCCCGCTCCGGAGGCTATGATCCCGTATGAAACTGAAAATGATCCTCATCCTTGCAGTGTTGTCGTGTGGTTTCGGAATCAGCGCGAGCGCGGAAACCACGATTTCTCTGCCGCATTCTAATTTGAGCTTGGACCAAGGCGCGTTCTGGTTCCGTCAGTGGGACTTAAAAGACCACAAAGGCGTCAGCTTAAGCACCATCATGAATTACGACAGCGCCCTTTCGATGACTTTTTCAGGCGCCGATTACACTTATCTGAACCAGCAAGCGGGCCAGTCACTGAAAGAAATCGCGCCATCTCAATATCAGTGGTCGTATTCGGACGATAAGGTCGACTACAAAAGAACCTATGAAGTGCAGGGCGATCAGATTTTGGTCGACGTCGCCGTTCAATTCAAACAAAAGGCACCCGAGAAGGCGTTTTTGAACCTCGTCTCGCGCGGCCTGAAGGACGACCACGAGGCCCGAGACCGCGAACTCGATTATTTTGCGAACGGAAAAATCGAACGCAACCGAGTCGATAAAGACATCGACGCGACCGATGTCAGCGTTCCCGTCAAATGGGTGGGTGCAGCCAGCCGCTACTTTCTTTTCGCCGTCCTTCCTCAAAGCGGAGCGCCCGAGAAGGTGCTGCTTCAAAGCACGGGTGCTCAAAACGCACAGGCTTCCATGCAGTATCCGGTCGTCGGCAAACAGCTGAACCTGAAATTCAAGGTTCTGTTCACGCCGAAAGAGCTCGAAACTCTTCGCGCGATCGACCCTTCGCTCGATACCGCCGTGAATTTCGGTTTTTTCACTTTCATCGGTTACCCGATTTTACTCCTGCTCAAGTTTATCTATAAATTCGTGGGCAACTACGGTGTTGCGATCATCATCCTCACCCTTTTGATCAAGCTTCTGACCTTCCCGCTCGTCATGAAGAGCATGAAGGGCATGCGCAAGATGGCTGAGTTTCAGCCGAAGATGAAGGCGCTGAAAGAAAAGCATGGCGACAACAAGCAGGCCTTCAACCAAGAGATGATGGTGCTCATGAAGTCGTCGGGCTACAACCCGATGTCGGGTTGCTTTCCGATGCTGCTTCAGATGCCGATTTTCTTCGCGCTCTACAGCGTTCTTTACTCGGCCTACGAGCTGTATCATGCGCCGTTTTGCTTTTGGATTCATGACCTGTCGGCGAAAGATCCTTATTACATCACGCCGGTTCTCATGATGCTAATCATGCTTTTCCAACAGAAACTGACGCCGCCGCAGCCGGGAATGGATAAAACCCAACAAAAGCTGATGCGCTTCATGCCGGTGCTTTTCGCTGCGTTCATGTTGGCGTACCCCGTAGGGCTTTGTCTCTACATGCTGGTGAACTCGGTCTTCAGTGTGCTTCAGCAGCAGTTTTTGAATAAAAAACTGGGAATCGGCCCTTCTGCGGGAGTGCCCTCGCCGTTTTGAACGTGAAACAAAAACACATCGACCCTTCGGGGTACTTATCGAATAAAACAATCGCTGCACTCTGTAGTCCTACAGGTGGGGCGATTTGTGTTTTGAGGGTCTCGGGTGAGGCGACTTTTGCGATCGTCGAGAAAATCGCGGGCATCTCGCGCGCCGAAATCATCGAAAGAAAAGCCAAGCGGGTATGGCTGAAAGACGCCGAAGGCCATCGCTTGGACGATGCCGTGATGATTCCGTTCGTGGGCCCACGCTCGTTTACGGGCGAAGACGTCGTTGAGTTCTTTTTGCACGGAAGTCCGATCATCGCGCAAAAAACGCTCGATTCGATTTTTGCGGCGGGTGCTCGTATGGCTTTGCCGGGCGAGTTTTCGTTTCGTGCGGTGAAAAACGGCAAGATGACGCTTTCGCAGGCCGAGGCGGTGAAGGAGCTGATCGCGGCCGAGAATGATTTCGCGCTTTCGCTCGCACTTGAAAAACTTTCGGGTTCGCAGCACGAGTTGATCGAAAAAATTCGCACCGAACTTATGCAGCTTGTGACCCTTTCTGAAGTCGGAATCGATTTTTCAGACCAAGACATCGACGAAGTGAGTCTGCCCCGCCTGAAAGGTCGCCTTCGTTCGGTGGTGACGATGTTAAGCGAGCTTCACGGAAGCTTCGATCGCGGAAAGCGGTTTTTGGATGGCATTCCGGTTTCGGTTTTCGGCCTTCCGAATGCCGGAAAATCTTCGTTTTTTAATGCGCTTTTGGGCGAAGATCGCTCGATCGTGTCTGACATCGCAGGCACCACGCGCGACGTGATCCGCGAAAAACTGAATTTAAAAGGCTCAAGCGGATACGTCACTTTTCGTCTTTCGGACACCGCAGGCCTTCGCAAGGGTGCCGATACCGTCGAAGAAATCGGGATTGAGCGCACGTTGAAGGCCGCGCGTGAGTCGGATCTCGTGTTGATCGTCGTCGATGGTGTAGATCCGAAGATTGAGCAAGTGCGCACCTTTTTGGATCAGATCGATCTTTCGTATAAATCCGTGCTCGGAGTCGTGACCAAGCTTGATCTTTTAAGCGACGATCAAAAGGCGAAGGTGCTGGAGCAGGTCAAAACGCTTCCGGTGTCGAGTTGGAACGGAGTCTCATCACTTCGCCTGACGGGCATTCATGAAGTCGCAAGCGAGATGGCGAGTATTGCCGAGCGATACCTTTCGCGCAAGCCGGGCGAAGTCGTCTTGACTCAGTTCGAGCACGTTCAGGCGGTGACCCGCGCGTTGGAGTGCCTGAATCGAGCACTGAGCGATGAAGGTGCGATTGACTTGGTTTTGTTTGCGACCGACATCCGTCACGGGATGAACGAGTTGGGCCCCTTGATCGGTGAGACCTTGCCGGATGACGTACTCGGAAAGATTTTTTCGGATTTTTGTATTGGAAAATAAACAGGAGGGAAACATGAACATTCAAAACATCGGTGTGGTCGGCGCAGGACAAATGGGGCAGGGGATTGCCCAGACGGCGGCTCAGTCGGGCTTCAAGGTTTTCGTTGCGGATCAGAATCTCGAAGCGGCGACGAAGGGCGTGCAAAAGATCAAGGCACAGCTCGATCGATTGGTTGAAAAGCAAAAAATCACCGATCAGGCGACTCAAATCATGGCGAATCTGAAGCCGGTCGATCGACTTTCGGAATTCAAAGATTGCGATTTGATCATCGAGGCGGTTTCTGAAAATGTCGCGCTGAAGAAGAAGATTTGGCAAGAGCTCGACCAGAGCGCCAAACCCAGCGCAATTTTTGCATCGAATACATCGTCGATCAGCATCACCGAACTTGCTGCCGCGACAAAACGTCCGAGTCAATTTGCGGGAATGCACTTTATGAATCCGGTGCCGATCATGAAACTCGTCGAAGGAATTCGCGGAATTCAGACTTCCGACGAGACATTTTCGAGCGTGAAGGCCGCTGCCGAAAAAATGGGAAAAACCTTCGTCTCGGTTCGGGACATTCCTGGCTTTGCGGTGAACCGCATTTTAATGCCGATGATCAACGAAGCGGTTTATACCTTGTATGAAGGAATTGCTTCGGTCGAAGACATCGATGTTTCGATGAAGCTCGGCACGAATCAGCCGATGGGGCCCTTAACGCTTGCGGATTTTATCGGGCTCGACACCTGCCTTGCGATCATGGAAGTGCTTCATGAAGGCTTAGGCGACTCTAAATACCGTCCTTGTCCGTTATTAAAGCAGTACGTGACTGCGGGATGGCTTGGAAAGAAAAGCGGAAGGGGATTTTATCGTTATGACTGATTTCATTCGAATCGAAAAACAAGAGCAGGGGATCGCAATCCTCACCATTTGCCGTCCAGACGCTTTGAACGCACTGAACGTCGAAGTCTTAAAAGAACTGAAGAAGGCGCTCGAAAAACTGGCGCATGATCGTGAAGTGCGCGTGATCATCTTACGCGGCGACGGAGACAAAGCTTTCGTTGCGGGCGCCGACATTCGCGAGATGCAGTCGATGAATCGCGGCCAGGCCACCGATTTTTCGCGCTTAGGTCATAGTGTTTGCCTCATGCTCGAAAGCATGCCGAAAGTGACGATCGCAGCCGTTCACGGCTATGCGCTCGGAGGCGGGACCGAACTTGCGCTTGCCTGCGATTTCATCATGGCATCCGAGAAGGCTCAGTTCGGATTGCCCGAAGTCAGCTTAGGCGTCATCCCCGGATTCGGCGGGACCATCCGGCTCGCGCGCGCCATCGGCACCGCGAAGGCGAAAGAGATCTTGTTTTCAGGACATCGCTTCAAGGCCGACGAAGCCCAATCGCTCGGCTTGATTCGCCAGGCGTTCCCGCATCAGGAGTTTTTTAACGAAGTCCTGCTGTTTGCGAAAAAGATCTCGGCCAACTCGTTGCATGCCATCGTTTCGGCTAAAAAACTGATGAACGAATTCGAAGAAACCGTCGGCACGCACCTGAAGGTCGATGCCGAAGCTCATCAATTCGGAAGCCTCTTTGAATCACACGACCAGAAAGAGGGCATGAGCGCCTTCGTCGAAAAACGAGCTGCGAAGTTCACGGGATTGTGATTCAATTTTAAAACAAGGATCAAGACAATGAACTATTCAAAATCGTGGCCAAACCTGAACGACTCGCAAATGATGTTGATGGATCAGATCCGTCAATTCGCGCAAGACGTGGTAGCCCCACAGGCAGCGAAAAACGATCAATCGGGCGAGTTTCCGACCGACATCGTTCGCCAAATGGGCGAGATGGGGTTGATGGGAATGATGGTCGAAGAAAAGTGGGGAGGCGCGGGCCTCTCGACCGTCGATTACGTAATGGCGATGGAGGCGATTTCAGAAGCCTGCGCCTCGTCGGGCGTGATCATGTCGGTGAATAATTCATTGGTCTGCGCTCCGATCGCAGCGTTCGGTACGGATGCTCAAAAAGAAAAATATTTAAAACCGCTCGCCATGGGCCAAAAATTGGGCTGCTTTGCGCTCTCTGAGCCGGGCCATGGATCCGATCCTGCGGGCTTAAAATGCCGGGCCGAAAAAGTGCCTGGCGGATATAAAATTAACGGCTCGAAGAACTGGATCACGAACGGACGCGAGGCCGATTACTGCATCTTGTTTGCCACGATCGATCCTTCACTCAAGCATAAAGGCATTTGTGCATTCATCGTCGATACCAAAACCAAGGGTTACAGCGTAAATAAACTCGAAGATAAGCTCGGCATTACCGCCTCTTCGACCGCATCGCTCTTTTTCGACGACATGATCGTTCCGGAAGACTGCTTGCTCGGAAAAGAGGGAGAAGGCTTTAAAGTCGCATTAAATACGCTCGACGGCGGACGGATCGGAATCGCAGCCCAAGCACTTGGAATCGCGACCTGTGCGACGGAAGCGTCGAAAAAATTCGCAATGGAACGCGAGCAATTCGGTGCTCCGATCGCGAAACTTCAGGCGATTCAATTTTACATTGCCGAGATGACGACAAGGCTTCAGGGTGCACGATTGCTGACCTGGTTTGCGGCTCAACATAAAGATCAGGGCTTACCGTTTTCTCGTGAGGCCGCGATGGCGAAACTCTCGGCCGCAGAAGCATCGATGTGGATCACGACGAAGGCGATCCAAGTTCACGGCGGGTACGGGTACACGAAAGAATATGTGGTCGAACGAAACTTCCGCGATGCGAAGATCACCGAAATCTATGAAGGCACGAGCGAAATTCAGAAGCTCGTCATCGCCGCGAACGAGCTAAAGGGTGCCTGACTACTTTTTGATGCCCGGTGCGTAAATTTACGCACCGGGCATCAAAAAGTAGTCAGGCACCTT
>Ga0164242_10002580_pt1 | contig 20997 bp, 21 predicted proteins | sample OricomgcompostMG_FD_108783 | JGI IMG/M metagenome (GOLD analysis project Ga0164242, IMG submission 108783) | Miracle-Growth compost microbial communities from Emeryville, California, USA - Original compost - Miracle growth compost (MG) ... | reverse complement strand
GTTTTTCTTTCTGCCCAAGCCCCAAGGCCCAGCTTTTTGTTCACCCGGGACCACTCCCCCCTTTTCTTTGCCCATCCGGATGTTCTGGGCCCCAAAACCCAAAACCCCCACATTGAGAACCACGGCAAGTTGTGCTGATGATTTGCGGGCGCAAAACCTCACGAGGAGAAAAAGAGAAAACATCCCATCTCTCCCTCGTCCTCTTGATAGTGTCTTTTTTTTTTCCCGCCTAGAATTTATCTTGCAGGTTTTTAGTGCCTCGCATCCTGACTACCTACTAAGTACCCAACTGGTCTACCAATCCGCGGTTGTCAAACCCGGGACCGTATGTAACCCCCGTCCGTTCGAGCCTTCGAGGTACCCCTCCTGTGGTTGCCCCTCCTCCTGCAGGTCTCGCCCTTCTTCTACCACCTTGACATCCCACCACCACCCCAATCTTCCCACACACCTGCAGCCCCTCGGCGTCCGTCGACCGATTTTCCCCTCCACCGCCACCTAAGTTGGCGAGCAGTCTCCCGGAGACAGGAAGGCCCTTTGCCAGCAGCGCATTCTCACTAAGACTTCGCCGTGTCACAGCTCAGGAGTGGCCCGGTTTCGAAACACCATCCCTGGGGCGCTAGAGTTCCGACCGACCTACTACTGCCAAATCCGTACCTCCTTCCCGCCTCCTTACACCGGCCCACCTCCTCGCCGCGCGCCAAATTATCGATACCCCCAAGGGATATGCCAACTCTCTCGCCCTTGCTCTAGCGTTCCGTTTACTCTCTTGCGTCCCAGCTACGCCGGGACATCCAGCCATCTTTGTCGAGCGTCACTTGATTATCGCCCCGAACGAAACACATACCCAACGCCCACCATGGCAGACGGGGGCTTTGCACCTCGCTCTATGAAGCGCAAGAACGTCAAAGGCCTTGCGCTCACCCCGGCAGCTCCCAAACCTCCTCCAACGGCCGAGAATGCCAACTACAGCTTCGGCGCGAAGGGCGACGACAATAGCGTGCAGCTCGAGATTGGAATCGAGTTCAATCTCGACCTGAAACCCGAAGACCTCGAGATTATCAAGGACTTGGGCGCTGGAAATGGAGGCAGTGTCAGCAAAGTGAGGCACATACCGACGAACACCGTCATGGCTCGGAAGGTAGGCCACTCTATCTCTCTCCCTCCCCCTTCCCCCCCGTTGCAGGTTTAGCGAACGTGGTGGGCCTGGCCTGTGTTTTTGGCTGACCAGCAATAGATCATCCACGTCGAGGCAAAGGACGAGATGCGCAAGCGCATAGTTCGCGAACTTCAGATCATGCACGGATGCCACTCCGACTATATCGTCACCTTCTACGGCGCCTTCCTCAACGATAACCACGATGTGATCATGTGTATGGAGTACATGGATGTCGGGTGAGAAGTTCCGCGTGCGCCAAGGCCATCACTCCCCAACATACTGACGGGCCTCCTTTCTTCAGATCCCTCGACAGAGTGTCGCGTGTCTTCGGTCCTATCCGGGTGGATGTCCTAGGCAAGATCGCCGAGGCTACTCTCGGAGGCTTGACATACCTCTACACAAAGCACCACATCATGCACCGAGACATCAAACCATCGAACATCCTAGTCAACTCCCGGGGTTCGATCAAGCTATGCGACTTCGGTGTCTCCGGAGAGCTCGTCAACTCCATTGCCGACACATTCGTCGGCACATCCACCTACATGGCGCCGGAAAGGATTCAAGGCGAGAAGTACACAGTCAAGTCCGACGTCTGGAGTTTCGGTCTTTCCATAATGGAGCTTGCTATCGGCAAGTTCCCCTTTGCCGCAAGCGAGCAGCTATCCGATGCGGAGAGCGCCCCGGCCGGTATCCTCGACCTCCTTCAACAGATTGTGCACGAGCCCGCCCCGAGGCTTCCCAAGAGCGACGCCTTCCCCTCGATCCTCGAAGACATGATCCAGAAATGTCTGTTTAAGAATCCCGACGAGCGGCCGACTCCCCAGGATCTCTACGTGAGAACACACGGCCCCTTTTCCAGCGGAGATGGTGTTGTCACGGCCAGGGTTAGCTAACCTTTGCTTCCAGGAACGAGATCCCTTCGTCCAAGCAGCCAAGAGGACTCCTGTCGACCTCAAGGACTGGGCGTGCGGCCTGATGGACCGCGACAACCGCAAGTCCCATCTCGCACCCCAGCTCTCCCCGGCGACTCAGGAGCTCTTGCGCTCAAGCGACTCCCCCACCTTCCTCAACCAAGCAGACGACCGGACTCTGCAAACACCAACTTCAGGTGAGATTCCAATCGTGGGGCATATGGTGTCACCTCGTGACCAGTATGGCAGCGTATCGAATCGATCCCCAACGCGCAGCAGCGGACCAACATCAGCCTTCGGCAGCCTTGGCCGCGCAGGTGGACCGGCTGTACATTCGGGACTGGGATCACGAGTAGTCGTCCCCAGCTCCATCTCCAGCATCGCCGCCAGCGCCACCCCTCTGCCCCCCTCCAACACCTCCACCCCGACCGCTTCCGGACCCCGAAGCGCGAGCAAGCCCGTCTTCTCCCTCCCCGTCCGGCCCGCCCCGCCCGGTGGGCCGCTCCCTCCTCCGCCCATGCGGCGGGAGACCTCCGACGACACCAAGAAGGATAGTCGGCGGCCGGGTACCTTTGCGCCTCGCGCCAATGCTACCTACGGCACTGCCTACCCGACGAGTCATCCGACGAGTCACCCCACCCCTCCGCCTCAATAGAAGACTCGTTTTAGGAGCATCTCATCCCGCGTCTGCTGAAGTCGAGCGCCCTCCGCCCCCTTTTTACGACTTATTCTGCCGGTTTTCGTAGATTTCACTATTTTCTTATCACTACCTTTTCCTTGCGGTGAAAAAAAAAAGGAGCGAGAGAGCGAGATAGGGAGAGTCTCACAACGATATTCCCAGGCAGGGCCTTGCCCTCTTACACCCCCTCCGGCTAGCTTTATGTGTCTCCTGATTTTTTCCCCCCCCAGAGGCATCGTTGCTCGAGCATCTGCAGCATTTGTTGGCGTAACAATGTCGGGTTCATCTATGGCCCCCCAACCCCCAAACCCCCCTTTTTCTCCGTCGTTCACTTGATCAGCGCTGGCATAGTGGCGGCATTCTGGTTCACGCGGCAGGCTATAGGTAGTATTAGCACAACATTACGGCATTTTACGTTTTACGCCCAAGGGAACTACATTGCGTCGGGATAGTTGAGCGTGGCTCATTGGTGGATACATGTACGTAGCAATGCCCTGGAGAACCGGCTCAACTCCCTTTTTCGGTACCTGCTCTTCCTAGGCCTGTTTGGAATCGCACTCGCCTCCCGGATTGATACCCGATCTAGATGCCTTCGGTTATGTCAGAGATCTAACCTCTCCCAAAAGACATTGCGGGTTCTAGTGATTTCGTATCTCGGTGTTGTGTTGCGTTGCACTTCTAACTCTATTGTAATCATCCTCGCATGGTGCAGACCGTTCGTTCCCCAAAATGGCCGAGTCTAAAACTCACGTCCCTTAAATCCATGCTCCAACACGTCGATCAGCTCGTCGAGCCTCGAAATTACCAAGTCCGTATGATCATGCTCCGCGAGATGTTGATTCACATCATTCACCAGCAAGACAGTCGCAGCCCCAGCCCTCCTGCCAGCTGTCATATCATCAACCGAGTCACCAACCATAAGCAGCCCACTCGCGTCCGCAACCTCCTCCCCCGCCGGCGTCGGCATCAGTCCCGCATCCGCTGGCCGACCCGCATCCCGCACCGGCACGCCCTCCTCGCCCTCCCCCGCCGGCCTCGTCAGGCCCCAGCTGCGGGCGATGTGCAGGATGCCGGCCGGGTCGGGCTTCGGGGGCCGGAAGTCCCGCGTGACGATGGGCTCGAAGAGCACGCCGTCGAGGAACTTGGTCAGCAGGTGGTTGACGGGCTGGTCGAAGTTGCGGGTGCAGATGGCCTTGCGCAGGCCGCGCGCATCGAGGTAACTCATCAGCTCGGCCAGCCCCGGCTGCGCCACCTGGCTCGCCATGGCGGCGCGCTCGATGGCGCGGATCGACTCCATCGCGGCGGACTGGGCCTCGGGTGTGGGGAGGCCGTGGATGTGCTCGAGGATGTCTACGCTTTTGGGGATGCCGAGGGCGGAGCGCATCTCGCCGAACATGTAGGTTTGGGGCTCGCTGTGGTGGGGGACCAGGAGAGTCAGGATTGGTTGTCTAGGTGAAGAAGGGTGGTCGAGGAGGGAAGGGGAGATAGGGGTGAAGGACCATCATAGACATAGAGGGAGAGAGGAAGATATTACTAGCAATGCAACTCGCACTTGCATAAACCGACGATATAGCATCGCAGGGCGACTTGCCCCGAGCTTAGTTCTAACGGCGCGCCAAGAGGAAAAATGAGTGGAAAAGGGGTCTGTCACTCCTAGAAGCGGAAGCGTAACTCTCGACATCGTTCCCCCTGAGGAACGGTTCCTAACCGCCCCTGTTCTTCCAAAGCTGTCTAACAACACCCAACCTCAACTGAGAATAAGAGAAGACGGGCAACGTACCACAGGGTGCCGTCGACGTCAAACACCACTCCCTGCAGCCGGGGCGCATTCGCGCTGTTCCCAGCATCCCCTCGTAACGGAGCGAACTGTCGGTGCTTGGGGGGCATTCTTGACGACGCCATGACCGTTAGAAACCTCCGCATTCGAGGCCGTCCTTCACACAAGGTCAAAGAATATCCCGCGCTTTAGAACGGGATCGCAGCGACGAAGCCTAATCGGGTAACAAAGCGGTGCTCTTCACGGTGGTTGTAAACGCTAGCGTATAATTGGCCGGTGGGGTTCTGACTGGTCCTGCAAACGGCGGAAATCGCCCCGCTTCCACGTAAGTGCCCGCCGTACTTAGTGCGCATACCTACGATTCCACGGTGAGCTTCACTTGTCGTCCAACATCGCACGAACTTGTCAGTTCTCACACCCTACCTTACACAGGAAAAACTACACTAGATTTCTGACTGGCCATCAAGCAGCCGGGACCGCCGCATCTGGATTCGAAACCTCCACACACGCGGGCAAAGAGCGACGGAAAATGGTCATCGCTCGTAGCGGATCTATCACCCGAGAGCTGTTCAGCTACCATTAGCGTGGCGGCAAGCTATGCGAAGCTTAGCAAGAGCTTCTCAGCTTCATGGCATCCAGCCCTACGACACAAAACACCGGCCAGTGGCCGCCCCGACGACCCTCCAAACGGAGTGTAAGTACATGCAATGGGTTCAGTATAGTGACGACACGAGCACTACTAGGTGGTTTCACTTCCAGCTTTCCGCTAACACCAGCCGCCGACAGAAACTCCGCAACGGCACCTTCATCATCCCAACCACCGGCGAGCGCTCGCGCCGACAGTTCACCCTCCGGCATTCCCGGGAGCAATCCGACGAACCCGAAGAGAACCTCCTACCATTCTTCTCCCGCCAGTCCGTTTCCGAACGGCTGTCCGCCTTGGGACACAACGCCAAGGCCGGCTCCGTGCGCCTCTCGAGATGGCTCAACTCCCCGACGGGCAGGGGCATTCTCAAGTGTACCCTGGCTTACACCCTAGCGAGCCTGGCGACCTTCTTCTCGCCGCTATCGAATTACCTTGGTAAGCTTGACGGCAAGCATGTGGTGGCTACGATAACGGTGTACTTCCACCCCGCGAGGTCGGCTGGGTCGATGGTGGAAGCTATCTTGATCGCCCTCGTCGCCGTCGCATACGCCCTGCTTATCTCGATCTCTTCTATGGCTACCTCTGTGCTCGTTGGCTCCGTATGGAACCAAGTCCTAGTCGCCCACGTCTTGATCTTAGTCGTCTTCATCGGGGGCGGGTTCGGCCTCATTGGTTGGGTCAAGCAGAGGATGAACAACCCGCTGGTCAACGTCGGCAGCACTCTGGCCTCCCTATCCATAATCGGCGTGGTCACCAAGGAGAATGCTGTGGTCGCGCACGTCTTCTCCGACCAGAAGATAGTCCAGCTCCTCAAGGTGTTACTCATGGGGGTTTCCATCACGTCCGCCGTCAACCTCCTGGTCTGGAGAGTCTCCGCGGTAGCCCTTGTGAGGGAGTCCATGCCCAAGGCATCAAGCGCTCTGGGAGAAATGCTCTGCATGATCACCCGCGGGTTTCTGAGCGGCTCCGAGGAAGAGGTCCTCTCTGCCGACTTCACGGCAGCGTCGGCCGCGTATTCAGCTACTTACCCTCAAATGCTGAAGAACTTGCGCGACGCCAAGTTCGAGCGTTACTTCGTTGGCCACGAGAAGCTATACCAGCTAGATCGAGCCGTCGTAAAGTCGATAGAGACGCTGTCTCAGTCCATCGGAGGGTTAAGAAGTGCGGCAAACACCCAATTCGCTCTCTTGAAGGAAACGGCACCAGGGAACCCTCCCGGTCCATTCTCCCCCGGATTCTCCCCCGGTCCCTTCTCTCCTAGACCGTTCTCCCCCGATTCGTCCTCTCCCGGCCCATCGCCGTTCGCTTCAGGCACGTCACCCCTCTCGCCGCGGCTGATATCGGGAGGCTCAGCCACGCTCAAGAGCGGCCAAGACCGCCAACCGGTATTATCTGCGATAGACGAGGCATCCGAAGATAGCGCTGGGGACGACGCGAAATCTCCCAACGGCAAGAATCCTGTTGAGGCGCCATCTTTCCGCACCCCGTCGGACATTTTTGAGCTCTTCATCGCCCTACTGGGGCCTTCCATGAAGTCTTTGGCTTATACGCTATCAGAGGTCCTCCGCGAGCCAGCCTTCGGGTCTGCACCGGACTACGACATCACGATTAATGAGAACTTCCGCCAGAGTCTCTCCGATGCTCTCGGGCTCCTCAACACAGCTCGCGCCAACGCGTTACAGGAGTTGTATACACACCTAGAGTTGAATCGGGCCAGGACGGAGCAGGTCCAAGCAGACTTCGAAGAGGTCGCAGCCGCCTGTGGCCACTTCAGCTTCAGTCTACAGGCGTTCGGGGAGGAGATGCAGAAGTACCTCGACGTCCTTGACGATCTGAAGTACGCCAATAAGTATAAGACGCGGAGTTGGCGGTGGCTGATGTGGTGGAAGGACGGCGCAGTACGCCGTTATCCTTGGTCTATCTCGACCTTGCCATATGATGCGGAAGAAGGAGAGAGCTTGATCAAGCCGATCAAGAAGACGGCATTGCCTCAAGGCATCCCGGATAGCATGGTCCGACGACGAGACACCTACAGTTGGCAAGTTGCGGCAACAACAGAAAGCAGTAGGTTTGTCGCCACTTTCTCGCAGAAACTACTCAGGCTGGTTCGAAAGTTAGGGAGGCATGACTGTAAGTTGGCCCTTCAAATTGGGACTGTATGATCCTCTTCTGCAGGAGCGCTAACACCGTGATAGTCCGATTCGGTCTCAAGGTCGGCCTAGGAGCCGCACTGTTCGCCATGTTTGCCTTCATCCCGCAGACTCGGGGCACATATCAGCACTGGAGAGGCGATTGGGGTCTTCTGTCTTTCATGATCGTCTGTTCCATGACCGTGGGTGCATCCAACACCACTGGCTGGTCTCGGTTCCTCGGCACAGTCGCGGGGGCAACGGCGTCCACCGTAAACTGGACCCTCACCGATGGCAATCCCATCGGTTTGATCTTCCTCGGTTGGCTTGTTGCGTTTGGGAGCTTTTGGGTAATCCTAGCCCGTGGCATGGCGCCGATGGGCCGCATAACGCTCCTCGCGTACAATGTGTCAACCTTGTACGCCTACAGCCTCTCGCAGAGGGAGACCGAGGACGGCGATGACGAAGGCGGCGTCGACCCTCTCATCCTCGAAATCGTAAAGCACCGCGCCGTCTCCGTGACCGTAGGCATCCTCTGGGGCCTAATCGTCTGCCGCGTGATCTGGCCCATCTCGGCGCGCAAGGAGTTCAAGCAGGGCCTAGCCGTGCTATACCTACAGATGGGGCTGATCTGGAAGCGGGGACCCCTCGCCGTCCTGCTCAACAGCGGCGCCACGCGCTCGTACCTTAAGACGGGCGAGCAGGCGGCGCTGCAGAAGTACGCCAACCGGCTCGCGACGCTGCGGCTCAGCGCCAACTCGGAGTTCGAGCTGCGCGGCCCTTTTCCGTTCGAGGCGACGGGCCGGCTGATGGAGAGCACGACGCGCATCCTCGACGGCTTCTATGCCATGAGCCTCGTCACGCAGCGCCGCGGCGAGCTGTCGCGCGGCGAGAGGGCGCTGCTCCAGTTCACGGCGCCCGAAAGGGCGATGCTGTGCGCGCGCATCTGCCACGTCTTCCAGGTGCTGGCCAGCTCCATGATGCTCGAGTACCCGCTCACCGACGCCGTCCCTACCGTCATCGGCACGCGAGACAGGCTGCTCGGGAAGATTTTCCGGTTCCGGAAGGAGCACGTCCCGGAGGCGGACCAGGATAGCGGCGGGGAGAGTTCCCTGGGGGCGCTGCTGGATCCGCTGCGTGTCGTGGTGGAGGAGAGGGATTACGCCTTGCTCTATGCGTATGCGCTGGTGACGGGCCAGGTAGCTGACGAGCTGAAAGTCGTGGAGAAGGAGATCGAGGGGCTCTTTGGCGTCCTGCATGAGGAGGCGATGCTCCTACAATAGGCGTTTCTCGAGCGAGTTGTGGATGCGGTTTTTCTGGGAAAGAGAAGGGCACAAAAGGGCACGTAGATAGTTTGGTCGGTTGCTATTTGTTGAGGGCGCACACATAGGGGGCTGGGACATACATACTAGACCAGACGGGAACAACATGGATTTTGACGCGACGGCAGGCGGGAGCACACTAGGGTAAAGTTCTTCGGATGGTCGCAGCTTATACCCTCGCTTATATGATACCTAACTGATTTCAGACGCCTCAGTTGTGGTTCTATCGTTTGCACCGGTGATTGTTAACGCATCTAGTTCCATATCACTCCATCGCCTAAGGGGGTCCCTCCCATTGAGGAACCAGTTCTAAAGGTTCAGAGAAGGGCAAAAGGGTTACATCGTAGCGTGCAAGGTCTTCAATAGACATACGTCACAGGCCTACACACCTACCGGCATCCTACATATATAGTTGTTACAGTCATTACCGCGAGGGTATTGCCAACTCTCTATTAGCGTTTCGGGCTAGGTTATCATTCTTTCAGAACCACGTTATAGAGCCCTATGATGCTCCACTTGTATTCGGTTCCCTGGTCCTAGCTAGAGTTAGAAGGAGAAGACTCCTTTTCCAGACAAGAACTAGTACTAAGTTGCAAGATAGTAGTTTAAGATATGGCAAATAGGCATTAGCAAATAATGCTGGTAGAGACTTAATATACTTCAAGGTGTTACACTTCGAGGCGTATTTCGAATATGATTGTGTAAATGTAACTAGCTTACTGCTAGCAAACTACTTAAAACCATATACACCCCTATTCTGTCTTTCTACTATTCCGCCTACCGCGTATGGAAGTTATCTTATCAGTGTTAACTTACATATACTGCAAGAAAACTATAAACTTTCTAACGGAGTGACAATCCGTCTATCGGTTGTCCTTCGCACACCTGCTTGCCAAATGATTAACTCCTCTTTACAGGTCCCACTCATCTTGGTTGAATCCCCATTTAGCGGCAATTTCCTTCAGCCACGACGAAGCGCTCATTGTGTCATAGTCGCCCTCGGTCGACTCACCATCGACCACCACCGTCTCCCCCCCTCTCGGCTGTTCTACCGACCCGACATCAACGCGGCGCACCCTCTTGTTGAAAGACTCGGCCCACCGCTTCGCATCCCAAGAGGGCAAGACTAGCCATTCGTGATCCGGTCCGCACAGCAATGTGTTTTTGTTACCTCGATGTCCGCCACCTGGGGAACGAGTTGTTTGTAGCGCCTCAAAACACGTTTGGCACAAGCCCTTGTTATGGCAGAAACGGCACGTACGCATGGAATTGTCGAAATTCCACTTCGTCTGGCAGTCGTCGCAGACGAAACTCCACGCGTTGCCGAGGACCACCTTGAGCCTCTTCAGGATGTTTATGGCACGTTCGTGGGCGACCTGACGGGGCTCCTTCTCCAACTCATCTGGAACGCCATCCGCAATTTCTTCTGGCTTCTCCTCTGGCTCCTGCTGACCATCCTCATCATTCCCCTGCTGGCCGTCCTCGTCATTCCCCTGCTGCTGCTGTGGCCCCTCGGGTTTGGTCGCATGCCACTGGAGCCCCTCCGCTTTGCTTATAAGCCGTACTACAACATCATAGGTCTCTCTGCCGTCGTCGTCGTAGTTCACGATTTCCTCTGTCTCTAGAAGGCCGAGAATATCCCTCGCGACTTCTTTCTCGATATCTGTTTGTGTTCCTCCTGGATATTTTAGCAGTTCCGTTAGCACATCCTTGAGGTTGCGTCTGGGAATATCCATTGGGAGGAATAGCAGAGCCGCGAGTGCGTTGACGTCGTCGCCGGTGTGCAAGAAGATGGAGAACATCATATCGAAGGCGTTTTCGTTGTTGTCCTGGTCGCCGTCTGAGAGCATTTCTAGCACAACGGTCATATCGGGAGCAAATATGTCTCTAGACATGGAAGCAGAAGCCTCTTTGGACTTTTGGTCCTGATCTTGCGCCGCGCAATATGCGTAATACGCGGCCAAGTAACACTGAGCGGCCCATATACGACCGGGCTGCTTGTCCTGCAATGCTAAACTTCTCAGCTCGCCTAAGGCGTCGGATGAGCTGCCTCCTACCATGCACCGAAGCTTGTCAAAGAGGTACCAGCTCGCAAGACGTGTGGTTATCTCGCGCATGTCGTCCACGTTCCCTAGAGATTGCTGGTGCAGGCTGTTCTGGGCCGCCACAGAGTAGGATTCACGCCAGGAGCTAAGTGCCTTGTGGAGCAGTTGGCCACCACTGCCACCTCCGCCAACTCCCGGTGCGGGATCATCCCCCTCGTCGTCTTTGCCGTCGTAGAGCTGGGCTATCCCTCGGCATATGAGCAGAGCCGAACATTCATAGTAATTCTCCTCCTCGCGCGCAATTTTGATAGCTGCCGCGATGGTCTTCAAGAGGATATCTATGCATTCTGGCTCGGATACCAGAGCGACAATTCGGCGGACGAGATAGAGCGATGGGTATCGTGTGAAGCTTCCTGCCCTGGCGATATGGCGCACGATCAATCCCGGACGGCTTGGGCTGTGGAGCCCTGGATCCCCCGCAGCCTCGACCAGAAAAGTGCGCGCCTCGTCATTGCGACCGGATAGGACGTAATACTTGAGTAGATTGTACTGATGCAGGTCTTCTGGGCAGAGCTCGTACGCCTTCTTACTAGAGCGTATGGCCTCATCGCGTTCCCGAAGCTCATGCTGCCACTCAGCGAGTCGACTATACGCCGCTGCTTTCCGTGCTGGGTCCACATCGACTGCTGCTTCGGTATCTTGGCCCTCGAGGGCAAGCTTGAGGGCGGCACAGGCACCTCGCTGGTCGCCCTGGGCCGAGAGAGACGTGGCTAAGCCCTCGAAGACGTTCCAAGACGGCGATGGCCTGCGTTTTGCTTCGTTGAATGCCTGAATGGCTCTCTCGTGTTCGTCCAAGCTGGCGTAGGTACTGCCGAGCCGCTCAAACCACAAGGAATCCAATTCTTCGTCCGTCAGCTTAAGCACTGCTCGGGACCACCTCTCGGCCGCCTCGATCTGGGTATCAGCTGGATCGCCTGGAGTTATTGCAATTTTGGCGCTCTCCGCCTCTTCATCGGCGCTCGCCTGTGAACTCGATTCGTTTCCAGCTTCGTCGGTAGCTGTACGTGGCTGTTTGTCATGTCAATAACGGACGAAGGGCTCGTGGCAGTGGAGAGCCGGGTTGCCTACCTCCAGGGCCAGGAATGCGCGGATCCAGGAGGCCGCGTGATTAGGCTCGCCTGTCCGCTTCCGCAACCAAGTCTTTGCGACCATCCGCATCATTCGGCTCATCAGTCTGCGGCTGGGATTTCGGGCCCGGTTGATATCGTCTAACCACGCCTTGTCACTTTTTGACAGGCCGAGGCTGCCAATAACTGCGTCGTCCTGCAGCCAGTCCAGGAAGACCTTCACCTCGCCACCATACCAGTAGCACTCGCCGCAGACACTCCGGTGTCGCTGGATTATGTCAGGATCGTCAAAAAGATCAAACACAAACTTACCGATTGTCTTCTTGTCGTCATATCCGACTTCGTCAAAGCCCGTCGCGGATCTGACGACTTCGAGGTGTGTAGGCATGCGCCTTATCAGATATTCCCCGATCGCCTCCGTCTTCTCACTAGGCGGAGCTCGGAGCAAGGCTATGGCGCTCTTCACAATGGACAGGTGGGCGTCGACCTTATTGACCATGATACTGCTTTTGGGAGTCTCTGATGTGGCCGTACCGTCCGCTCGAAAATCAAAGCTGTCCAGCGTGGCATGTCGACTGAGATCCCACAAGAAGCGCTGCACCGTCGCCAGATGGGCGTTTGTGATTTTGATCTCTAGGCTGATCTGTGGCTCCTCAGCCGTATTCCTGGGCTTGTCTCTCGTCTTTACTACGATATCCTCAATCCCATCCATGACGAGGACACGCCCCTGTGTGTCGATCTTGAATATCTTGCTCAGCTTCTTTCGGAGGAAGTCTCCGAGTCCTTGAAACAGGGTTTCGTTGAACCGGAGATACTGCATGGAAGTAACACCACACGTTAGCTCTGACTTTCAAGGCCAACTGCTTCTAAAGACTACCTAGGTAATGCTGGCCGGCATCCTCGCCTAGCAGCTTTGGATCTCGTCGACGAATGGAATGGGGAGAGAACAACGAGTCGGAGATGAAATTGGGTACATAAGAAAAAAGTAGGACACATCGGCTTACCAGTGCAGCCTCGAGCTGGTCTACCTCTAGGTACTCTATCCCGTAGATGACCCAGACAAACAGCTCATTCAGCAGGTTAATCTGCCTCGCACTCAGCTGCGCCTCCATCCTGTCAACGTCTTCCCGAAGAATGACGGTCGGATCTCGAAGGTTTTCGGTGATTATCTTGTCGATCTGCTCCACGGTGCCTGTCGATTCGAGCCCCTCACGGATGCGGTCGAGCGTATTCTGCATACTACTGAACGTGAAGGCGGGCTGCTCTAGCAGCCTCATTTCGATGCTCAAACTCTGCTCCTGGGACTTCCCGTCTAGGAACAAGGCCTTGAGCCCGTGCTGAACGTACTTGCGCATGTCGGCAGCCATGTTCTCCTCCATTTGGATGACAGGGCAGTCCTTGCGTTTGATCAAATCACTATCAAGGGTCTCTGGCTTTCCGCAGACCAGCACCCGGACCGGGCATGGCTGTGTCGCCCCCATCGTCGCGTCCGGAAGCTCTCGGAAGATGTCGAGCAGCTGCCGGGCGGCCGACTTGGACAGACTGTCTAGCCCGTCGAGGATTAAATAGTGCGTCGAGTTCCGCAATGGCTCGCCGATCCTCAGGGCCGTCCACAATTCCTCGCATCTGGCCTCCTTGAACCAGCTCTCTTGTTTATCGCGACACGCCTCGTAGGCAACCTTTGCGTAAGCGACATCCTGCTCTGCCAGCTGGAGGCAGATCCATTTCAAGGCTGACTCGGCCGTCGGCCCCGTTTCGTTGTCGTTTTTATTCGTTAATACCGAAGAAAAAAAGTAGTAGGCGACGAGGGAACGGTCCGGGCTCCCGGGAGAAGAATGCTCGGACTTGAGACGGCTGATAATGGCCGACACAGCGAAGGACTTGCCCGTGTTAGGAGCACCTTTCAAGTGCAGGGTAGCGCCCGTGCTGGCACAGCGCCTGTCGGCCCAGTTGGTGTAAGCATCATTGGACCCCAGCCACTGGCCGGTTTCCGGCACTGATCTCTTCAACATGTCCTCGTAGACGGCTTTGGGGTTATTGGTCGCATCCTCGGTGATCCCAAGCCGAACCTTGAGCTTTTCGAACTGCTCCCGTCTCACCGCATCTGATTTCCGGCTACCCTCCGCCTCCACTAGGGCCTTGACTCCGCGGTTGCCGCTGAGGACCGCATCGAGAGTCACTGCACTCTGAACATTTTGCTGTCCCTGCACAAGGTTTTTGAACTTCTTCAACTCGTCCTCTACACTCTGGTCATCGCAGAGCAGGCGTTTCGTATGGGACTTAACCCGATCCCACCTGCCGCTGTGCTCGAAGTTGATGCACTTGGCACATATGTCAACGAAGCTAATTAGTACCTTATGGATGGCCAACTTCAGTTCGTCGTCGACGTTGTCAACCAAGTCAATCTTGCTGTATATTTTGAACTGGGACAAAGTTGGGGCAACTTCGTCGAAGACCGCGTCAATGGCGTCGTGGAAGGCCCTGACCTTTTTCGGCACGTCGAGGAGCAGAGATATGGCGTTGAAACAGATATCTGCCGGACCAAATACCTGTGCGCTCACACATTAGACTTTTCTTTTCTTTGAGCCCGTTTTTTCCATGACCAAAAATTCGAGCACACGAACCATCGCGGCCCCTTGCGCGGCGACTCCTCCGAGAAGTTTGATGCATGACAGGATGTTGAGGCCGGCATCTTTGACCTTGGCCAACTCGGGACTTGTCTTTCCCTTCTGTTCCTCGATGTGAGTCTCAAAGGCCTTTCTCAGGTCGTCGGGTGAGGTTGAGCGAGTTAACTGGAGATCCTTGCCGGTCAGGTCCCTAAAGCGTGCCCGGGCTTCCTTCCACATGTCCTCCAAGCTTTGCGAACTCATCGTAACAGATGATCGCCCGCAGGGGTCGAGTGATTGGGTTGTCGGAGAGGGGGCCCGGTATGATCGAGGGCCTGAAGCGGGGTATGCGGAAATTTATGGTTTCTTGACAACAGCTTTCAACTATTCAGAGAAGGTGGTTGGCATTTCGGGCACGTAATATTTTAACCAACCACCGGTCGCACCCACATGGGGGGCTGACGCTCAACAACAGACAGGTAGGTTTATCAAGACTTCGTATTTCCGCACCGAGACTCGCTCAGAGCGCGTAAAGAAGCTATCTATAAACATCCAACTCCAAAAAACACGGTCCAAAAACGTGCGCGGGCTGTGCCACAGGAGACCTGGTTCATCCTCACCAGGGGTTGTTGGTGTGGAGTCCCAGCCTTCTAATGTTTGTACAAAATCTCTCACCCACGTCTCCACCACAGCATACGAAGAATACAAAAAGAATATCTAAAATGGGAGTACCGAAGATGACACCTCCTTTACTCGTCCTTGGGGAGGCCGCGGGCGAACCTCTTCCGGGCGAGGTTGTACTCGATAGCGCGCTTCTTGGCAGCGGCGCTCTGGGTGAAGGCGACGGAGCCACCGAAGGGCCCAGCAAGGGCTGAGTTGCGGACGCGGGCAATGCAAACGTTCTCAGCGCCGCCGACGGAACCCTGGCAAGTCATACCGGCGGGCATCTGGACAGCAATGGGGAAGTCCATGGTGGAAGCGCCGGAGAGGCCGCCGAAGCCGATGCCTGGGACGTCCTGGGTCACCTTGGCAGTCTTGAAGGCAGCTGTGTCGGTGCCGCCCGAGGTGGCGTCAATGGCGGCGGTCAACGGCCCAGCACCGTCCTGGTTAACCTGGTGGAAGACCATGTTGATGGTCCCGTCGTCATCGCAGGTGGGCAGGCCGTCCGAGGCGGCGACGCCCGCGGCGGCCTGGACGGAAGCCTCCTTGGTGCCCTTGGGCGTCTTGGTTCCCCTGCCGTTCTGCCTCGGGGCGAGGGCGCGGGCGGCGAGGTTGGCGGCGTGCAGTTCGCGGGCGGCCTTGGTAGCGGTGGAGTTGCCGCCGGCGCCGTCCATGAACATGCTGACCATGGCGGCGGCGTCGACGGGGCCGCCGCCGTTGGTGCGGCCGAGGGCTGAGGCCCGGTTGGTGCCTAGCTCGCGGTCGCGGATGATGCCGGTGTCCTCCTCGGAGCCGCAGCGGGGGGTGGCGCAGTCACGGGGTGTGCCGTCGATGAGGGTTAGGCCGGGCAGGTTGACGCCGTTGGCGCCTTGGACTTCGGTGACGACGCCGTGGGCGTAGGCTTGGGTGATGGCGTAGGCCGCGAGAACGATGGAGGTGGAGTACTTCATCTTGATGGTTTGGAGGGGTTTGGATATGAAGAATAAAAGGTACGAGTAAGGAGAAAGATATAAAGTGTGAAAGTTATGTACTGCGAACAGGGAGCTCCGGGCTCTAAGAAGGAAGAGTGGTGCTGAAGTTGGATGAGATGCTTGGTGATGAAGAGAGAGGAGTGTATCTTGGATGAGAGATGCCTCGGGCTCTTATAGAGTTGTCAACCAGAGGAAGAGAAGAAGCAGTCACCTCTGACTTGGCAAAAGCTTGTTGCCCGACTGACGGCCATGAAACTGGTTTGGACATGGCGAAGGGGGTGGGTTCAGACGCTAGACAGACTGTGCGTGTTCAGCAAAGATCAGGTGAAGCAGTAATCCGACTCTGGTGTTGAGGCTGTGAAGTGACGAGGCCCGTCGTGAAGCTTGTCGTCCCCGAGAGCAACCACCCCTGGCAGCGGAGCCAAACGAGTCAAACGTTGCGATTGGACGGGGAGTGAAACGCACATATTTGAGAAAGGAGGCATATCTACCTCGTGTAGATGTTGGCGATCCTCGCCGGGAAGAAGAAGGGTAAGAGGACAGGGTCGGTTCTCCTCAGGGTCCCGCATGGAGGATGCGGCAGGAGATCGTAGCTCTGCGATAGGTAGATCTTGGGGGTAGATCCCCGGTTGTGGGGTTGGGCGAGGTTGAGGGCGGCACTTGAAGCCGCACGATGTTTGAGAAGATCCATTCCAATCAAGACGCAGCAAATCCTAGCTGCTGTGAGAGGCCGGGATCTAAGCCTCCCATCGCCAGGCCCCAGTGTTTTGAGACCGCCACCAGGATGTCGTCGATCTTGATACACGATCTGTGCGGGCCCCTCGAAATTCAAAACCGGGGTGATCAAAGCTCCCAACCATCGACATCGTATTGCCGACGAAGGTTCCCATAGGGGGGTTCAAGGATGCCAAGCTATTCTAGAAGAAGTAAGGTTTGAGAAAAACAACAATTCGGCGGGGCTGGCGAAGCCAGACCCCTTGCATGGATAGCTTCCGGGATGTTTTTCTCGCTCTATGCGAACGACGACAGAGAAGGCGTTGCTGTTTACTGCCGGGCGAGCCATTTATTTCCCTCCCTTCACTTCCGAAACGCCACGCTAAGCCAACATCATGAACGCAAGACGAGCATAACCGTCAGAAGCTGGGAAGAACTTGGCGATGAGCGAGACAGCGGCATGTTTGGATGCCAAGCGAGTCAGTGATGGCCAAATCTATCTTGCGAGTATTATATTACCCTTGCCATGCCGTTCAAATCGACAGCCTTGGTACGTTTGTCACCGTCTCGGCAAGCTATTGCCAAGGCTCCGTCAAGGCGGTACCAACGCCCAGGCAGAACTGGAACAAGCGGCTCGCTATCTTTCGTACGACCCTCGCTGCTCACCGCGTGGATGTGTGGAGCCCTTACACTGGTGTCACCGAGGGGCAGCCAACGGGCAGCCAACGAGGCTCATTCTGTGAATGATGCCTAAGCCAAGGGGGTTGTGTGTTTGATTGTAATAGCTAGGGAGAGGATGGAGGAAGAAGAAAAGAATGTATGACCGCCTGGAGGCAAACATGTCGCATGCGCTCGATAGTAAGCAGCCACGGGGGACGCCCAAGCCATCACTTCGCCTAGCGATGTGTCGTCGCTTACCAACCTAGATTCGTGAATATTGGCGGATGTGATGCGGCTCAACGGGAGACCTAGAGTTAAGGTTAGCGAAGGGGAAATGCGTGGCTGCCGAATCACGGCTGCCGAGACCGAGGGTCAGGTCCGGTGGTTTGGGACGGGCAGCGAGTGGAGAGGTGGACCCGCTGACGTGGACGATCGCTGGAGCCGGTGGCTCCGGGAAGAGGCCACGACCGAAGCCGGCGGCGATCTAGAGGAGCACCATGGCAATGGAGGGGGCAAGAGGGGGAGGAGGGGGTGAAAAGCCCCCTAGTAGATCTCGCAGACCAAGCAAAACAGCACCACCGGGAGGCCCCAGCAACGCGGGTCGCTGCATACAAATTGCGTTGCCGTTGCACGGATCTCAACGCAGGTCACAGGCTGGACGGGCTGTGGACGACGACGGGAGCTTCCCAGTTCTGGCCATACGCATCTCTTTCCCTCTCTGTCTGGTTCACCACGCCTCTCCCCACTCCTTGGCGGCGGTTTCTTCGGTAAAGATGGCTGAGATAGGAAACAAGCTCCCTGAATCAGAGCCCCCTGATTCAGTTCGAGCTGTGCCTCGGCACCGCAACGGTCGCCTCCAAAAAAGAAGAGGGTTGTGGGGTGGAGGCTCCTGCGTTCGCCAAATTCCCCGCACTTATCCTACAGGCCAGCGGGGATAGTGGCCCCCCCTTCGTCCCTTAGCTCCGGCTCCCCAGCGAGGTTCTGCACCAATTGGCGGGACGCAACGTAGTAAACTCACTCCGGAGCCCGGGAACTTGGCATGGACCTGACCCAGCTCGATACCACCCTCTTGGCCCTCGCCCTCGGCGGGGGTGCTCTCTCCGCTTGGGGAGGATGGACGCCCTCGGCACCGATTCTCTATTAACTCGGTATGCTGCCATCAAAAGTTGGAGACGAGATTACCTCCTTTCTTCATCATTGTTATTAGAATGAGCCCGTTCGCGAAGAAGGTTCACTGGTGATTTTCTTGCATGTTCGCTATCCTTTCGCTTGTGGCCTTGCTTCCGTCCCTGGTCCTACCTCCTGCCCAGCATCCTCAGCCTCCTCCCGTTTCCGTCTCCATATTGTATAGTCCCTACCAGTAAGTAGGAAGGAAAGCCTTCGCCCCTGCACCGGGCGAGGACAACTAGGCACCGCCGCGACCGTAGTCCTCAATCGTCAACTCCGGCCGACCCCAGCCTTCACCCAAAGCAAAAGCCATCATGACCATCGAGTCGAGATGGACCACCGAGGTGCCGAAGTGCTCCCTGCAAAAATGGGTGTTCGGATCGTCCAACGACCCGGTGCCCGATAGGAAAGCCTTCCTGGACCCTGAGCGGCCCGACACGCACTTCCTCACATTGGCCGACTACCGGCTCGTCGCCAAGCGCCTAGCACTCGGCCTCCAACGCGAAGGCTTGAAGCCCGGTGGCCGTGTCCTCCTCTTCTCCGGGAACAATCTGTTCTTCCCGTCCCTATTCATGGGTGTTCTCATGGCTGGCGGCATCTTTACCGGCGCAAACCCGACCTATGTCGCTCGCGAGCTGACCTACCAACTGCGAGATAGCGGCGCCACGTTTATGGTCGTCGAGGAGTCTGTGCTCGAAATAGGATTGGAAGCGGCAGAAGCCGCCGGCCTTTCGCGCGACAAGGTTTTTATATTCGACGCCGACGTCTCCAGGGCCGAAGCCACACAGGCAAACCAGCCCAAACCAGGAAAGGCCGGTCGGACCCGAGGCGTCCGCCACTGGACCGAGCTGCTCGCCGGGGACACCAACAAGGCTGAGGCCTGGAACTGGGCGGAACCGTCCGACCCGGCGAACGTCACCTGCTGTCTGAACTACAGCAGCGGTACGACGGGCGTGCCCAAGGGCGTCGAGATCAGCCACTACTCGTACGTGGCCAACGGCACGGGTGTCGTGTTTGTCAACGACCTGAACCCGGACAGGCAGGCGATACTGGCGCGGTCGAGGGGCCTGTGCTTCCTGCCCATGTACCACGCCTACGCGCAGACGTACTTCATCGCCAACCTGCCGCGCATAGGCACGCCCGTCTACGTGATGCCGCGCTTCGACTTCGTCAAGCTGCTGACCTACGTCCAGCGGTACCGCATCACCCTGCTGACCTGCGTGCCGCCCATCGTCGTCGCCCTCGCCAAGCACCCCATCGTCGCAAAGTTCGACCTCAGCAGCGTCGAGACCATCGGCTGCGGCGCCGCGCCCCTGGGCCAGGAGATCGGCGACGACGTCGAGAAGCTGTTCCCCGCGGGCGAGGTCATGGTGCGCCAGGGCTGGGGCATGACCGAGGTGACCTGCACCTCCATGGCCTGGGACCCGACCGTCCACATCCGCAGCTCGGGGGTTGGCGAGATGATGCCCAACTGCAGGGCGCGGCTCGTCGACCTCGAGACCGGGAGGGACATCACCGAGCCCGAGACGCGGGGCGAGCTGTGGGTTACCGGGCCGACGCTGATGCGCGGATACTGGGGGAAGCCGGAGGCGACGAGGGACACGATCAGCGTCGATGCGGACGGCACGCGGTGGTTGAAGACGGGCGATATCGCCTATGTGGAGCGCGCTTACGGGCCGGGGTCCATCTTCCATATCGTTGACCGGCTGAAGGAGTTGATCAAGGTCAAGGGCAACCAGGTCGCCCCGGCCGAGCTGGAGGCCGTCCTGTTGGAGCGGCCGGATGTCGACGACGCTGCCGTCGTGGGTGTCACCATCGATGGAGAGGAGAGGCCGAGAGCCTATGTTGTCAAGGCCGAGGGATCGACTGCGAAGGAGCAGGATATCGCGGAGTGGATGGCCGATAAGGTTGCCGCCCATAAGCGGCTTAGGGGCGGTGTTGCTTTTATTGACGCGATTCCGAAGAATCCGGTTGGTTATCCCTCCCCGAGCGAACCTTGATTGCGCTCTCTCTCCCCAGAATTGATCCGTTGCTGACACCGAGACCCTCGAATAGTCTGGGAAAATCCTGCGCAAGATCCTCAGGGAACGCGCGGCGAAAGAGGTCGGCGATAGGAAGCCGCCAGCATCGAAACTCGCCTAGGTCTCGCCAGGCGAGAAGGAAGCCTCGTGGTGAGAAACCCACATGGCACCGACTGTGGTTGTCAAGTTAAACATATCAAGTCGAAATCTAATACCTCAAGCTTTTGCATCTAACATACCGTGTGGCCCACTAGAGAGGGAGGGGGTTCTACATTTACAAACTGTAACGGATATTTATTTCCTGAAGACCCGCTATTTTCCTTGCTTCGGTTGTGCTCGTTTGCACGGTGTAAGGGGGGTTCTGCAGGAGACGATAGATACCATGTTATCTAGAACAGTCAGGGAC
>Ga0164242_10002579_pt1 | contig 21005 bp, 14 predicted proteins | sample OricomgcompostMG_FD_108783 | JGI IMG/M metagenome (GOLD analysis project Ga0164242, IMG submission 108783) | Miracle-Growth compost microbial communities from Emeryville, California, USA - Original compost - Miracle growth compost (MG) ... | reverse complement strand
CTGGAATATGACCTATCCACTACAGTCGCCAGGTACTTCTGTTACCGTCACCGACGAATCCAATTACGCAACGGCTGGTGAAGGCACTGTTCCGCTGATCATCATCGGCACTCATGAATACAAAGCCCTGCCAAGCGGTACGGGTGTTGCTGAGGGCACCCTGCCTGAGAACGCGAACAAGCTCTATCCAATCACGAGCCAGCGCGAACTCCTCCAGACGTTCGGTAATCCAATCTTCTACACCAAGAATGGCACAGCCGTTCACGGTTACGAACTCAATGAGTTCGGTCTCCATGCTGCCTATCAGTATCTTGGTATTGCGAATCGCGCTTATGTGATCCGTGCTGCGATCGACTACGCTCAGCTTATGCCAACTTCAACTGCTCCACGTGGTGAAGCAGCTCAGGGCACTTGCTGGCTCGATACTCTGAACAACACTTGGGGCATTTACGAGTGGACTGGTTCACAGTGGGACGAGCGTGATCTTTACGTCTTGGATGAGCTGTCGGATCTTGACGCAGATGCTGATGAGCAGGTTGCCGGCCAGAAGATTCCTTTGGCTGCGACTGGCGCGGATAACGATATGGCTATGGTCGTTTTCTACAGCAAGAAGAGCCTCTACCAGAAGATTGCCGGAGCATGGCTACTTGTTGGTAGCGATGGCTGGAAGACTGCCAAGGCCGCTGCTAATGGTGGAACTACTCCGAGCCTGCTCTACAATACCTTTGCTCCAGAGAGCAGCACGGTAGGTGATATCCTTGTGAAGATCACGCCTGCCAAGCTCTATGGTGGTATCTCTAGTGCTGCTACTTGGATCTTGAAGACCTTCAATGTCACAACTGGTGCTTGGGATCAGAATTTGGTTCCACTCTACCCTAGCTTCTATGAGGATAGCCTCACGAAGACTGCTGGCTCGGTCTTTGTTTCGGTTGGTGCTGATCCTGATCATCCAGCAACTGGAACGGTTTCAGCTGATTCTGATGGCAACGCTCTTTACACGATTACCGATCCAGGAACGGCGGTTTTCGAGTTCCACACCTACAGTAGTGGTGGCACTTGGGGAGCATTGGGTGAAGAAGCTGGCCCAAATGAACCAACCAGTGATCCTGATGAGGGAACTCTCTGGTATAACAACCTCAACATCGTAGCAAATATCAAGGTTTGCTCGTCAGTTGACGGTGTGGCCACCTGGGTTCCTTACAGCACTTTCTACCCTGCTACGGATTCCAATGGCGTTCTGCTTCTAGGTAGTGCTCCGTCGACTCAATCCAATGGTGGCCCATTGGTCGATAATGATCTGTGGATCGATACATCGGATATGGAGAACTTCCCCAAGATGTACCGCCGCCTGGCTGGTGCTTGGAAGGCCATTGACGTTGAGAACAATGTCGATCCAGTCAACGGTATCGCGTTTGGTGAAGAAGCAACTACTTCAGCGCTGACATTCCCCGTTGGTATGAAGCTGTTTGATCTTTCGGCCTCAACCAATGATGTGAAGCAGTTCACTGGTGGTCAGTGGACTAACGTCTCGGGTTATGACCTGAATGGTGTTCCATTCTTCGGTCGTAAGGCTCAGCGTCAGATGATTGTTAAGGCCCTAGCAGCAACGATCTCTGATAACCAGGACATTCGCGCAGAAACGGTTTACTTCAACCTGCTTGCGGCTCCTGGCTACATTGAGCTTATCGATGAAATGGTAACCCTGAATACTGACATGAAGCAGGTCGCCTTCGTTGTTGGTGATACTCCAATCCGCTTGGATTCAAGTGGTGCTTCGATCACTACCTTCGCAACCAATGCTGCTGAAGGTAACACCGAAGCTGGCGTTAGTACATTCGATCCATATGTTGGTATGTACTATCCTTGGGGCTTGAGCACCAACGTCGATGGTAATGAGGTCATGGTGCCACCAAGCACTATTGCTCTTCGCACCCTGGCATATAGCGATTCGATCAGCTATCCTTGGTTGGCCCCAGCTGGTTTTACTCGTGGTCTAGTCACCAACGCTTCAAGTGTTGGCTACCTGGATAGCGCGGGTGAATTCAAGGCAGCAATGCTCAATGAAGGCCAGCGTGACATCCTGTACCAGAACAACATCAACCCAATCGCGTATATTCCAAACCGCGGTCTGGTTGTGTATGGTCAGAAGACTCGTCAGGCAGAAGCTACCTCACTTGATCGTATCAACGTAGCACGTCTTATCAACTACCTACGTTACAATCTGGATAACATCAGTAAGCCATTCCTCTTCGAACCAAACGACCTTCATACACGTGACTCGGTCAAGACTACATTCGAGAGGTTCCTAGCTGATCTAGTTGGTCTGCGTGGTCTATACGACTTTGTCGTGGTCTGCGATGAATCCAACAACACTCCAGAGCGTATTGACCGACATGAGCTTTGGGTGGATATCGCTATCCAGCCAGTACAGGCCATTGAGTTCATCTACATTCCAGTTCGCATCGTGGCAACTGGAGATGATCTCGGAACTCTATTCACCTAATAACAGTGAGAGCGGGGTAAACCTTACCCCGCTCTTTCTATGACTTTTAGGTTGTATCTGGTATCAGAGTATCATATACATGATACTCGGCACTGAGGGTTTCGACCCTGAACCCATAATATGACTAAGAGTGACTGGGATGTGTGCTGACACATAAAGGTATCTCCGTAGTGGCGTGCGGGATTAGTCATAACTCTGGAATGAACCAGATAAAGTGTAACGAGGCCTCTTTGGGGTCTCTAGGAGTTTGGAAGTTTAGGCTTTCTAAGGTAACAGGTGCGGGAAGGGCTCCCCCGCATCCCCTTCTAGGCGTACGTGTAGGGGGTTAAGTAGATCCACTAGCTAAGCCAAGGCTAGAAGGATCGAATATAGTGATGGGGCGGGCTCCGGTCGTAAGTCCTCAGGTCTATGGCATCACCCTGTTACCCGATCGGATCTAGCTTTTCTTTGACATTATGCCAGTTTGTGTTAAATAGGCATTATGAATAAGGAAATGACTGAGGTAGAACGCTTCTACCAGGATGTCTCGGATCTGCTGGGCATCGAAAGCAATTACGAATACAACCCTTACACTCGTGGAGGAACGTATCGTACTCGTTGGAACAATCGCGCGCCTGGTAACGGGCGTTTCGAGGGTTATGGTTTGATTCGGTTCTTCGGGCCGAATGTCATCCATGTGGCGCTAAATAACCCGGTTCACATGAACCGGATCTTTGAGAGCAAGGCAGATGTGCTGGCTGCTCTCAAGAAAGCTCTTGACGAGGCTTCCGCAGTTTCGTAAAGAGGCACCTGTCGTAAGGCCCGTCCGCCCTTCGACATCTTGGAATCCGTCTATTCCGCAACCATAGCGTAAGCTGTGGCGTGAGGCCGTTCCACCTCCTTAGATCGAATGTCTTTCCGGTCCTAATGTCAGTGACCAACCTTGCTCGTGGGTTTCACGAGCCGAATAAGGAGTGACCAAAATGACCAATTACACCAAGACTCTGGCTGGCGTGAATGCCCGTGTAACTGAGACTCCTCAGTCTCAGGCCATCCCCGGTCGTGAGGCTGAGATGGCACAGAACAATGCGGGTGGCTTCACCTTCACTATCAGCCCATGGGACCAGCTTGATCGGTTCCTAATCCTCGGCACCGAGGGTGGAACCTATTACCAGAAGGAGCAGGCGCTCACCGTTCAGAACGCACAGAACGTTCTTCGCCTTATCGGCCAGGATGGCGTTCGTGTCGTTAATCGTGTCGTGGAGATCAGCGATGCTGGTCGTGTGGCCAAGAACGATCCTGCGCTCTTTGTGCTCGCGATGGCTTCGGCAAGCGATGATGAGGCAACCCGTCAGGCTGCTCTAGCAGCGCTTCCTAAGGTTGCGCGTATCGGCACCCACCTGTTCCACTTCGCGGCTTTCGTGGATGGTATGCGTGGCTGGGGTCGTGCTCTGCGTCGTGCGGTAGCGAACTGGTATCTCGAGATGCCGCTAGACCGTCTGGCTAACCAGGCGATCAAGTATCAGGCTCGTGATGGCTGGTCGCACCGTGACCTGCTGCGTCTGGGTCACCCCAAGACTTCTGAGGCAGAGCGTGAGGCGGTTCTGCGCTGGATGGTTGGTGGTGTAGAGGCCGTCGCTGGTTCAGACTACACCCGCGGTTCGGAGGAGAATGGTGATCGTGTGGTTCTCCACCGCTCGAATGCCAGCAACATTCTTCACCCTCAGATCCTGGCTTTTGAGGAGGCAAAGCGAGCGACCTCTGCGAAGGAGATCATCAGCTTGATCAAGAATGCGGATCTTCCTCGTGAGGCGATCCCCACTCAGTTCCTCAACGACCCTAAGGTCTGGGAGGCGCTGCTGGAGAAGATGCCGCTCAACGCAATGATCCGTAACCTGGGTAAGATGTCGAGTGTGGGTCTGCTCACTCCGATGTCTCAGGCAGAGAAGCTGGTTCGGGCCAAGTTGTCGGATGAGGATGTGATCCGCAAGGCACGTCTCCACCCAATGGCTATCCTGTCGGCATTCCTGACCTACGGTTCCGGTCGTGGTGTCAAGGGTTCCAACACTTGGAACGTCGTACGCGGCGTTGTGGATGCTCTGGATCAGGCCTTCTATGGTTCGTTCAAGAACGTGGTCCCCACGGGCAAGAATACCATGCTGGCTTTGGATGTTTCGGCATCCATGACCTGGGAGAATTGCGGTGGTGTGCCTGGATTGACTCCTCGAGTTGGTTCGGCTGCTATGGCTCTGATCACTGCGAACGTCGAGAACTCCTATGAGTTTGTGGCGTTCACCTCGGGAACGGGTGGTATCTCTTCGCTCAACATCTCGCCACGTATGCGTCTGGATGATGTCGTGAAGAAGATCAACTCGATGCCTATGGGTGGTACGGATTGCGCCCTGCCGATGGTTCACGCCCTCTCGGCTAAGCTACCTGTTGAGTCGTTCGCTATCTACACGGACAACGAGACTTGGGCAGGCCGTATCCAGCCCAGCGAGGCACTGAAGAAGTTCCGTGCTTCTATGGGTATTCCTGCTAAGCTCGCTGTGGTTGGTATGACTTCGACGGGCTTCAGCATTGCTGACCCAAAGGATGCGGGTATGATGGACTTTGTTGGCTTCGATGCTTCGGCACCGGCCATCATGAGTGATTTCTTCCGCAACTAACCATACCAGCTGAAGGTGGCGGGTTCCAAAAGGGCCCGCCACCTTCATGACTAAATATGGTATGCGCTGGTCTGAAATCCTAGAAGCTAAAGACAGTTTGACAGCTCAAGATCTCTTGAACAAATACCCAGAATTGGCTGATTCCAATGATATTCAGAATGTTGTAGGTTGGTTTCATGGCGCCAATCTAGAAGATCTCCTATTCTCCATATCCAAAACACCTATAACCAAGTTCAAAGATACTATCCTGGAGATGAAGGGAACATATGATGAGTTTCCTAAGGATAAGATGAGAACTCAGCGTATTGTGAAGTTATTAAAGAATGGTTCACCCCCTCTTCCGGTTTTTGTTGAGAAGGGTGACTCATCAATGTTTATTATGGAGGGCAGACATCGGATTGTAGCATTCTACGATCTTGGTTTCGAAGAGGTCATAGTTGCTTTTGTTGAAATGAAGCCAAAATTGAACGAGATCAGTAGAGATAGTTTCGCGTACGCCCCTGAGGAAACAATGTCTCAATATGCCGATGCCTTCCTGGATGCTAGAACGGTAACTCAGATTCACACCTATGATATGAAACTGGGTAAGAAGAATGGTCGATTCACCTCGGGCGTCTTTGACGGTGATCAGTTGGTTTCTATGATAACATTCAATGACATAGACGGACGATTCACAATTGGTCGATCTGCTACCCTTAGGTCTTATCAAAAGCAAGGCTTAGTGAAAGGTCAGTTGGAATACTTGGTTAGGGATGGATATGGCCCAATCTATAGTGATGAAACCCAGACTGATTCTGCTGAAGAGACTTGGAAGTCTCTGATTAGGAACTCTCGAGGATTGGATTTCTATATCTATGATCCAGAAGATGGTAGTAAAGAACCACTAACGATTCAGAACTTGAATGATGGCCCTCCTTGGGATGGTAGTGATAAGATCATCATGATGGAGGATAATCATGCGCTGGAACACTGGATTGGTATCATCGAGAGAGCTAATGCTATCGATGATCGCGATGGCTTCTTGAGAAAGTATCCGGCCCTTTACGGTCCTGATTCCAGACACAATAACGGCTTAAATCCATAAAGTGGTGAATTAACCACGCGCTTTTGACTTCCAGATAAATAACTGAACAACAGTTCAATCTGGAGGATCGAACCCATGGTCGAGACACTATCGAAATTCGGCGTTCCGCTTGGCGGTGGCCAGGGCCGTGGCGGTCTGCTACAGCTCAAATACAAGTATCGCTACCGCGTCCGTGTTGTGAACTTTGGTCCGATCTCAGGCGGCCTAGATTTCACTCAGCAGGTTCAGACGGCGACTAAGCCAAAGATCTCTTATGAGCCCGTCAAGGTGGATAGCTACAACAGCGTCGCCTACTATGCTGGTAAGCATGAGTGGGACACCGTTTCTATCACGCTTAAGGATGACCTGACCAACAACGTCAGCAAACTCGTTGGTCATCAGCTTCAGAAGCAGCTCAACAACTTTGAGCAAACTGCTTTCGCGGCTGGTATCAATTACAAGTTCGTAACTATCATCGAGACCCTGGATGGTGGTAACGATACTGTTATCGATACTTGGACACTTGAAGGCTGCTTCCTCAGCAATGTTGAGTTCAGTGAACTGGATTATGCCGAAAGCTCGTTCCAGACGATTCAGCTAACTATCCGTTATGATAACGCCACCCTGGGCGATGGTCTGATGGCCACCAACCCAGAGATGATTCCAGGCACCCGCCTGTAAGGTCTGATAGATGGCAGATTCGGCGACTGGTGGTCGTACAACTGATGCGAATGGTCTGCCACTTATGTTGGCAGACAGCCATACGGCTTCGAATACCTTTGGTCTTGGGGGTGGGCAATTCTCGAATGCCCCCAAGACCAAGTTCCTCTTCTATGTGAAGTTCTTCCGCCCTGATAGCCAGGGTGGATCAGCATGGGAGCGTGGTATTGGTTTGGTGGTCAAGAATATTGATCGCCCTCGGATCTCCTTTAAGACTGAAACTCTAAACCAGTATAATCGCAAACGAGTGGTTCAGACCAATCATGAATTTGATGCTCTACAGCTCAAATTCCATGATACGATCAATGAATCAGTTCTCCAGATGTTTTCAGAGTACTATCGCTATTACTATGGTGATAGCGTCGTGGCTGGTGCTGGCACCAGCGTCTATGATGTTGTAACCGGTGAACCCTATGAACTTGGTAAGTGGGGATTCCTGCCACCACTCGAAGATCAGAACTATGCTTACTTCTTCAGTCATATCTCAGTCTACCAGCTCTATAACGGCGTCTATACCCAGTTTGATCTAATCAACCCCAAGATCAGTCAATACAACCCAGATGACTTTGATTATTCAGTTGGTGCGGTAACCAACGAAATTCAAATCAGCATCGATTTCGAGAGTATCGTATTCCATGATTCTGCTCCATTGACCGCTGAATTGGCTACTGAATTTGGTATTGATCGTGCTCAGTTCTGGGATATTCAGGACAAGTATCCGTCTGGTGCCAATCCAGGTCTAGCTAGTAATCCTAATTCGGTAAATGGTAGTCTAGGTGATGTTGTGGGCAATGTGCTGACTCAGAACCTAGCAAGTCTAGTTACTGGTCAGGGCACGCAGAGTATTGGTGGTATCGTGAGTAGCATTGCTGGTGCTTATGATGCTAACCGTAGTCTGGCTATTGGTCAGACTGGTCTGAAAAGCCTTAAAGATCTAGTAAGTGGTGATACTCAGGGTGCCAAACAAGGAGCCCAAGGCTTGTTGAAGGGAGTTCTCTTTGGATCTCCTGGGAAGTTCTTCTAATGCCTGCTTACAACCAGGGCGCCTTTGTACCAAAGAACCCTCAGAAATACGTGGGAACTCATCCGATTATTTTTAGATCCGCATGGGAACTCACATTTATGAACCTATGTGATCAGCATCCTTACATTCTTCAATGGGCTAGTGAATCCATTAAGATCCCCTATCAGGATCCATTTACTGGGAAGCTTCGCAATTACATTCCAGACTTCTTCATCCTCTATGTTGATAGTCAGGGTATGAAGCACGCTGAACTCATAGAGATCAAACCTCTTAGCCAGAGCATCCCCGAAGCTGCTCGCACTCGTAAGGATCAAGAAGCCCTTATACTCAATGAGGCCAAATGGAAGGCTGCTTATGCCTGGTGTCGAGCCCAAGGCGTAAAATTCAGAGTAATGACCGAAAATCAGTTGTACCGTCAAGCTGGTGGTAAGTAAATACCACTAGAGGTACGATTATGAAACTAGGTATAGTGGGTTACAGTTCTGGTAAGTTTGATGAGGACCAAGCTAAGATCATGATCCTCAAGGGAATCATGCAGGCAGAACTCGAAACTGACAAGATGATTAGCGAACTGGTGAGTGGTCTAACTGACCAGGGTATTCCAGGTCTGGCCTATCATCTTGTAGAGGATATGGATATCAGAACCGTTGGTATAGCCTGTTCTAAGGCATCTGATTACGAGTGTTTCCCCGTCGATCAAGAGATCATCGTTGGTGATGATTGGGGCGATGAGAGTGAGACATTCCTCGATTACATTGACGCCCTGGTTAGAGTTGGCGGCGGCGATCAGAGTTTATCAGAAGTCAAGCAGTTCAAGAAGCTCAAGCCAAATGCTCTAGTAGTTGAATTTGAGCTCCAAAGGGAGGAAGATGATGACTAAAGCAATCACTGATGAGCTTGGTCTTCCTAGCCTCCAAGAAGCTTTGAAAGAGACAGCTGAGCAGAACGCTGAGACACAGCCTACTGATCTCGAAGTTGAGAAGATGGCGAATGCTCTTCAGAATCTAGATCCTAAGGATCTAGTTGTTGAAGATGTCATTGGTGTGAACGACCATACTGCTGAAACCGATGACATCTATGAGATGGCGGTGAAAGCACACAAGGACCTTCTTGATCTGGGTTTCAACATAGAACCCAAACATGCTGGTGCGAATGCCTTCACTCCAGCGATGAAAGCCCTTGAGATTGCTCTTAAGGCAAGCCAATCCAAGGCAGCTCGCAAAATGGAACGTATCAAGCTCATGATGGAGAAAGAGGCTCATGAGAAGGAAATGAACCAGGATGTCGAGGATGGTGAGATTATCGAATCAGGTGGTCAGAGTATTGTGGCCAATCGTAATGACCTGATGGCTAAGATCCGCAAGGGTGAGATCTAAGCGACTCTCGATAAATAGGTGAAACTCCTATGTGAGAGGCGCGCCCATGAAGTCTTTTTATCACTACTTGGCTGAGAGTGCCAAGTCTTACAAGTATCGCGTCAAGTCGATCATGCCAATGGATGATCACTTCATCGCAACCCTCAAAGACGCACTCTTCAAGTATGATGTGAAGAGTGTCTCCAAACCCAAGAAATTGATGGCTCAGAAAGCCCCTCTGGATTTCAGAGACTTCCATATGGCTGAAGTCTGGGTAGTGGATATTGAAACTGCTATTCCAGCTTCCTCCTATATGTTGGCTCTAGAACTTCGTAGTGCCCTCCAAATTCCAGACAAGATGTTGGTCGTTCGCGGTGAGAATGAACCAGTTGAAATCGAAGCTGAGAAGATTGAAGAGATCCATAAGGATGATCAGGAAGCGCTACTTGATCAGGCTAACTATGAAGAAGCAGATCAACCCAAAGAGGTCGCCTATGGTGATGCCTACAACAAGAAGCTGCTCAATTACCTGGCTCAGGTAAAGGCGGATGGTGAAGCAGAAACCGTCCCCGCAATCGATGATATCAAGAAAACTCACAAGTTCTCCTGGTTGAATCCAAAGGATAAGACCATTGCTGGTGATTTCAATGCTGACCAGGATACCGTTAAGCCGGTTCACGTAAACACAAAGAAAGCAGGAGCCAAGGCTGCGAAGCCCAACCTGACTGGTAACTATGGTAATTATGACGAGAACGTCAAGAGGAAGGGCTAATCATGACCGACAAGAAGAAACTCGATGAGGCCGCAACCCTCAACGTCAGCAATGCCGATGGTGATGTGAACTCAAACACCACATTCAACGCAGAAGATCTGCCTGGCCTTGCTCTGCTTCTTAAGCACGCTGGTGTTAAATCGGCGATGTTTAATGGCCCAGCTACTCTGACTGTAGATGAGCAAACTCCAACTGGATCAGTTTCGAGCAGCATTGCTGCCCCTGATCTACGGACCATTATGTCGATGATGGAACCAGACTTCCAGGCTGCTGGTGAAATGGATGACATTGTCTCTGATACTGCGGCTGACATGGAACCAGAGATGGGTGATAATGTTGTCGATCCTGCCCCTGAGGAGCCCGCTGAAGAACCCATGGGTGATACTGGTGCCGTGGACGCTGTCGTGGACGATGAGGGTAATTTGACCCTTGCTGATGAATCCATTGAGCCCGTTCTAGAGAATTCAGAAGATGACTTCTATGAGGAGATGGATCGGTTCGATCCATCCAATCTGACTCAGGAGATGGGAACCGACTACATCGAAGGAACTTATCAGGATTATGATGTTGCGTATAAGCAGGTTCCAGCTGGTGTAGAGCTCACTGAGGCTGATGAGGATGATCTCATTGATCAGATTATGGAATTCGCAGGCAGAACTGATCAGCCAGATATGATCTCTTGGGTTCACCTAGATGAGGACGGCGCTCCAGATACAACTGTTCCAAATACCCTGGTCGTGGGCTGGGATGCTGGTGATCCTAAGGACGATCTGGATGAGGCAGAAGAGGCCTCCGCGCTTGCGAAGGTAGCAACTTTAGCCCCACACAATCCACTAATTGACAGCTTTGCTGGAATGATTGGTGACATGGCTGGCGCTACCTCTGTTGGTCGCGGCTTTAGCGCAATCGCAGATTGGCCCTCTGATCACTTGACCATGGTCGACAAGAATCTGATGGACCAAGCTGAGCAGGAAGCAATGGAGTTCTTCAGGAAAGCTGCTGATGCTAATGATGACATTGACGCGGTTATAAGCCAGGCGTGTAGCGAGATTTCCGCTGCTATGGGTCTAGCTGACGCTGCGGATCAGATGGAAGAAGTGGCTCTGGATACCAGCTTCGGGTGGAGTAGCGATTTTGAAAACAGCGGTGACGACGAGGATGATCTAGATGAGCAAGTAATTGGCGAAGCAATGGATGATGCTGCTTTTGATATGGCATGTAATCTCACCTTCGGTAAGAATGAGGTAGTCATCGATAGTTATGGTGATCAGTATATCATCCTAGTGTCTAAGACAGTCTATGATATTGATGATGTTGACGAGGATGATCTCTTTGAAGAGCTAGAAAAAATTGCGATTCAGAAGGCGGATGAAAATGGCCTCACTCTACTTACTGGTGTTGTCGATGGTTATGGTGTCTACCTAGAACGTGGTTGGATGGATGAGAACAATAACCCAGTTGATGAACCAACTGGCCCAGCCATTTTCTATGCCGCTTGGCGAACCGCAGATGAAGATGGTCTAGATGAGGAAGCTGATTACGATTATCGTGAACATGACGTTCATCCTAGGGCTTATGCTGGTATCGGTAGCAGGGATATCGTTCAGCCTGATACCAAAAGGGTTCCTGCTCGTTCATCCGATAATCCAATGCCAGAGAGCAAGACTTTCGCCGATTATGTCAAGGAAGCTCAGGATCGTAATCCATCTGTCGGAAAGGAGATCGAGAACGTTACCACTGAGTCACTTCTCGATGAGTTTCGGCTTCAAGAGCTAAGCAACGATACCAAGAACAGTTACTTCAAGAAAGCATCGGATCAGATCAATCGTCACGCCAACCATTCGGCCATTCATCGTGAGCTTGGTAACCACGATATGGCTGATCAGCATGATGCTCTGATTGCTAAGCGTGCTCGTGGTATGAATGCTGCGATTGCTAAGGAGGATCATACTTATTCCGCAAAGGCGGCAGCAAAGGGTAAGGATCTAGGCAAGCCCGGCAAGAACTTTGACAAAATCGCCAAGAAGGCAGCTAAGGAATATGGTTCCAAGGAGGCTGGTGAGCGAGTAGCTGGGGCGGTTCTAGCAAAGCTACGTCATAAGCATGAATCGGTTGATGAAGATCTTGATATCAAGGATATCAAGAACCATGAGATTGATCTTGATGATCCAGCGAATGATGAAGTGGATAACCTGAGGAAGGTTTCACCAGCAAAACGCGCCAAGATCATGAAGGATGTTGAGCGTGATATGAATGAAGACCACCAACCAGGTGATCGCTATGTCGTGAGGTCAAGGGCGTATGAGCCTTATGGTTATGTGGTAGTTGATACCCAGGAACCAGATGAATGGCATAATGCTGTTACTCAGGTCTTTCAGAACCCACATGAGGCCCAGGCAGAAGCTGAGGTTTTCAATGGTCGCCCTCATCCTCTAGATCCTTCGCTAAATGATGAAGTTGATGAAGGCTATAATGAGGATTATCGCCGTAAGGTGACCCAGTATGGTGAACCATTCTACCTGAATACTGATTGCGGTTATGCCAGTTTTGAGGATATCAAAGCCGGCGCTGGCTATTTTGATTTCAAAGATGGCTTCACAGTTCTAGAAATCGACCGCAATGGTAAGAAAGGCCTCAATTTCATCAACAGCTATTCCAAGACGCCAATTGGCACAAGAGTTACTTGTGTGACTCAGACTAGAACTGGCCAAAAGTGTCGCCCAGGTAGAGTAATGGCTGCGTTTACCGCCGATGAGGTTGAGAACCAATACGAGAACGTGGCGGTAGATCTTGCTAGATTAGGCATCACTCCTACGAAGAAGCTGCCAGTCAAGACATTCGACTAAGAAAGGACTCTGGGCGGTAGCAGAGTGACTACCGCCCCAATCATCTATGGCTAAAGAAATTGAGATTATCAAGAGGGGTTACTCTAAGGATCGCTTCAACTTAAACCAGATTGAAGAACTCCGCAAATGTATGACCGATCCGGTCTATTTCTGTAGAAATTACGTCAAGATCCAGCATCCTACCAAAGGTCGAGTTCCATTTGAACTTTGGCCTTATCAGGAAGAGATGATTAGCTCCTTCCATGAGAATAGGTATTGTATTGCGCTTACGGCCCGACAGATGGGCAAGACGACTTGCGCTGCTGGATTCCTCCTCTGGAAGGCCATGTTTGAGCCCGATACCACTATCCTGATCGCAGCTAACAAATACACCGCGGCTCTGGAGATCATGGATCGTATCAGGTTCGCCTATGAGAATCTGGAGAAATACAACTGGCTACGTTGTGGTGTAGTGGAGTATAACAAGGGAACCATCTCCTTTGACAATGGTTCCAGGATCATCAGTCGAGCAACTTCCAAAGACGCTGGTCGTGGTCTTTCGATCTCTTTGCTTTACTTGGACGAGTTTGCGTTCGTTCAGCCCAACAAGGCTGAAGAATTCTGGTCAGCTATCGCACCAACTCTAGCAACTGGTGGTAGTTGTATCATTACTAGCACTCCAAACAATGATGAGGATCAGTTCGCTAAGATTTGGTTCGCTGCTATCAACAATCTGGATGAGCATGGTAATGAGATTCCTGGCGGTATCGGTTCCAACGGTTATCGACCCATTCGTGTAACTTGGGATAAGAATCCAGAACGTAACGAGCAATGGGCTAAGGAACAGCGTGCCCAGTTGGGTGAAGAGAAGTTCCAACGAGAATATGAGTGTAAGTTCGTTTCGGAGGATGAAACGCTCATTAATCCAATGGTTCTAGCGAACCTTTCACCCAATGATGCTGTCTTTAAGATTGGTGAGATGCGATGGTTTGATGAACCACAAGCCAATCACATCTACGGTGCCACCCTTGATCCATCAATGGGAACTGGCTCAGACTATTCGGCTATCCAGGTCTTTGATATGAGCACTATGACTCAGGTTGCTGAATGGCGTCATAATAAGACAAACATTCAGACTCAGGTGGATATCCTGCGTAAGGCGCTTTTGTATATACATTACACACTGGCCAATAACCCAGACCAGGATGGTGATCCGGAGATCTACTGGACTGTCGAGAATAACAGTCTTGGTGAAGCGGCGTTGGTTCAGATTGACAATATCGGTGAGGAGAATTTCCCCGGCATCTTCACCCATGAACCACGCAAAACTGGTGGTGGGCGCGGCCGTAAAGGTCTGAATACCAATATGCGTACCAAGATGACAGCTTGCTCGCGTTTCAAGACTCTTGTTGAAACACACCGTATGACATTGAAGAGTCGTGCTCTTCTGACTGAGCTGAAGAACTTTGTGCGTGGTGGTGGTTCATATCAGGCTAAAGCAGGTATCAATGACGACTTGGTCATGGCCACTCTACAAGTGGTGCGTCTACTCCAAATCTGTGCCGATTGGGAAGAGCAAATCGAGATCAACCTCAAGGATATTTCAGATGGGGATGAGAGTTCAGCCCCTATGCCTATTGTAGTCTGAGGTTCGGTTTCCGCTAAATATCAGACTTGTAGGAGGGAACCACATGAGCTCGTTATTTGATAGCTTGAGTGAAGAGCTATTCCAGGTCCTGAAGGGCTCTGGTAAGACTCTGACGCTTTATGGCTCTGACGGTAACAAGACTTATGATCCTAGCAATGCCCGCCGTATGTTTGTTACCCCTGGTAACATGATGGTGAGTGTAATTGAAGCAGGTAGTGATAGTGAAGTAAAACTCTATTTGAGTGCTTCAGCTGATATTCGAGCAATTAGTGGTCTGATCAATACAATCAGGCAGATCACCACTCGTTACAATGTGATGTTTAACGTCCGCAAATATGGGCGAGAACTCCAACCTAAGGATTTTGCCTACCAGACTGTTGGTGTGGCAGAAGCCAATATGTGGGGTTCGACTAAGACGTCCTACCAGAAGATTGGTTCGAGCAAACTCATTATTCGTCATTGTGCTCCAATCCGTGAAGGCATCATCGGAGCGCGTGGCCGCAACATTCTAAGCATGTTTGTTGAGACCGCTGAGGGTGAGCGATTCAAGTTTCCGGTTACGCATCTGAGTGGTGGTCGTGCGTTCGCTAGGCATATGGCACAAGGTGGCAAGCCTCATGATGTCATTGGCACACAGATTGTGGAATTGGCTCAAGAAAGCCTCCAGCTGGCACAGGCTAACCGCTACATCCGTTATTGCCGGAATATCTTGGATGAGTCGGCCCTAACCATTCGACCAATTATCAAGAACCGTATTCTTGAGATTCGTAAGGCGTTTCAGACCCTAACTGGCCCTAGAGGTTATAGTAGGATCACTGAAACTGGCCTTCCAATAAAGACTTCAATCCTCACTGAGAGCGAAGGTATGGCGGCAGAGATAGCTCGTCTTCAGAACCTCCTCCAAATTGATTCCAATCATTCACTGGCCGAGGCTCTTAAGCCGGTGGCTCTACTAACAATGGGTGAACAAATGACCAACATGAACAACTTGTTTCAGGGTGTCATCGCTCTTGGCGAAGATACTGCTGATTCACTCGTGGAGGCCCTTGCTGATGAGTATGGCCACGACATCGAGGGTGTGACCCGTTTCGGTAACCACCTAGCATTCAATGAAGACATCATGTTTGAAGATGCTCGATCCTATCTGGATCTCATTGAAGCCGCCTACACTCTTAACGAGAATGACGCGGTTCTAGATTATGCCACTGCTTGGACCCAGGCCCGTTACCGTGCTTCTGGTGAAACTAGTGATATGGATAAGGACCAGGAGAAGAGCATTGGTGAACTAGCTGATGGTCTACGTGACATTCTTTCAGGCAATATCGAGATGCCTGAATATCCATACCACAATGAGCCAAAGTTTCGCGATGAGAGCGCAGCTATCAGATTCTTCCTAGATCTCTACGTGAGTCAGCATAAGCTCGCCAATCCAGCGACCCTCAATTACGTCAGCACTATCATTGATAAGATGGCTGAAGGTAAGGGACTTGATGGTGCTGAGAAGACCATCGCTAAGAAGCTCTATAGTGCCCTTGAAGATCATGTTGATGCCAACAGGCCCGATGATGCTGATGTAGATGAAAGCGTGATTGATGAAGCTGGGCCTTATGACGATAAGGAAGGCTGGGACATGGATCACCAGTATTTCAAGGATAATCCAGACAAGGCTTTCGATATGGAAGTTCAACATGTTGTTGATAACTTCAACGTCGATGATTGGATTGCTGATGAATATCCATTCGTCATTGACGGTGATGAGAAGGATACAGCTCTTGATGCCAATGAGATGAAGCAAAGCCTGGCTCGTTCCATTGCTCATGAAATGGATCAGATGGATTACAACGCAAAGCCAGAACAATTCAAGAATGAGGCCGAAGAGCTCTTCCAGCACGTTCGTAAGGAATGTGAGGATCGTGGCTATCACTTCCAGGATACGGTTCAAGAATTCGCAGAGATGGAAGACCAGCCAGAGCATCATGGTATCTCGGCTGGTGACCACGTGGCTTCCGATATGGGACCAGCAGTTGTGCTCTCGGTTGAGGGCGATCTAGCAAGTGTTGAATTCCTACATGGCGGAACCAAGACTCTCCATGTTGACGACCTTGAGAAGGTTCCAGCTCTGGGTGGTGTGGCTGAGGAAGATGAACTCGCTGAATGGTTCGACAGTTTCTCACCTCGAGCAGTTCTTGAGAGAGAAACACCAGTTTTCAACAACTGGGAGAATGGTATTCCACAGCAAGAGAAGAAGACCGTTGATGGTTTTGATCCGAATATCAAAGAGGGTGATCGTGTAACTCATCCAAAGTATGGTGCGGGTACAGTTGTTGGTGATAATGGTAAGTTCGTTAAGGTTGAGTTCGATAATAACCATCCAAACCTTCCAGAATACCGAACAGTCACACTACAGCCTGGCACTCTAACTAAGGCTGGTGGTGCCCGAGTAACCAAGAAACTTGGTGAAGCTGGTGTTCCAGTCTACCATAGTGTATTCTCGCAGGATGACGATGGTAACTGGGGTCATCATTTCGATGCCGATAACGCCGAAGATGCCAAGGACGAGGCCCGTTGGTTGAAGAACGGTGGCACAAAATCCATGGTTATCAAGGTTCCTAAGGACCAGGCTGATTGGACCAAGGTTGACCCAAATGAGTTTGTGAAGAATCACCTTGCTGCCAAGGCAAAGCCGGTCGCCGAAGATGATCTGAATGAACTCTCTAAGGCGAAAGTAGCCGATTACTTTGGCCGCGCTGCTTCTGATCGTGCTCGTGCGGAGAGGGAAGCTGACCAGACAGGGAACAAGGCTCATTTGAACCGTCGCGAACGTGGCCTCAGAAGTGCGTTCCGTAAAATGCAGGATGTTGAAGAGGCCTACAACTTTGGAACTCGTTCGGGTAAGTTCACCGATTACCTAGAACTCAATGGCATTGAGGATGTTGAGGTTGAAGTCTCCTATTACATGGATGACGACATTCCAATGATTGATGGTATCACCATCAAGCAGACTGGTGAAGCTGTTGATTACGATAGCTTACCAGAGAACGTTCGTCATGAGATGATGAACAAGGCCTTAGAGGCTGAGGCAGAGGATGCCGCAGCGGAGCAGGATGCCAAATATGATCGCTATCGTGATGATATGATGGATCGTAAGATGTATGGTGAAGCTGAAGCATCACTTCAGAAAATGCGTGGTGAGCTTGGAGAAGCTTACGCGGATGAAGACACCATCGACAACATCTTCAATGAACTCCACATTTTGGCAAATGACATGATTCAGATGCCAGAGAAGTTTGGTATTCAGGAACCAAATTGGCAGGATGATGCTGATGAAGAAGTCAGCGAGTTCCTCCGCCAGATATCTGAGCGCCTTGCTGGTGAATTGAAGCATCGCATCATGGATTTGAATCTAGAGCCTTTGGAAGAGACTGATGAGGCCCTTGGTGGCGATAAGAGCAACAATCTTATCAATGATGTGAAGGTCAAGCATGATGATCTAAGCCAGAAGAGTGATGACGAGCTCAAACAGGAGATTAGAGATTCTTGGAAGGGTCGTGGAACGCTTCAGGGTATTGAATATGCTGATCGCTGCCGTGCTGAACTTAAGAAGCGTGGCGTGACAGAAGCTGAAGAAGTTGATGAGACGGTGACATATTACCACAATACTCCGGAGAATGCGGAGGAAATTGGTTGGAATTTGGTTCCTGAATACTGTGTGGGAGATCCTTCTAAGCCCTACGTTATCCATGATACTAAGGCTGGAACATTTACCTACACGGATCAACCTAAACCCATGGATGAGGATCTATCCAATATCCTAAAGAACGCAATGTTCCGTAAGTAAGAGTAAGGCGGAGATCATAACCTGGTTTCCGCCTTCTCCATGAATAATGACCCGTTAACCAGAATCCTATATAAGGATCAAGTGAGCAGGAATTCTACACAAAAGATGTAGGAAAATGCCTAAATCACCAATTCTATATTGAATTCTGGTTAACCAGAATGCTAAATAGAGATACGGAATAGGCGGGAATGCCTATTGCGTTTGTAACTCAATAATGGCTCACAAATAGCCCAATAAGAATAAGAAGGGACCAACCCAATGGCAACACTTGATGAAATCCGTCAAAAGCTTCTATCGCAGCAGACTAAGGCAGAAGGCAATAGGTCAGGCGGCGATAACTCCATGTATCCGTTCTGGAACACACCTGAAGGCGGTCAGACACTAATCCGCTTCCTTCCAGACGGCGACCCCAACAACACATTTTTCTGGGCTGAGCGTCTAGTCATCAAGCTACCCTTCCAAGGTATCAAGGGTGAGCATGACCGTGAAGTTCTGGTCCAGGTCCCCTGTATGGAGATGTATGGTGAGACTTGCCCAATCCTAGCCGAGACCCGTCCTTGGTGGAAGGATGATTCGCTTCAGCCAATGGCTCGCAAGTATTGGAAGAAGAAGTCCTACCTCTTCCAGGGCTTTGTGGTCCAGAGTGGCTTTGAGGAGAAAGAAACTCCTGAGAATCCAATCCGTCGCTTCATGATCAACCCAAGCATCTTTGAGATCATCAAGGGTTCGCTGATGAATCCTGAGATGGAAGACCTGCCCACCGATTATGTCGCTGGCCGCGACTTCAAACTGGTCAAGACTAGTAAGGGTGGATATGCCAACTATTCAACCAGCAACTGGTCATTCAAGACCCGTTCGCTGAGCCCAGATGAAGCTGGCGCAATCGAGACTTATGGTCTGAACAACCTGAAGGATTATCTACCTGCCAAGCCAACTGCTGAACAGCTCGAGGCTATCAAGGAGATGTTCCAGGCGTCGGTTAATGATGAGGCTTATGATCCTGCGCGTTGGTCGCAGTTCTACAAGCCAGCAGGTGGTAACTGGAACAACAATTCCAACACTACTCCTTCGGCTCCTGCCGCTCCAGCAACGACTGAGACAACCACCACGGTTGATCCATTCGCTGCTCTACAGCGTGCTACCCAGGCAGCACCTCAGGTCGAAGAGACCGTGGCACCTGCCCCAGCAGCGGCTCCTGTCCGCCCAGCTGGCACCCCTGATGCTTCGGAGATCCTCCGCCGCATTAAGGAGAAGCAGGCTGGCCTAAACGGCTAAAATGATGGGGTGGCTGGCTCCTTAGCCACCCCATTATTCCCCACAATTAGATCGTCCTGGTGGTCGCAATAAGCGGGCGTGTCATGCCGCGCGATTCGGAGGATGCCTGTGAAATAGAAGGCAATGACACTTTGGCTCAAATAGAAAGAGAACAAAACCATGAGACCAGTAGATTTGTCAAAATTCAGAAAAGATATCACCAAAAGCCTAGACGGTATTTCGGTTGGCTTTAACGATCCAAAGTATTGGGTCAGCACGGGTAGCTTTGCCCTTAACTATGCCGTTAGTGGTGATTTTACTCGTGGTATTCCACTAGGTAAGGTGACTATGTTTGCTGGCCAGTCAGGTTCAGGTAAATCCTACCTGGCTTCAGGCAATTTGGTTAAGAATGCTCAGGATCAGGGCTACTTCGTTGTGCTGATTGATTCCGAGAATGCTCTTGATTCAGATTGGCTTACAGCCCTAGATGTTGATGTCAGCGAAGACAAACTGCTGAAGATCAATGCGGCGATGATTGATGACGTTGCGAAGATTATCAGCGACTTCATGAAGAACTTCAAGGCGACCTATTCGAGTGTTCCACGTGAGGATCGCCCAAAGGTTCTCTTCGTTGTTGACTCGCTAGGTATGCTCCTGACACCAACCGATGTTAACCAGTTCGAAGCTGGTGAAATGAAGGGTGACATGGGTCGCAAGCCAAAGGCCCTTAACGCATTGGTTCGCAACTGTGTTAATATGTTTGGTGAGTGGGACGTGGGTCTGGTTTGTACCAACCACAGCTACGCTAGCCAGGATATGTTTGATCCTGACGATAAAATTACTGGCGGCCAGGGCTTCATCTATGCTTCTTCGATTGTGCTTGCGATGCGTAAGCTCAAGCTGAAGGAAGATGAAGATGGTAACAAGACATCAACGGTTCAGGGTATCCGGTCTCAGATTAAGATCATGAAGACTCGGTATAACAAGCCCTTTGAGACTGTAGAACTGAAGATTCCTTGGGATAGCGGTCTCGATCCATATTCAGGTCTTCTGGATATGTTCGAAGCCAAGCAGCTTTTCGTCAAGGAAGGTAACAAACTGAAGTACACGGCTCTGGATGGCACCGAGCATAAGTATTTCCGCAAGCAAATTGGCCACGACTTGCTAGACCTGGTGATGCTCGAGTTTCCGACTCATATGGAGCGTCGCGAGGCGGCTGAAGCGGCTGCCAAGGCGGAAGAGCTTGCCCGGATGGCCGCCGAGGATGCCGCAGAAAACGACGAGTAATAATGAGTAGTGAGAGTAAACTAGTAGTTGAACTCTGGGATTATTTCAGAGACCTCATTGGATCCAAT
>Ga0164242_10002578_pt1 | contig 21005 bp, 12 predicted proteins | sample OricomgcompostMG_FD_108783 | JGI IMG/M metagenome (GOLD analysis project Ga0164242, IMG submission 108783) | Miracle-Growth compost microbial communities from Emeryville, California, USA - Original compost - Miracle growth compost (MG) ... | reverse complement strand
CGGACGGCGACCAGGTCAACGGCCCGACGCATTCGCTGCTCGGCGTCGAGCGCATCGAAGTGCTCGAAGGGCCGGGCTCGGCGCTGCTCGGCAGCGGGCCGCCGGGCGGCTCGATCAATCTGGTTCACTACACGCCGTCCGCGCAGTTCCACTGGGGCGGCGACGTGCAGGCCGGCTCGTTCGGCACCGTCAACGGCAGTGCGTACGTGACCGGGCCGACCGGCATCGACGGACTGAACTATCGCGTCGACGTCGGCGGCGGCCGCACCGACGGCTACCGCGACCTCGCGTCGTGGAACAAGGAAATCCGTCCCGATCTGCAATGGAAGATCGGCAACCACAAGATCGAACTGTCGATCGACGCGCAGGACTACATGGCGACGCCCGACTCGTACGGGATGATCTACGTGAACGGCGCGCCGATCCGCAACGTGCCGTTCGACGCCAAATACTCGACGCCGTTCGCGAGCGCGCACGGCAGCTACGTTCGCTCGACGCTGTCCGACGAGTGGCGCATCAGCGACTATCTGACGATCAACAACCGTCTGTCGTTCATGCATCACACGCTGGACTTCTTCAGCAACGGCGACAGCACGCACGCGAAGGTCAAGGGCGAGGTGTTCACGGGCCGCCAGTTGCGCGACCAGGACGACTCGCTGAACACGCTCGACTATCAACTCGAACCCGTGTGGAAGTTCTCGACCGGCAGCGTCCGGCACACGCTGGTCACGGGCTTCGAATACCTGCACCAGGATCTGAACACCGCGAAAACGACCGCAGACCTGCCGGACATCGGCGACATCTTCGCGCCGGTGCCGCCCGAAACATCGCTGGCGGGCCTGTTTTTCCAGTGCGCGCCATCTCACTCGTGCCAGAACGACCATGTGGTCGCGAACTTCTACAGCCTGTACGCGACCGACCAGGTCGACGTGACGAACCAGTTGAAGGTTCGCGCCGGCGTGCGCAAGGACTGGTTCGGCACGTCGCTGACGCTCAATCCGTTTCCCGGCGAGCCGAACCGCACCGCCAACGACGGCAGCACGCTGGTGCCGGGCAACACGTACACGCGCAACGATGCGCCGACCAGCTGGAACATCGGCGTGCTGTACAAGCTCACGCCGTGGATGTCGCCGTATTTCGGCGTGTCGCGCAGCTACCTCGCGAACTTCAACTCCGAAAACGACGCGTTCTCGATCGGCGCGCCGGAATCGGCGCTGCAGTACGAACTGGGCGTGAAGTGGTCGTTTCTCGACGGACAGTACGTGCTCAACACCGCGCTCTTCAACGTGAAGCGCGAAAACGTCGCGACGCCGTTCGGCGACGACCAGCTCGCGTTCGATTCGCAGCGCACGCGCGGCGCCGAGGCATCGCTCGACGCGTCGCTGACGCCGAACTGGCACGCGTACGCGAATTTCACCGCGCAGCAGGCGCATATCACGTACAGCCCGGATACGCCGGGCGCGGTCGGCACGATGCCGCAGGGCGTGCCCGCCTATATGGCGAACCTCTGGACGACTTACCAGTTCAGCCTGTTCGGCAGGACGGGCTTTCATGCGGGGGCCGGCGTCAATTACGTGAGCCGGACCTCGAACGGGTTCGCGAACGGCTACGCGTGGGCGCCGGCCTATGTGATCGGGAATCTGCAGTTCGGTTACGCCGAGCGTCACTGGGGCGTCGATCTGAACGTCGACAACGTGACCGACCGGCGCTACTACATCGCGACCAACGTGGTCGGCGCGTATGTCGGGCCGCCGCTGGGCGCGTACGTGCGTCTGCATTGCGACTTCTGAACGCGGCCGGACGCGCCGGCGACGGCCGGCGCGCGGACGCAACGCTGGATGTCGGGTCGGGTTTCAAGGAGAGTCGGTCATGTCTGTCGCTACCCTGTTGTACGTCGCTAACCATTCCGGCGGCGTGCTGTATGTGATCGCCGCGCTGCTGTTCGTGTCGCTGACCGTCGTGATCGAGCGGATCGCGTTCCTGCATCGCGTCGCGCGCGACGCGCATGCGGCGCTCGCCGAACTCGACCGCCACAAGACGCTGAGCGCCGGCACGCTCAACGCGTGGGCGGAGCGGCACGCCGGCCTGCCGACCGGCAGCGTGATCGCCGCGGCGGCGCAGCTCGCCGGCGGCCCGGACCGCGCGGATCGCGAGACGCTCGCCGCGAGCCTGGAGGAAGCGCTGATGCGCGAAGCGCCGCGCATCGACCGCTTCCTGTGGGTGCTCGACACGGCCGTTACGCTCGCGCCGCTGCTCGGGCTGTTCGGTACGATCGTCGGCATGTTCGGCGCGTTCCGGGTGCTGTCCGATCCGGGCGGCGCGCCGACCCAGGTGACGGGCGGCGTCGCGCAGGCGCTGATCGCGACCGCGTCGGGCCTGTTCGTCGCGATGGTCGGGCTGGTGTTCTTCAACGGGTTGAACAACCGCGTGCGGATCACGCTGCACCAGTTGGACACGCTGAAAACCGCGCTCGTCAACCGCCTGACGCGCGACGTCGCGAACCCGCAGACGGTCGCGCAGCCGGCGGCCGGCGCGCCGTTCGCGGCCGTCTCGCTCGCGCGGCACGGAGCCTGAGATGAAGTACTTCGACGCACGCAAGGCGCGCATCGAGATCATCCCGATGATCGACATCATGTTTTTCATGCTGGTGTTTTTCATCATGATCGCGCTGCACATGATGCCGGACACCGGACTGCGCACGCGGTTGCCGTCCAGCGCGAGCGCGCAACACCTGCCGCCGCCGAAGCTGACGGTGACGCTCGCGAGCGACGGCGCGGTATCGGTCGACGGCCGCACGCTCAGCATGGCGGCACTGACCGCGCTGCTCGCGACGCGGCCCGACCCGGCGCATACGGTCGTCACCATCGCGGGCGCGAAGGACGCGCAGTTGCAGAAACTCGTGAACGTGATGGACGCATGCCATGCGGCCGGCGTCACCCAGGTGTCGCTCGCCGCGCAACCGGGACAGGTGAACTGACATGGCCGCGATCGTCGGGCAGCGTGCAGCGCGTCCCGGCCCGCACCGGTCGCTGTATGCGTCGGCGGCGCTCGCGCTGGCCGTCGAGGTGCTGCTGCTCGCGGGTGTCGGCGCGTGGCTGATCCGGCCGCAGTTCGCGCCGCCGCCGCGACGCGCCGAGCCGATGACGCTTGCGCTCGCGCCGCCCGACCCCGCGCCGAAGCCGGTGCCGAAACCCGTCGCGCCGGCCGCGCCCGCGGTACCGAAACCGGTGCCGCCGGCGCGGCGCGCGGCGCCCGCTCATCGGGCGCGCGTCGCGCGTGCGGCGGCGCCGAAGCGGCAGCCGCAGCCGCAGCCGCAGCCGGCCAGTCCGCCGTCGCCCGGGCCCACGCCCGCGCCGGTCTCCGAAGCTGCGCCGGCGGCTCCCGTTGCGGCACCGACTGCCGCCCCGAGCGAACCGAGGCCGACGCCGCCGACGCCCGCCGCCGCAACCGGCCGCCCCGACGCGAGCTTCGCGGCCGCGCTGCGCGCCGCGATCCAGGCGGCGCTGCGCTACCCGGCATCGGCGCGGATGGAGGGCAAGACCGGGCGCACGCTCGTCGCGTTCGTCTATCGCGACAGCGCGGTGTCCGACATCCGCGTAGTGACGTCGAGCGGCATGGGCCTGCTCGACCATGCGGCGGTAAGCGCGGTGCGCGACGCCGCATGCCCGCCGCCGCCGCACGGGATGGAGGGCAAGCGTCTGCCCGAGCAGTTGTGGATCGACTTCCGGCTCGACGGCAACGGATAGACGGTAATCGCCGGGTTGCCGTCCGCGCGCACGCGCAGCGACGGCGGCGTCTTTGCCGCGGATCCCGCGTCGTTGCGGGCATCGTTAGCCGGGACCGGCGCCGCGCCGTCCACGCTCCTTTTGTGCGATGCGAGCGCGCCGTTGCCCCGCCCGCGGCCGCAACGACGGCTCGCCGAAACGCATCGGCACGCACGCGCGTCCGCGCGAACCCGCGCAAATGCCGTCGAAACACGTTCGAAAAAAAGCCCCGCCATCAGGCGGGGCAATCGCTGCAAAATCCGCTGGAGCGAAGCAGCCTGACGTCCGCTCCAACGGTTTCAGCCCAATTGCACCGGGACTGAAACCTGTTCGCCGTCGCGGTCGATGATGATCGCGATACGGCCGTGCGCGTCGGCAATCATTTGCCGCAACTCGTCCGCGCTTTCGATCTGCGTGTCGTTCACGCCAAGAATGATGTCGCCCGGTTGCAGGCCCGCGCGCGCCGCCGCGCCCTGCACCTGCATCACGAGCAGGCCCGCATCGACGCCCGCCTGCCGGCGTTCGTCGTCGCTCAGCGGCCGCACCGCGACGCCGAGCTTCGCCGGCGCCGCGTGCGGGCGCGGCTGCGCGGCGTGCGGCATGCCGGACGACGACGACGCGGCGCCGACCGTCAGCGTCAGGGTCCGACGCGCGCCGTTGCGCCACACGTCCACCGGCACGTCGCTGCCCGGCGTCAGTTGCATCACGCGCGACGGCAGTTCGGTCGCGTCGGTCACCGGCTGGCCGTTCAGCGCGAGGATCACGTCGCCGTTGCGGATGCCGGCCGCCGCGGCCGGGCCGTCGGGATCGACCGAGCCGACCAGCGCGCCGCGCGGCGTAGCGAGGCCAAGCTGCTTCGCCGCGTCCTGATCGACCGGCTGAATGCCGACGCCGATGCGCCCGCGCGTCACCGTGCCCGTCGTCACGAGCTGGTCCTTCACGCGCATCGCCTCGTCGATCGGAATCGCGAACGACAGCCCCTGGAAACCGCCGGTGCGCGAATAGATCATCGAGTTGATGCCGATGACCTCGCCCTTCAGGTTGAACAGCGGGCCGCCCGAATTGCCGGGGTTGACCGGCACGTCGGTCTGGATGAACGGCGTCGCCACGTCGTCGGACATCATGCGCGACTTCGCGCTGATGATGCCCGACGTCACGGTGTTGTCGAAGCCGTACGGCGAACCGATCGCGACGACCCACTCGCCGACCTTGCTCTGCGACGGATCGCCGATCTTCACGGTCGGCAGGTCGTGCGCGTCGATCTTGATTACCGCGACGTCGGTGGTCCGGTCCTTGCCGATTACCTTCGCGCGAAACGTGCGCTTGTCCGTGAGCTTCACGGTGACCTGGTCCGCGCCGTCGACCACGTGGTTGTTGGTCAGGATGTAGCCGTCGCTGCTGATGATGAAGCCCGAGCCGAGCGCCGCGCTCGGCCGGTCGCCGCTTTCGCCGGACGGATCGCCGAAATGCCTGACGCTGATGTTCACGACCGCCGGTCCGTACTTCGTGACGATCCCGGAAAAATCCGGCGTGGCGGCCGACACGCCCGGCACGCCCGGTGTCGGCGCGCTCACGCGCGCGGACACCGGTACGAAACCCGATGCGGACGCAACGGTCTGCTGCGCGCCGTCGGCGTTGTGATGTCCGAGCGCATACGCGCCCACCATCGCGGCCGCGAAACCGACGGCCGCGACGCCGCTGCGCGAGCGGGTCTTCGAATGCTGTTCTTTTGCTTCCATGGTGCAGGTCAAGCCCTCAACTTTTCGTCAGCGCGTACGGTACGTGTCAGCACTTAAAGGAGACTTAAAGTTTCGTTTGGCGAATCGACAGCCTCGCCGAGGGTTTTCCCGATTGTCGCGCGCCGTGACGGTATGGCCCGTCGGCACGCATTGCACGGCGTCACGCATTGACACGATGTGTCCCCACGTTCCGCGACGGTTTTTGCCGGCAGTTTTGCCGGCAGGTCGACGATCGATGCTTCGGATCACTATCCAGGCGGCGCGGGCGAAAGCGATAAGGCATCCTTCCGTTCAGGCCGGCGAGCCCGCGTCCGCGTTGCGCACCCACGCTTCCAGCTGGTCGGCCGCCATCGGCCGTCCGAGCAGATAGCCCTGCAGGACCGGGCAGCCGTGGTCGAGCAGAAACTGCCGCTGCGTGTGCGTTTCGACGCCTTCGGCGACCACCTTCATGTGCAGCGTCTCGCCGATGCGCAGCACCGTCGCGGTCAGCGCGCGCGCCGAATCGCTGTGGTCGAGGTCGCGCACGAAACTGCGGTCGAGTTTCAGTTCGCCGAGCGGCAGCTTGTGCAGGCCGCCGAGGCTCGAATAGCCGGTGCCGAAGTCGTCCATCGACAAGGTCACGCCGAGCCGGTGCAGTTCCGCGATCATCGACAGCACCATCGGTTCGTCGCTCAGCATCACGCTCTCGGTCATTTCCAGCGTGAGATCGCGCGGCTTGAGGCCGTGGCGCAGCAACGTCCGCGCGACACGATCGGCCAGTTGGCTGTCGCGAAAGTCGCTCGCCGACAGATTGATCGAAATGCGCGGAATCGCGACGCCGCGCGCGCGCCAGTCCGCGAGTTGGCGGCAGCCCTGCTCCAGCACCCAGCCGTCCAGTTCGCCGATCAGCCCGCACTCCTCGGCGAGCACGATGAAGCGCGCCGGCGAGATGCTGCCGAGCGCCGGATGGGTCCAGCGCAGCAGCGCCTCCACGCCGTCGAGTTCGCGCGCGCCCGCGCCGCCGAACTGCGGCTGATAGTGCAGCGACAGCAGGTTCCGTTGCAGCGCGACGCGCAGGTCCGCTTCGAGCAGCGCCTGCTCCTGCACGAAACGGTTCATTTCCGCGCGAAAGAAGCAGTGGCCGCCGGAGGCCAGTCCCTTCGAGTGATACATCGCGATGTCCGCATGCCGCAGCAGCGTCTCGACGTCCGCGCCGTCGGCCGGATACATCGCGATGCCGACGCTCGCGCTCGCGTGCAGCGTCGCGCCGGTCAGCACGACCGGCTGCGCGATCGCCGCGATCAGCCGCTCGGCCACGCGCTGCGCGTGTTCGACGCCGCAGTCCGGCAGGACCGCGACGAACTCGTCGCCGGCCAGCCGGCCGAGCAGGTCGCCCTCGCGCAGCACTGCGCGAAACCGGCGGCCGGTCTCGCACAGCAGTTCGTCGCCGATCGAATGGCCGCGCGTATCGTTCACGCGCTTGAAGCGGTCGAGGTCGATGAACAGCAGCGCGAGATTGCCGCCCGCGCGCCGGGCCTGCGCGAGCAGTTCGGCCGCCTGCGCTTCGAGCATCGCGCGGTTGGGCAGGCCGGTCAGCGGGTCGCGATACGCGAGCTGATGAATGCGCGCGCGGGCGCGCTCGCGTTCGAGCAGCAGCGCGCACAGATTCAGCCCGATTTCGACGAGCGCCTGGTGAAACGCGACCGGTCCACGATGGTCGCGATAGTAGAACGCGAAGGTGCCGAGCACCGATCCGTCGGTGCCCTTCACCGGATACGACCAGCACGCGGCGATGCCGAGCGGCAGCACGAGGTCGCGGTACGCGGCCCACAGCGGATCGGTCGCGATGTCGGTCACCGCCACCGGCTCGCCGCGCCAGGCGGCCGTTCCGCACGAGCCCGCGCACGGGCCGATCGCCTCGCCGTCGATCAACCGCGTGACCGAAGGCGGCAGCCGCGGCGCGGCGAGCGTGAACAGGCGTCCGTCGGCGTCGACGCCGAGGAACGACGCGATCACTTCCGGCGCGATCCGCTCGACCTCGACGCACAGGATCCGCGCCACCTCGGCGGCCGGCAGTTCGCGCGCCATCGCGTCGAGCACCTTCTGCTGGAGTTCCTCATGCATCTTCGTCAGCGTGATGTCGGTGAGCACCGCGAGCACGTCGACCGGCCGGTCCGCGTCGTCCCTGACGACGGTCATCCCGACGCACACCCAGATCGGCCGGCCGCCCTTCGTATAGAGCAGCACGTCCTGGCTGAAGCCGTCGATGCGCGGCTGCCGTTCGGCGATCGTCTGCATCTGTTCGACGGCGTCGAGATCGGTGTGCATGCCGACGAACGGATCGAACAGTCGCCGTCCGGCGAGTTCGTGCGGTTCGTAGCCGAGCATCTTCGTGACGGCCGCGTTCACGAACGAGATGCGTCCGTCGAGACCGGTGATGATGAGGCCGTTGTGGCTGCTGTTCACGACCCTCGCGAGCCGCCGCCGCTCGTCGCCGGTCACGTCGGTGACGAACGCCGCGCGATAGCGTCGCCCGGCCACGTCGAATTCGCGGACCGACAGCGCGCCGCGGCGTACGAGACCGTCGCGCCGCTCGATCGGCACGTCGGCGAGCCCGGCGGGCCATGCGGCGAAGCGGGCGTCGCCGCCCGCGCGATCGAGCGGTTGCACGGCGCCGTCGCCGATGCATAACCCGCGCGGGAACAGCATGCCCGCGTCGCGGCCCAGCACCGCGTCGGCGGTCAATCCCCACAGCGCCTCGGCGGCCGGATTGAAGAAGCCGATCGCGCCGTGCTCGTCGACGAGCACGACCGCGTCCGGCGTGTGCGCCAGTGCCTCCGCGAGTACCTCGGCTGAGTCTGTATCGATCATGTGGTCGCCCGCCCTTTTTCGTGTGGGCGCCGGATCGCGGTGCCGGCTGCGCGGCCGCTGACCGCGCGGCCGCCGTCCGGCGCACCGCACGAGCATAGCTCAGCGCTCGCCCGAACACTATCGGCGAAGCCACGCGAACGCGGCCCGTCGATGACCGCGCGCGCATCCTTTCGTTCTGCTTGCGACGGTCGCCCGCGACGATTGCTAACGCGTGAGCGCGAAACCAACGCGCGCGATCCACCGGTGCTCGTTGTAGCCGAGGATGTCCTCGCCGTAGCCGTTGAAATAGCCGAACACCAGGTAGCCGCCCCACGCGTTGCCGAGCAGCCTCGCGAGCGGATAGCTCAGTTGCGCGTCGACGCTGCCGTACCACGCCCGGGTCCCTTTTCTCAAGGTGGTCGCGAGTTGCCAGCCGTTCGGACTGCCATATTTGACGAGCAGATCGACGTAGCCGCGGTAGTCGGCGATGTCGTGATTTTCGCCGGCGCGGTTCACGTAGTAGTACAGCTTCGGCGAGACCGTCAGATGGTACGCGCGCATATCGCCGAAGTCCCACGTCGGTCGCACGAACACCGTGTCGATCGCGCGCGAGTCGGGACCGTCCTTGCCGTTCGATTCGTGGAAAAACCCCGCCATGATGCCCATCTGCGTGAACAGCGGACTCTTCCAGCCGGTGTCCGGAATCGCATAGAACACCTGCGGCATGTAGCTGGTGTCGCGAAACGGCGCGGACAGCTTGCGCGTGTACCACAGCGACGACTGCGTGTACGCGACGTACAGGTTGTCGAGCAGGCCGCGCGAGCGCGGATCGTCCGGCATCAGCAGACGGAACTTGAAACTCAACTGGAATCGCGCGATGGTCTCGCCGTGCGATCCCGCGCCGTCCATGAAATAGATCGGCTCGTATGCCGTCAGGCGGCCGCCCAGCAGACGGTCCAGATCGGGGACGGGCGGCGTGGCGGAAGCGCTCGCCGTCGTTGTGGTTGGCGTCGTCGTTGTGCTCAGTGGTGCGCCGGCCGGCGGCGTCGCCGGGCGTTCGCCCGCCGGCGATGCGGCCGACGCCAGAGCCGGCGGCGCGCCGCCGCCGGGCGCGGGCGCGCGCGTGAGCACGACGACCGACGGCGACACGTCCATGCCCGGCACGTCCACGCGGATCGCGCCGCGCGCCCAGTCCGGCCACGGCGCGCGAAAGCGCACGGCCTTCATTTCACCGCTCGCGAGGGCGAGGCGGTCGGGCACGCGCGGGTCGCGCGCCAGCGTCACGCGCTTCGGCGGCACATCGCCGTTCGTCAGCGTCACGTTCAGGTGCCGGGGCACGTCGATCCCGGCGGGCGACGCGTCGTCGCCGCTATAGACGAGCGTCACTTCGAGCGGCGAAAGCGTCGTCGCCTCGCGCGGCGGCCGCAGCACCGACACGCCCGCGTCGGCCGATCCGGCATGCGCGCCGAGCCAGCACAGCAACACGCAAACGGCGGGCGCGGCCCGCGTCGGGAAGCGACGGCGGCGGACGGCGCCGCGCCCGCGCGCCGCCGCGTCGTTCGGCCGGACAAACGTTCGTATCCGCATCGGATGGCCTCATCGGATGGACAGCGACACCGCGTCGGAACGCCGTTCGACGCGGCGCGTCCGGCAAAACCGTCGGGAGCGCGCGCGTCGACGACTGCAAGCATGCCCGCAATCGCCGACCGACGTCCGCAGACTGCGCGTGCGCCGCCGCGATGCGACGCCGCAGCCGCGAGCGGCGGCAGGCTTGCGCGTGCGGCCGCGTCGGATATGCGACAGTGCGATAGCGGCGCCCCGCCGCACCGGCCCCCGCGATGACCGACGACCGCCCTCCCGACCCCGCCTCGCCCGTCCGGCACCGGCCGCGCGTCCGACGCATCCGACGCGTCGTCGCCGTGCTGCGCTGGAGCGTCGCCGCGCTCGGCGCGCTCGCGCTGCTGCTCGTCGCGCTGCGCGCGTACGACGTCAGCAACGGACCGCCGCTACAGCTATGGCACACGTACGTGCCGCCGGAGATGAGCGCCGCCGAAATCGACCGCGCCGACTGGCAAACGTGGCTCGCGCACGAGAACACCGTATTCGCCGACGTGCGCGCGAACGTGACCGACCGCCTGCCGCCGTCCGCGCGCGTGGCGTCGAATCGCTACTTCGCGGGCAGCCCGCTCTACCCGCCGCACTTCGACCACGACTGGAACCGCTCGTACGTGCTGCGCCCGCGCGGTCGCCCGGTCGGCGCGGTGGTGCTGCTGCACGGCCTGACCGACGCGCCGTACAGCCTGCGGCACATCGCCGAACGCTATGTGGCGCACGGCTTCGTCGCGGTCGGCATCCGGCTGCCCGGCCACGGCACCGTGCCGGCCGGTCTCACGCGCGTCGACTGGGAAAGCTGGATGGCCGCGACCCGGCTCGCGGTGCGGGAGGCGCGCCGGCTCGCCGGCCCGGACCGGCCGCTCGACGTCGTCGGCTATTCGAACGGCGGCGCGCTCGCGCTGAAGTACGCGCTGGACGCGATCGAAAACGGCCGCCTCGCGCACCCGCGCCAGATCGTCCTGTTCTCGCCGATGGTCGGCATCACCCGCTATGCGCGCTTTGCGGGCCTCGCCGAATTGCCGGCACTGCTGCCCGCGTTCGCGAAGGCGGCGTGGCTCGACATCACGCCGGAATTCAATCCATTCAAATACAACTCGTTTCCGGTCAACGGCGCGCGGCAGTCGCACCGGCTGACGGCCGCGCTGCAGGCGCAGATCGTCCGGCTCGGCCGCGCCGGCAAGCTCGCGGCGCTGCCGCCGGTGCTGACGTTCCAGTCGGTCGCCGACGCCACCGTCAGCACGCCGGCGATCCTGCAATCGCTGTATGCGCGGCTGCCCGCGAACGGCAGCGAACTGGTGCTGTTCGACGTGAACCGCGACGCGAAGCCCGGCGTGCTCGCGAATCCGTCGGCGCTCGCCGCGCTCGGGCGGATGATGCCGGCGCTGCCGCTGCGCTACCGCCTCACGGTGATCGGCAACGCGAGCGGCGACGCGCGCGTGTCCGAGCGGGTCGTCGAAGCGGGCCGCACCGTCGCACGCTACCGGCCGCTCGCGCTCGTGTATCCGCCGAACCTCTTTTCGTTGTCGCACGTCGCCGTGCCGTTTCCGCCCGACGACCCGCTGTACGGCTTTGCGCCGCCGGCCGCCGCGCGGCCGGAATTCGGCCTCGCGCTCGGCTCGCTGGTCGTGCGGGCCGAGCGCGGCGTGCTGAACGTGAGCCTCGACGCGCTGTTCCGGATAGGCTCGAACCCGTTCTTTCCGTATGTGCTCGAACGGCTGGACGAGTGGATCGATCACGGAGCGGCCGTCCGCGGCGATGCGGGCGACGGCGCGGCCGTCGCCGCGGTTCCTCCGCCGCCGGCGGCACCCGCGCCGCCGCCGTTCGATGCCACCGCCGCGTCGCCATACCCTGGCGGCGCGGGCCCGTGAGCGCTACCACGCCGGCAGCAGCCACGGCACGATCAGCACGCTGACCGCCATCACGAGAATCGCGAGCGGCGTGCCGACCCGCACAAAGTCGCCGAAGCTGTAGTTGCCGGCCGTGCTGACGAGCGCGTTCACCGGCGACGAGATCGGCGTCATGAACGCGGTCGACGACGCGAGCGCGACGATCATCGCGAACGGATACGGCGACGCGTGCAGATGCTGCGCGAGCGCGAGCGCGACCGGCGTCATCAGCACAGCCGTCGCGGTGTTCGAAATCGCGAGGCCGATCAGCGCGGTCAGCGCGAAAATGCTCGCGAGCACCACGCGCAGGCCCGCGTCGCCGAGCGCGTGCAGCAGCGCCTGCGCGGCGAGGTCGACGCCGCCCGTGCGTTGCAGCGCCAGCGAGAACGGCAGCATGCCGACGATCAGCACGAGGCTGCGCCAATGGATCGCGCGATACGCGGCGTCGAGGTCGACGCAGCGGAATGCGCCCATCAGCAGGCAGCCGGCGAGCGCCGCCTGCACGTTCGGCACGACGCCGGACAGCATCAGCCCGATCACCAGCGCCATCGACAGTACCGCGAGCGGCGCGCGGCGCGGCGCGGGCGCGATCGATTCGTGTTCGGCCGGCATCGCGACGGTGATCAGGTCGGGACCGTCGGTCTGCAACGCGCGCAGCGCGCGCCACGGCCCGACCACCAGCAGCGTGTCGCCGACCTTCAGCTTCGTATCCGCGAGCCCGTAGTCGAGCGTCGCCCGGCCGCGCCGCAGGCCGACGACGGTGAGGCCGTGCTCGGCGAGCAGCGCCGACTCGCGCGCGCTCGCGCCGGCGAGGCCCGAATCGGGCGGCACCAGCGTCTCCGCCATGCCGACGTCGCCCGCGTGATCGATGAAGTACGCGCCGCCCATCGGCAGCGAGGTCAGCGCGCAGCGTTCGCACAGCGGCGCGAGATCGACGCCGGTCGCGTCCACGTCGACGAGCAGCACGTCGCCCGCGCGCAGCCCGGTCGACGGCAGCGCGCGCAGCACGGCGACGCCGAAACGCTCGCGCCGCTCGATCGCGATCACGCGCGCGCCGCCGTCCAGTTGCAGGTCGCCGATCGTCGTGTCGACGAGCGGCGACGCGCGGTCGACCCGCAACCGGAACGCGCGGCCGTGCAGACGGTATTGCCCGATCCAGTCGTACAGCGTCGGCCGCGCGCGCGCCGGCGGGTCGCGGCCGTCGCCGGGCGTACGCCGCACCAGCAGCATGTAGCCGATCGCGAGCGCGAGGATCGGCAGTCCGAACGGTGTGAACGAGAAGAAGCGAAAGCCGGCGCCCGCCTCGCGCACCAGTTCGCTGTTCACGACGAGGTTCGGCGCGGTCGCGACGAGTGTCAGCATGCCGCTGACGAGCGCGGCGACGCTCGTCGGCATCAACAGCCGGCTTTTCGGAATGCCGGTCTGCTGCGACACGCGCAGCACGATCGGAATGAAGATCGCGACGACCGCCGTCGAACTCATCACCGAGCCCATCAGGCCGACGACGGTCATCAGCAGCACGACGATGCGCCGCTCGCCTTCGCCGCCGCGCGCGACCAGCCAGTCGCCGACCCGCTGCGCGACGCCGGTGCGCACGAGCCCTTCGCCGAGCACGAACAGCGCGGCGATCAGCACGATGTTCGGATCGCTGAACCCGGCGAGCGCCTCCGGCACGGTGATCACGCCGGTCAGCGGCAGCGCGACGATCATCGCGAGCGCGACCGCATCGACGCGCGGCCGCCCGAGCACGAACAGCGCGATCGCAACCGCGAGCAGCAGCAGGACGGGCAGCAGGCCGGCGGGCATCGCGGCGGGCCGGGTCTACGCGCGAACGCCGCCGCGAGGCCAGGTAGCCGGCATCAGGGCGTGACCCGCGTGATGCCTCCGCTCGACACCAGCCGCACGCGCTGCCCCGGATGGAAGAAATCGCCGGACGCGGCCTGCGTGACCGCGCGCAGTTCGCCGGTATCGAGCAGCACGGTGATTTCCACGCCGTCGCGCATCGCGGTGCGGTTCTCGACCGCATTGCCGGCCACCGCGCCACCGATGCCGCCGAGGATGCCGGTCGCGATCGAACCGCGTCCGCCGCCGATCGCGGTGCCGGCGAGCGCGCCGAGCGCGGCGCCACCGGCGGCGCCGAGGCCGACCGGCTGGCCGCTGTTCGTGCTGATCCGCACCGGCCGTACGCTCTCGACGGTCGCGAAACGCACGGTGCTCTCGCGCTGCGCCTGCCCCGTCGTGAACACGTTCGGCGAACTGCTGTTGTACGCACATCCGGAAAAGAGCGTCGAAGCGGCAAAGCCGGCCACGGCGAGCGTGCTGATCCGTTTCATCTCGGTTCTCCCGTTGATCCGTCGTCACGCCGACGAATCGTTGCGCAGACAACTACCGGCCGCCGGTGAGCGCGATGAAACAGCAGTTTGGAAACGTCGCGCGCACACGGCGATGTTCACAGGACGTTACCCGAAATCCTCAAGTCAACGCGCCAGATTGACGCGCTCACGTACCGGCGGGGCTTTCAGCGGATAGAGGGTATACCCTGGAGAAAACGATGAAAGCCGATTGAAATGTCGCGCTATCTCATTAAAATCACCTCTGTTCGTTAGCTGTTTGAAAGCACGCGACGAACCGCTCTCACCAGAGCGTCATCGCGAGGGCCGACCGGTTGCGTCATCGCGCGTCCGTCATCAGTCCTGGTTATCCAGTACACCTTATAGAAATGGAGAGTCCTTTATGAACCGCCTCGTTCAACAGATCGCCACGATGTTCGCCGTTGTCGGCGTCATGACCGCCGGCTCCGCGTTTGCGCAGCAGGCCATTACGTCCGCCGCCGCGGGACCCGAGACGGGCGCGACCGCCACGCATAGCGATCCGATCGTGCAGAAGCGCATGGAAGTTCGCGAGGCCAATCGGCAGCAACGGGCACGCACGTCCGAAGCGCGCCAGAGCTTCCGCGCCGAGGCGCGTCAGGCGCGCGGCGAGCGCAACCAGTCGGCGCAGGAATCGCGTGCGCGCGCCGCCGACGCGCTGAAGCAACAGCAGGCCGCGCAGGCGACGCATCACGTGCAACCGTGATGCGGCACGCGACCCGCGCGTTCGCGCGGCGGGCAGATCCGCTCGCATGCGAGCGGATCTGCCATCGGCCGGCGGTGGTGTCGCCGCCGGCCTCGCCGGATCAGTGCGCTGCCGTCGACGCCGGGCTCGACGGCAGCGCATTGGCGCGGCTTTGCTGTTGCGCGCCTTCGCACGACTACGCGCGAGGTCCCGCCTGACCTCGTGCTGGCGACTCTCGACTGTTGCTGCCGCAACGTACCGCGACGCTGCTTGACATCAGGTTGCCGATTTGGGTTGCCGGTTTCCGCAGCGGATTCATTGCCGGCCCGGACAGACGACGTCAAACAGGGGGTATCCATGCGCTGCATACTCATGTTCCGCAACGCGCCGGATCGCGACGCGAGCCGACTGCCGGTTCGCACAGCGACGACACGCGACGACGCACGGCGGCCGGCGGCCGCCCGTCTGCCATGAGCCTCGATCCGTTCATCGCGGGCGTGACGCGCGTCTGCGACGGAAGGCGGAATCCGGCCGGACTCGCGCTGACGACGCCCGCACCTCGTTCGCGCGTGATCGTCGCCGACGATCACCCGATCGTGCGCATCGCGATGAAGCAGTTGCTCGAATCGCTGCCCGGCCTCACCGTCGGCGCGTCGGCGGCATCGGGCCGCGAGTTGCTGGACGCGCTCGCGCAGTCGCCCGTCGATCTGATCGTCACCGACTACACGATGCAGCAGAGCACGCCGGACGAAGACGGCCTGCGCCTGCTCTCGCGGCTGCGACGCACCTGTCCGGCCATCCCGGTCGTCGTGTTCACGATGATGACCAACGGCGCGATCCTGCACCAGCTTTGTCGTCTCGGCGCCGCCGGCGTGGTCGGCAAGGACGAGGACATTGCGGTGCTCGGCGACGTGTGCCGGCGCGTGCTCGCCGGCGGCGCCGGCCCGGTTCTGTCGCCCGGCGTCGCTGCGCGCCTCGCGCACGCGTGCGGCGAACCGGCGGCCGCGGCTTTCGCGGCGCCCCGGCTGACGGCGAAGGAAATCGAGGTCGTGCGGCGCTTCGCGGGCGGCGCGTCGCTGACCGAGATCGCGCAGCAGTTGAACCGCTCGCTGACGACCGTCGCGACCCAGAAGCACAGCGCGATGCGCAAGCTGCGCGCCGCCTCCAACGCGGACCTCGTCGCGTACGCGCGCGAGCGGGGACTCGCGTGATGGACGCCGGGCGCCAGCCGCCGCCGCTGCGCACGTTCGCATCGCTGAACGAGGACCTGCGCCGCGAACGGCGGGTTTTCACGACGGTGATCGTGCTGCTCGTCTGCGCAACGATCGCCGCCGCGGTGGTGGCGGTGCGCACGCGCGTGCTCGCGTCGCTGCGCAGCGAGGAACAGACCGCACTCCTCTACGACCGCACGCTCGCCGACCGGATACTCGACCGCCACAGCGCGCTGACCGTCGCGTCGCTGCTCGTGTCGCTTCATGCGAACGGCGTGTTGCCGGACAAGCCCGCGGACGCAGGCCGCCGGTGTCAGCCGCGCGGCCCGCAGCACACCGAGCCCGCGCTTCAGGAAAGCTGCGACGAAGCGGCGAGCGTGCTGTCGGGCAGCGGCGACGGGCCGCCGATCGAGATCATCCGGATCGACGACGGCGCTTCATACCTGCATCAACCGCCCGACGACCCGCATCCGCCGCCGCCCGGCGACGCCGCGCTCGCCCATCGCGTTCTCGCACGCTTTGCGCACGCGCAGATCGATCCCGCCGCGGCCGCGCAGGACAAGCGCGTGCTGTGGTTCGCCGCGCCGTCCATCGGCCGGCCGACGAACGAGATGATCGGTGCGTCGATCGTCGCGCACGGATCGACGCCGTATGCGATCGTGCTGACGAACATCGACCTGCCGGAGGTCTACGCGGCCGCCACCGCGGACGGCCGCGACGCGCGTCCGCTACGGCTCGACGACGACGGCCGGCTGACGATCGGCGCGGCGTCGCGCGCGGACATCGAGCGCGTGAGCGCGCAACTCGCGAACCGCGCGGACGGCGTATTCCACTGGATCCCGTCGTACGGCTGGGCGCTGCGCCGCGCGCCGCCGCTGTCCGGCTTCGGCCATACGCTCTATCTGCTGCCGTACCGGCAACAGCTTGCCGCGATGCGCCACGGACTGCTGCCGATCGCCGCCGCCACGGCCGCGCTGATCGCGCTGCTGCTGGCGGCTTACCGCTACTGGAATTACCGCTACCTCGGGCGCATCTATGCGCAGGCGTCTCGCGCGCTCGAAAACGAAATGCTGAATCACCTGCTGGTTCACGCGACGCCGGTCGGTCTGTGCATCGTGCGGCGCCGCGCGCTGGAGGTCGTCGTCGCGAATCCGCTCGCCCGCAGCCTGCTCGGCCTCGGCCCGACCGACACGCGCCTGCCGGATGCGCTGCGGCGCGAATTCGACGCGCGTGGCGCGCTCGATCCGGCGTCGTCCGGCGAAACGGTGATCTCGCAGTTTTCGTTCGCGCTGCCCCGCGCGCCGGCCGACGACGCGCATCTGGCATTCACGTATGCACCCGCGACGCTCGATCGCGAGAACGTGTATTTCTGCGCGATGACCGACGTCACCGAGCGCCATCGCGCCGAGCAGATGCTGCTCGACGCGCAGCGCACGGCCGAGGACGCGGCGAAAGCGAAGGTCGCGTGCTTCGCGTCGATGAGCCACGAATTACGCACGCCGCTCGCGTCGCTGGTCGGCAACATCGAACTGGTCGCGATGGGGCCGCTCGCGCCCGAGCAGCGGGAGCGCGTGCGCGCGATGCAGTCGTCCGCGCAAGGACTGCTACAGATCGTCAACGACGTGCTCGACTTTTCGAAGATCGACGTCGGCGAACTGACGCTGTGCGACGAATGGGGATCGCTCGCGGACCTGCTCGACCGGATCGCGACGCAGCACGCGCCGCTCGCGCTCGACAAGGCGCTGCGCCTTTACGTCGTGATCGACCGCGGGCTGCCTGCGCGGCTGTTGTTCGATCCGGTGCGCGTCGCGCAGATCGTGAACAACCTGCTCGGCAATGCGTTCAGGTTCACCGACTCCGGCAAGATCGTGCTTCGTGCGGACTGGCGCGACGAGCGTGTGCATTTGACCGTCGCCGATTCCGGCATCGGCATTCCGGACGAACTGCGGCAGCGGCTGTTCCGGCCGTTCACGCAGGGCGATGTCAGCCGTCTCGCGCAGGCGCGCGGAACGGGGCTCGGGCTGTCGATCTGCGCGCGCCTCGCGCGGCTGATGAACGGCACGATCGAACTCGACAGCACTGTCGGCGTCGGCACGCGCGTGTCGGTCACGCTGCCGCTGCCGGCGTCGACGTCGACGCTCGACCGGCAGGGCGCCGCGGGGACGCTGCCGGCGCGGCGGCCGGCGCTGCTATGCCGCGCGCCCGAGTATCACGAGGGGCTGACAGGCCTGTTCGACCCTGACGTGTCGACGATCACGACGGCAGCCGACACGACGGCACCGCTCGACGCCGCGTCGCACGACTTCCTGATCGTCACCGACGAGTTCGCCGAAAGCGCGGTGCTCGCGTGGTGGCGCCGTCCGCATACGATCGTCTGGGCGTCCCCGCGCGGTCCGCTCGTGCCCGCGCGGCGCGACGACGGCGGCCTCGACGTGTCGGTGCTGAGCCGCGCCGGCCTGCGCGCGGCGACGCAGGCGATCGCCGACGGCATGCACGAGCCCGTCGCGGAGCGCGAACGGGCCGGCGCGTGTGCGGCGGCCGGCATCGCGATCACGAACGCGCGCGGGCATCAGGACCGCACGCCGCCGCTCGCGGTGCTGATCGCGGAAGACAACCCGTTGAACCGCCACCTGCTGCGTGACCAGTTGACGACCCTCGGCGCACGGGTCATCGAGGCGACGCGCGGCGACGACGCACTCGCGCTGTTCGACAGGCAGCCGGTCGACGCCGTGTTCACCGACATCAACATGCCGGGGCTGGACGGCTACAAGCTGCTCGACCGGCTGCGCGCGCGCCGGCCGTCGCTGCCGGTGTTCGCGATCAGCGCGAGCGCGCTGCCGGAACACGTCGCCGACGGACGCGCGCGCGGGTTTACCGACTATTTGACCAAACCGGTGCCGCTCGCCGCGCTGGCGGCCGCGCTCGATGCGGCCGGCCGGCCGGTCGCGTCCGACTCCGAGCCCGAGTTCGAGCCGGCGGCGGATATCGCCGTCCCCGACGTGCCCGTCGTGCGGGACCCCTTCGTGCACGCGTTCATCGAGCAGACGCAGGCGGATCTGGTGGAACTGGAGACGGTCGTCTCCGCGCGCAGCGCGATGCAGTTGCGGCAGTGGCTGCACACGGTGTGCGGCGGCATGACGGTGCTCGGCGCGTCGCGGCTCGCGCAGCGGTGCCAGGCGTTGCACGCGCTGGTGCACGATCGCGGCGAATGGGACGACGAGATCGAGCGGCAGGCCATCGCGATCGGCGACGTGCTGGCCCGGATGCGAACGCAATTGACCCGCGCTCATCCGGATACCGAATTAATGGAAACCGCACCCGCTTTAGTGGAGGCCGCTCATTCGCAGCCTGCGGATCCGGCGGAACGGAGTTAAGGGCAAACATTCGGGGCGAGACGTTCCACCGCGCCGCTCGCTGGTGGGTTCGGGCTCCATCAACGGACACAACGTCAGCGTAACGCCGACAAATCGCGTGCGTCCCGCTATATCGACCATCGTCGATGCCGGATAAATCGGGATAGTCCGATCGACGGGTAATGGATCCGTGCAAAGCCGACGCCCGACCGCATCGGCGTTCCCGACTTGCCGATAGCGCCGCCAAACGCCGCGTCGTCGACGCGCCGACGCGCCGGGCGCGCGCCTTGCTTCAGCGCGTTGCCTGTCGCGGCAGCCCGGCCCGCGCGGGCACACGATGTCCGATGACTGGCCGCTGCCAGGAGACCCCCGATGAAAACCGCCCTACGCATTGCAGAAGGTCAGCCCTACCCGCTCGGCGCCACGTGGGACGGGCGCGGCGTGAATTTCGCGCTGTTCTCGGCGAATGCGACCAAGGTCGAGCTATGCCTGTTCGACGAAGCCGGCAAGCGCGAAACCGCGCGGATCGTGCTGCCCGAATATTCCGACGAGGTGTGGCACGTCTATGTGCCCGACCTCGGCCCCGGCACGATCTACGGCTACCGGGTCCACGGGCCGTACGAGCCCGAGGCCGGCCACCGCTTCAACCCGAACAAGCTGCTGCTCGACCCGTATGCGAAGGCGCACGTCGGCGAATTGCAGTGGGACCCGGCGGTATTCGGCTACACGCTCGGCAGCGAATCGCTCGATCTGTCGTTCGACGAGCGCGACAGCGCGCCGTTCGTGCCGCGCTGCCGCGTGGTCGACCAGACGTTCGGCTGGAATCATCCGCTGCGCGCCCGGGTGCCGCGCGAACGCACGATCCTGTACGAGACGCACGTGCGCGGCTACACGATGCGCCATCCGGACGTACCGCCGCACGAGCAGGGCACGTTCGCCGGGCTGTCGCACCCGCGCGTGCTCGACTACATCCGCCAGTTAGGCGTCACGTCGGTCGAACTGCTGCCGGTGCATACGTTCGTCAACGACGCGACGCTGCTCGACAAGGGACTCACGAACTACTGGGGCTACAACACGATCGGCTTCTTCGCGCCGGATCCGCGCTACTCGGTCGGCCATCACGCGTTGATCGAGGAGTTCAAGCAGATGGTCGACCGCTTCCACGAGGCCGGGCTCGAAGTGATTCTCGACGTCGTGTACAACCACACGGCCGAAGGCAGCGAACTCGGGCCGACGCTGTCGTTTCGCGGCATCGACAACGCGTCGTACTACCGGCTGATGCCCGACGAGCCGCGCTACTACATCAACGACACGGGCACCGGCAACACGCTGAACCTGTCGCATCCGCGCGTGCTGCAAATGGTCACCGACAGCCTGCGCTACTGGGTCACCGAGATGAACGTCGACGGCTTCCGTTTCGACCTCGCGACGATCCTCGGCCGCGAGGCGTATGGCTTCGACGAGGGCGGCGGCTTTCTCGACAGTTGCCGCCAGGACCCGATCCTGTCGACCGTGAAGCTGATCGCCGAGCCGTGGGACTGCGGGCCGGGCGGCT